>Ga0210401_10001248_pt1 | contig 29781 bp, 33 predicted proteins | sample IncBWH32MmetaG_FD_150866 | JGI IMG/M metagenome (GOLD analysis project Ga0210401, IMG submission 150866) | Forest soil microbial communities from Barre Woods Harvard Forest LTER site, Petersham, Massachusetts, United States - Inc-BW-H-32-M | ecosystem: Environmental > Terrestrial > Soil >...
CCGCGCCTGCGCTTCATTCAACGTACCCAGCACACGCAGCCAGTGTCGCTCGGTCTCCGGAAGTCTCGCTTTCGTCGCCATGGCTGTATAGTCTCGCACTGACGGAAGAATAGCGAGGTAAAATCTCCTTTGTAAAGTTTATTTCTTAACACTCCTTACCCGATCCATGAAACGACGAATCGACTTCTCCTTGGGGTACGCATAAAGCGCGCCCCGTCGGACCGGACTACGAATCTTGCTTTCGGGTAGATCCAGTTTCCTCTGTCCGCGCTTGATTTGGTAGCCAAGGAACTCGAAGCCGTTCCGGACTAGAACAATCCGCGTCTTCTGCGGATGTAACTCTACGCCCAGTTGTTTCAAGATTCGGCCAGCAGCCTCCACAGCGGCTCTTGCCTCCGCTGCCGATTTGCAGGTGATCACCCAATCATCGGCATACCTCGTCAGCTGATATCCTCTCAGTCGCATCTCCCGATCAAACGGCGTCAGAAGTATGTTGCTGAGCAGGGGCGAAACTACTCCGCCTTGGGGAGTCCCGCGCTCGCCCGGAAAGAGCCGGCCTTTGCTGTAGCTTCCTGCCTTGAGCATCGCCTTGATCCGGCGCAGCACGCGGCCGTCCGCTACTCGTTGGCCTACCAGCGTGAGGAGTTTCTCGTGATTCCACAAGAATCGCTAGTCGAAATCTGGTTCGGATAGTCATCTGTAATGCCTCTGTGTGAATTTCCATTGACGCGGTTGGCGAAGAACACCGATTGGACTCCAAGGCATCAGCAACACGAACTGGGACAATGTCCGTGGGTATCGAAGCCCCGATGTCCAAACTCGCCAAGCGGCCAGCGGTGTTCCATGCCAATAAGACTTGCCACCTTTGATCGAGCTCTCGTTACTTCAGGCCACGATCCTCAGGGATTTCAATCTGTGTAGCCCGGCTCCCAGCCTCTATTACGACAGCACCTTCCAGCCGCCTACAATCCACGACGCTGGTGTAGTAGCCGACAACCCGGGGTAGCCTCCGCCGCAGAGGGTTGCGATTCATCTTGGTTCCAAGATCAAACACCCGGCCACTGCTTCATCATGATTTTGCCGTCATAGTAGAACTCCGACGTGGGACCATCGCCCCAAGTGATCACGCGCAGCTTGTCCGGTCGCTGCATGACAACATCAGACTTTGTCGTGTACGCCAGCGGTATAGCCAAGCCGCTTGGGCTCTCCTCGGTGACCACGGCTGTGAACGACATCGTATGCGCTGCCGCCAGACGATTACTTGCGACTTTCAGCAGTTCGATCGCCTTGGGTTCGAGAACCGGCTTCGAGGTTTGAGCGTATACGGTCTCAGCGCCAAAAGAAAAGGTCACCAGGGACATCAATAGTGCCCAACCAAATAGGTTGCGTCCGGTCATCACGGACCTCCTCAAGCAACGAGTTCGAGATCGTCGGCACCGACCTTCATGGGATCATGCCGCATTCGATCATTTTGTTGACCACGGGCGCCGCAACGATGTTGACGAATGAAGCGCGCATTTTCGGATCGTTGCGTAACATCGTCATGGCTTCCTGCTCTTGTTGTGACGGTGGCTTTTTCTGGGATTTCTGCACCCACAACTGCTCGCAGCTAGACGTCTGGTACTTCTGGGCCACCTTGTTGGCGATGGCGTCCACCACCGGGTATTGGGCGTTGGCCACGCTCACGTAAAGAAGCGCGATCAACAGTGCGAAAAGGAAAGAACGTTTCATCATGATTTTCTCCTCGTCCCTGGGTCATCCATTCGCAGGGATCACAGCATGCGCTCATATTGGCCACTGCTCGAACATCTTTTGGTTTTTTTGGTCGACCATTCCGCTGATTCGTATTGCCGATAACTCCGGTTCACAATAGGGGCTGAACCAAGAATGAGGAACTGGCGAAAGTAACAGTGGATGGCACCAAAAATGCCAGGGGACATTTTCATGGTGCTAGACGAGGTGGGACATGGTGAGGAATTAGCCGTACCAGCCGCTTGAGCCGATTAGTTTATTTTGGTCTGCCCAGCCAGGAATATTGCCACGCTACGGAGACGTTCTGGTAGTTCCCGCCAAACCGGATATAGGTGCCATTGCTGTAGCTGAATTTTAGGGATTGGTGTTTTGACACCGGGACGGAGAAGGTGCCTCCGATGCGGGAACTGGTTTGCTTGGATTCGAGATTGCGTATGCCGTTCAAGCTGGTGATGCCACCGACCCAGAAGTTGCCATCGAGTGAGACCCAAAGCCGGTTTCTCTTGAAATCGCGACTCAGGTGTCCTTCAAAGGAGCCGACAGGTGCCTCGGTTTGCGGCTTGGGAACAGGAATGTCGAAGAACGCGTTGTTGGTGGTGTAGAACCAAACCCCTGCATATCCATCGAGCACCCAATAGCCCCAGCGTTGGGAATAGCCGAACTCCGGCTTGAAGGCCCAGCGGTTAATACCCCAGTTGATTAGCTTCGTGGGATCGTATTGACCGGTCGGCGCGATTATCTTCAGACTGGCGCCCAGTATCATCTTCTGCTTCCATTTCATGTATGTCTGGGCCGGCATGGCTGGACCGCCCTTGAGGTTCACGGAGAGCCGGGCTGAGAAATCCAGCAAGCCTGACCGGTAAAGCGATCTTTGCGCGCCCAGCACGCTTCCTGAGAAGGTTCCGACGGCGTAAGGCAACGAAGCGGTGATATTCGCGGATCGGCCAAAGAAGCTGAACGAGTGGTAATAGCTGAAGATCGGCACACTGTAAGTGCCGGTCGCTCCTGTTATGGGAACGGTTCCGTTAAAGTTAAGGCCTCCGGCGTAGAAGGACCACGTCAGCGTTACCGCATTCGAGTGTATAGCAGTGATCACATAAGCCCGCGGCGCTAGGTCTTGGGCGCGAAGCCGCTGCCGAGAACATATTGCGATCGCAGCTGACAACGCGAGCTTGACGAAAGGTCGCATCCTCGATCACGGGGCCTGCTCTCGACAGCTACTAACCCGCTTTCTTTGGGGCTATATAGACTCTACGACTGCTTGCCGCGCGCATGCGTGCTTTTCTGCTGGCAACCTCCGCAGGCTGGCGGGCCCGATTGATGCTTCCAACCGGCGTGCTGTCGGATGTCGAGTTTTCCGTGACATCGAAATACGTTGCCTCGGCGTCATCCGCTTGAAGTACCGACTTCGACAGAAGGGTAAGCCGCGCGATTCTGTGGAAGGGCGCTTCCACTTCTTTCCACTCGATACTTGCGTTTTCGATCCAGAAATTCGCGTCGTGGCGCTTACCCCAATAGGTCATCCTGTCGGGGTCGAGGAACTGGACTCCAAACTCGAAGGAGCTCATCTTGCTGTCTTCCCGGAGGTGGCGGACCAACTCGTCCTGCAGGCCGTTCGGGTTACTCCTTTGCAGAGGTCCCGCTGGATTGTCCGGGGATGGTGTCGCCGAATACTTCACAACATCGATCGGCCCATGACGAAAGGGTACCGTGCTCCAGTAGCGCAGTTGCTGATACGGTTTGATGGCTTGGTGTGCCTGCACTTGTACCAGCGCGAGTGTCCGCAGCACTCTCAACTTGTCTTTGAAGGGCAGCGACCGCAGGCCGGCAGCTGGGTTCGATGCTGTAAGTAATTTCATGATCGCAAGAAATGCAGGCGAGTCGTTGATGGGCAGAGTCGTTGCGTTTTGCATTGAGAAGTCCTGCCGGTCAACGTTTGTGCCAGGAACAGTCGTGCCGTTCCGAGTGAGGTCAACCGAGAAGGACAACGATCGTACGTCGGCCTTGAAATCGGAATTCTTGCTTGGATCGGCATTCCCAAATCGCACGATCGCGGGATATAGGCCTGGTTTAGCGAACGTCCCTTTCGCGAGCCGCGCCGCCAACTGAGGATCGCGTCCGGCGGCAACATCCAATACTTCGAACTGGGCTCTGGCGCAGACCCCTTTGGCGTGAGTCCCCCGGGCAAGCTGCCGATGTTGTTTGGTGGCAGCATTCGACTGCAGCAAGAGACTTCTCTCCGTGATCTCTTCGATGTCGGAGTGTTCGCGCGCGAGATCCCGGTCTGCGTCGCTGCCGGTCACTCCGAACCATTTAGTCAGGAACAGCATAAGGTCCTCATCCCAGCTTGGATATAAACTTGATTGCTGTAATGCTTGGCAGAAAACAATACGCGGCAGCTTTCGTCGTAACAAAGCTTGAGAAACCTGTGATCTTGATCGCGGGCGCACCGTTCGCCTGCGGAATCACGAAAATGCTTTCGCTTGGGTCCTGAGTGCCAATCATCGGATCCTTCGATTTGGGGTGTAGCCTGACCGACCCGGCGAATTCGCTGTCATTTACCCATTGCTTCAACACGAACTCATATTGATTCTCAATGCTGGAGTTGATGAAGTAGCCGAGAAGCCCGCGCTCAATGCCGTCGTAGGGTTGCTTCGGATCATAGTTCGGCCCGTAGGGCATGCCGCGTCGAATCAGCCGGTGCGTATTGTTGCTGCCGCCGGGATGGCCCTGGCCGGTGACCGGCTGGCCTCGGGGATTAATGCGACGCATATGTGCGCCCACTGGACAGCGCACTCCCTTGGGATCGCCGGATCCGTCCGGGTTCACGTATTCGAAGTTGTTTAGCTGCTCCAGTGCAATCCCTCCCGGGGGGCTATCCGTTTCAGGCGACAACGCAAGCGGAACGCCGTTGCGCCACCGTCCGCACATCTTGGCGGCAAGCAGTTCGGGATCGATCTTGTCCTTGTTCGATTGCAGGAAATTCTCGAATCCGACCACGTCCGTCTTGGCCATCTTGAAAACGGCGAAACTGCCATTCAGACTGAGCTCTCGAGGCTCGGGCAGATTGTAATTCTCAGCATCCTCCCGCAAGACGAACAGCCAGGATTCACAGGGCTGCTGATGATCGGGGTGATATCGTTCTGGACCGCCGCGAATGGTGGTCATGCTAATACCGTCGGTGTAACCGAAGGGAACTTTAGAAGTGAAGGCGGGTTGGCCGTCCTTCATCTCGATCCATGCCATCCCGTCGGTGCGCCAGATCTCGTAAAAGGCATCGCTTTCGGTGAAGAGTGCAGACAGCCGGTCGCTGTAGGTCGCCATCGCCTCTGGGCCGATGGCGTGCAACGTCACTAGGACGTGATCGCTTCCCTTGCCAAAGCCACCGACCCAGTTCTCTGGACCACTGGCTCCGGTGTCGCCCACCAACTTCGCTCGTTCGGCTGCTCCAGCTGTGAACGCGCCAAAGGACTTGAATGAGAGTGCCGAGACACGATCTTTGATCTCGAGCGCGAGCATTCCAGGCCAGGTAATGCCCAGGTTCAGACAGTAGTCGGGCTTGTGGCGCGGGACATCGGCGGGATTGTCTCCCGGTCCCGGTTCGAAGCCTACGCGCCAGTCTTCTGCAGTGGTGATCTGTGGGGCATCAGACTCGTCGCCGCTGACGAACCTTCCGAGCAGCTTGCGTGCCTCTTCGGGGTGGCCCACCGCTAATAAGAAATGCCGCACCACCGGCATCCGGTAACCGCGCAGGATGAAGCCCTGAATATCAGCAAGATCAAGTGTGCTTCGTTCGGGTGTGGCATCTGGGCCCGGGGTGTCACGCCCACTTCGCTCGAACAGATGACGAAGGAGTCCGCCGCTTTCTTTTGTCTGTGGCGCGTGTTCCTTAATGTCCTGGGTCATGTCTTGTCTCCTACTTGATCCGGCTCGTGTCTACGCGGCCGAGCTGGGTTGGGACTTGCTATCGGTAATCAGGGCATGGATGTCCTGAACCGACAGACCTGGATATGCCTTGTAGAACCCGATCGGCTCCCTGTTGGCTCCCGCCGCAAAATCAATGAACTCCTGAAGGTGCTTTCTGCAGGGCGAGGGCGGCGCATTCTTGGTGAACTTGAATAGCAGGTCGAAAACCTCGCCGATATTCTTGGTGAAATCCGCGATGTAATCGTTGAAAGCGCCGTCATACACGGTAAAGAAACCAATCTGATTGTCCTCGAGTGGAACGAACTGTGCGAAGTGCGGTGTCCCAACCTTGTCTAGGTCTTTGGTTGTGCCGTGTCCTCTCGCGCGCAGGATCAGTTGAACTTCGATGTAAGCCAGTTTCGACTTGATGGGCAGGACCACAAGAAATGGGCGTTGTTCCCCCGCGCCAGTGACGTCTGCGGCGGCCGCCATCGCCTTAATCTCTTTGACCGTCACGTCCGGATACGCGGTGTAGAGGTTCACGGCATGGAGAAGGTGCTCCGCGGCCCATTCGACGAAAGCGTCTACATTATTCGCGACCGGAGTGGGCGGAGGACTGTCGACATGCTTGAAGATCGCGTCGAACACCGGTCCTGCGCGCTTGGCGAGATCGGCCATAAGTTCAGTGAAGTCGCCATCGAAGTCGCCGAGAAACAGCAAAGTCTTTTCGCTCAGAACCGTAAAACGCGAGTAGTGGATCGTGCCGATCGTCTCTTCCGCTTGGAACAATCCCGGCATCAGTGGCGGAAGGTCTTCCGCCACTGCCTTCGCGTCCGCGGGGGACTTCAAAGGAAAGCTGAGAGTAAAGTGGTTATGGCTCATGACATATTCTCCTTTTGTTCGTTTGGCAGCGCGTTCACCTAATCTTTGGCGGCAGCGAGCATCACCGCAGCCTTCCGTTTGTCCTCGGCCGACAGCTGCTCCGGCCCGAGCTTATAGTTCAGCTTGTCGATGGTCCCGGTGAAGCGGAATGGAACCTCATAGCTGAAATCCACGGGAGTGCGCGTATCAAGCCCGATGTCGAAGGTCTCGTCTATGGACATGAGCAACGGAATCGTGTGCTCGATTGTCTTGCGGGCGACCTCTTTGCCGTCCACCGAGAGTACGCCAGTGCCGCCCTTGGCTGGGCCGGGTCCGTCGTATTTGAAGTCGAAGACGATGGTGTGCTTGCCCGCGTCAAGTGAAGACACCCCGATCCACCGAAAGCGCTCCAGGTCCAGGAAGTTGTAAACGAACACGGGTCTGCCTCGACCGATTCCAAACACGTCAGTCGCAAACACGGCCACTAGTCCAAGCACCGCCACTAGCAAGCAGGCGTATCCGAAACGTTTCCTCCACCTTCCTTGTTTGCCCATCCAGACAAGAAGCAGCCCCAGAATCAGCAACCCAAGTCCTACTGTTTTGAACAGATCGGATTTGAGCCACCAATTGAAGCTGTGACTGAGGAGGAGGCCGTAGCCGCCGAAGCGGCCGCCCATGGTCGCGATCACTCCCTCGGCGCCGCCGTCAGGCACGGCGATGTTCGCTGTGATTGTGTAATCCCGGTCCAGAATGCTGGGTGCATTGCCGACGGGGATGCCGACATTTTCACCCGTGTAGGTGAAATCAGTTCGTCCGGCGATCGCGCTTGGTTTCGGCGCCAGCAGGCGCACAAAGCCCGAGTTATCTAGCGGCAAAACCTGGTATTTCGCCGCCTCGGTCAGGAACAGTGCCTGTAACTCCTTCAACTTGGCGGGATTGGTGGCTGCGAGGTCGTTGTATTCCGAGTAGTCTTCGCCGATGTTATAGAGTTCCCAGTGGTAGTCGTTGATGGCCGGCATCGTGCCCGTTCCCAACTCCCAGGATGGAGATGGTGGTGTTGTGGCGGCAATCCAACCGTTGTGATAGATCGCGCGGTTGCCGACCATCTCGAAATATTGCGTGTCGCGCTTCGACGGCGTATTTGCGTTTGCCTGATCAAAGGTGTAAGCCATGCTCACGCCTTCGATCGGTTTCTGCTTGATCCCGTTGACCGTATCCGGCGCCGGGATTCCGGAGGCTTCAAGGATGGTCGGAACGATGTCAATCATGTGATGGAACTGGGTGCGAATGGCGCCCACATCTTTAATATGGCCAGGCCACGAAATAGCCAGGCCCTGCCGGGTCCCGCCGAAATGCGACGCCACCTGCTTCGTCCACTTGAAAGGCGTATCAAATGCCCATGACCAGGCGACTGACATGTGCGGATAGGTCTTGTCCGAGCCCCAATTTTCATAGTGCAATGCATTCATCACCTGGACGGCCTTGACCGCTGGCTCGTTAAGGATGCCATTGTAGGCGGTCATCTGGTTGAACGTGCCGTACACGCTACCTTCCGCGCTGGTGCCGTTGTCGCCAACGATGTATATGATGAGCGTGTTGTCGAGCTTGCCCATGTCCTCGACGTTCTGTATGACGCGGCCAATCTCATTGTCGGTATAGGCAGTGTATCCGGCAAATACCTCTGCTTCGCGGGCATACATCTTCTTTTCCAGGTCGGTAAGCGAGTCCCACTTAGGCAGCTTAGCTCCCGCATACGCCGCCTGTCCGTCCGGCCACGGCGTCAACGTCGTGTTCGGCGGAATCACGCCGAGCCGCTTTTGGTTGGCGAAGATTTCATCCCGCATCTTCTCCCAGCCCATGTCGAACTTGCCGTGGAACTTGTCGATCCACTCCTGCTTCGGCTGGTGGGGCGAGTGGCTGCCTCCAGGCACGTAATACACGAAGAAAGGCTTGTCGGGCGCGGCCGCGTTCAAGTCATCCATGTAACGGATGGCGTCGTCCGCCATATCCGTGATGAGGTTGTAACCGGGCTTTCCGACCCAGGGATAAACCTGCGTATGATCGCGGAATAAATACGGCTCCCATTGATCGGTTTCGCCACCGAGGAAGCCGTAGAAATACTGGAACCCCATGCCCGAAGGCCATTGTTCGAAAGGACCAGCCGCGCTGCTGTATTGGAAGCTTGGCGTATTGTGATTCTTGCCGAACCACGACGTGGCATAGCCGTTCTCCTTCAAGATCTCGCCGATCGTGGCGCTCTCCGGACCGATGACGGAGTCATAGCCCGGGTAGCCGGTGGCCAATTCGCCAATCACGCCGAAGCCGACCGAGTGGTGGTTGCGGCCGGTGATCAGCGCGGCGCGCGTCGGCGAGCACAATGCCGTGGAGTGGAACTGCGTATAGCGCAACCCGGCCTTGGCGATGCGGTCAAGCGCCGGCGTTGGAATAACACCGCCAAAGGTACCCGACACGCCATAGCCTTGGTCATCAGTCATGATGAGCAGCACGTTGGGCGCGCCCTTCGGGGGCACGATGCGCGGGGGCCACCATGGCGTGGAATCCTTGGCACTTTCCTTGATCACTCCGCCGAATTTCGGGGGCGGTGGCGGGAGTTGTTTCCCGTCGATGGTGGTCGTCGCGCTGGGCGAGCCCAACTGGCCTGTGACCTGCTGCGCCACGACCGGTGCGACGGCCAGTATGCCGGTGAGTAGAGATACCGCGGCCTCCGCCAGGATGCCTAACGTTCTCGGTTCCCGTTTCATGCTCTGCGCTCCTTTACCGAAAATGAAGTAGGCCTTCTCTAAGGGTGTCCGGACTCCGCACCGCGGTTCTGGTCATTGCCCAGCTACATCAGATTGAACGCGCCTAGAGACTGGAACGTAGAACACGTATGGTGCGCTGGGAACTGGTAGAACATGCAGTCAGCGCTAGAAATATCGACGCCCAGAGGCTACATATGAACTGTCCCCCACTTTGCCTTGATCTCCTTGGGCCACGCATCATCCTTAAACTGACTTAGAACCTTCATCGAATGGGGCAATCGGGACCAATCGAAGCTCAGGCGTAGAGGTTCGGATAGGTTGCAAACAGCGAATGGGTCTACGACAAGCGCAGGGATCTGGCGTCTACGCGAGCGACTGCGACGTGTCGGAGGAGACTCCGAGAGGTCGGAGGAAGAGCTGGAGATCAGCACGCCGTGTGCCCTTCTCGGGGCATGACGTTTACTTATGTTCCATACTCTTCAAATTACGACTCTCGGACTGTTAAGACTTGCGAGGTCTCGACAGCCCCTTTTTTGATTGTCCCCGATTCCCCAAAATTCGAGACGCGTGTGGGATTACGCGGTACATCGCTTAAACAGGGAACGACTCCACAGCTTGGGCATGGCATCCGTTCCCCTGCTACTCTTTTCTCTAGGAACTGGTAGTTATGCCACTTCCCCATCGGTGCCTCGTTGCGAAAGAATTAAGATCGAGCGGATACGCTCAAGTCTGGGCACCGGTCTGAGCTTGATGGGGCCCAATTCTTCGACAGGGTCCTGTTTCAGCCAGCGTTTACGAACACAGTAGAAAAAAACGAGTGCCAGCGTTCCTGCCGTTTCTGGGCGGTGATGGGCGCGACCCTCCAGGATCGACTGGAGCAGGCCGAGTTCGTCGGTCAGACCTCGACCGTGCGCAAAGCTAACGAGCTCACGCTGCGTCACCGAAAACTTGTAAAGCCAGCTGTGCGAGAGCCGCTGTCCCTGCTTGCTTGCAAGGAACGCGTCGAGCCCGGCCTCCACGGTAACTCGGGCCGGCGACGGGTCGGCCGCATTGGCGTCCATCAGCCGGGCCTTCTTTCCGCCCGCTCCCAGGCGCAGGTGCGGGCGCTGACGCGCAAGAAAGCGCCGGTGGTTTCGACGGTGCCCAAGATCCATTTCGGGCAGTGGCAACGTCTGTAATAGGGATCAGTCTGCGCAGCGAGGAGGGTAGTGACGAGTGTAGAGGCAGAGCATAGATGCCTCCGGGAGAAGGTGAGCCCGCCGGAAGCATTGTACGATAATCGTACGAAACTGAGTAGCTGTATGTAACCTATTCAATCTACAGCATTAAAATTGGTGCGGAAGGGGGGATTTGAACCCCCACGCCTTTCGGCGCCACCCCCTCAAGATGGTGTGTCTGCCAGTTCCACCACTTCCGCAGGTTACCAACTGATTTATTATCAATAACTTATAACTACAACTTCAAGCTCCCGCAATTCTCAGTGTATTGCGTTTTTGTGTGCGCTGTTGGCAACATACCGTTCCCAGAGTTCTTCCACCGCTTCATGCGATAGCTCCGATCCGGTACGCCGACTCCGCTGGCTTCTTCTGATTGATTCGCCCGAACGCCCGGCTGACTGACTCCGCCCGAGGGTGGACATTAACGCATCGTGGTCTTGATGGTGTCGTGCCCGGCGATGTACTGCAGCGTAAAGGCGTCCGTGTGCTCTCCCGCCTCGGTCAAAAACCTGTGGCGCAGAGTGTGAAGTCCGGCATCCGGATCAAGCTTAATCTTATCACGGGCAAGCTTTTCTCGGAGACGCCCCATTTCGGATTCGAGTATCCAGGGCTCAAGTTTTCGGTCGGGATGGCGTGGCTGGCTGAATACGTAGCGGCATTTGGATTGCGAGATCAGGTTTTCGAGAACTGACTGCGATTCCTTGTTGATTTTGAGGACGCGTTTGCGGGCCCGCCGCTTGAGGCCGCGCTTGATGATAAGGTCGCCCCAGTTGCCGTCTTCGTCGGGATCTTCGCGGATGATCACGCAATCTTTTTCGAGGTTCATCATCTCGACCCGCGTGATGCCCGAGTTGCGCGCGAGAATCGACGCCGAGCGCAGCGGTTCTTCGTCGCTGTCAATCCATAACTGATAGGTGTTTGCGTCGAAGATGTACTCGACCTGGCGTTCGTTCTGGTATCGCTCAATGACGGGAGCTTTGTCGATGATCCACTCCCATCGGCTTGCCCGTGTCCCGGAGTGCATACTCAACCACAATCCTGTTCTTGTCCTTGCAGAGAATCAGGTCGATGCTGGGAGCGTCGTCGGCATGGTGCAAGAGGTCATCCACGGCCGATAGATAGAAATTCATTTTGCCCGCGAATTCAAGCTTGAACTCTTCAATTTTGAGATCGATCACGACATAGCATCGAAGGTGCAAATGATAAAACAGTAGATCGAGAAAATAGTCTTGCCCGCCGATTTCCAGAGGGTACTGGTTTCCGACGAATGCACATCCCTTGCCGAGTTCCAACATGAGATGAAGAATCCGAGCGCAAAAGCAGCAAGCGGCGACGAACATCGCTTTCGCGGGCCCGGTTTCCACCATTTTCCAAATAACGCGGCCGACAGCCCCAGCATCACGATCGCAAGCGAGAAGATCAACGCCACCTCTGACTGGGTCCAATCGTCTGGCCCAGGTTTGGCAATGCCGACTAACTGCGTCAGCGGGATCTTAAAAACGCTAAACGAATTCACCTGACCGATAGCCAGGTGTATCGCAAGCGCAGCAGGTGGCACCAGCCAGTGGCTATATCCAGGGTGCGCGACGGATCTTTCACGGTCGAGGAAGGATAGAAGGGCCATTTACTGAGGTCGTTGAGTACGAAGACGCGTGGCGCGCTCTGTGGCATGACGTCGCGCAAAAGAGCACGATTCTGCGCCTTGGCGGATGACCGTTACAGTCGACCGGTCACAGCGCATGCTCTCTCTGCATTGGATGTTTGTTTCCAGAAAAGTGTGCAAACGAAAACACGAAAAAGCGAGTTCGCTTTCCGATTCTTGACGGCTCTATCGCACGCGCACTCACTGCAGACAACGCTCGGGCAAGCGGAACAATCCTCAGAGTATCCTATTTCACTGTGACATGAACCCGTCGGAACAATAGGTAAACAACTAGAGAGTTCAATAGGTTCATGCGCGGCAGAAATGCGGCCACTTTTTGTTGGAAATCGACCTGAGGGACGCGGCTTCACGGGCGCCGCCGATCCTCACTACTTCGAGGTGAAGGCGTTTGAACCAGCAACTCTGACGCTGTGAAACCTGGCTAATGCAGACGTCTCAACCCGTTTCTCTCTAAAGATCCAGAGTGACACCCGCGTTTGGCTGGGAACAGCATACGAGCACGTTCCCGGGAGCGGGCCTCTCCAGCGGCTCAGGGTCATAAGTAATCGATCCGCCAATTAGACCAGTCATGCAGGTATGACAGACCCCAGTCCGGCACGACCATCTGACCGGAACGGCGCACGCTTCCGCCAGTTCAAGCAAACTGGCAAACTTACGATCCCAAGCGGCGGTAATCCCGCTACGCGCGAATGAGACTGGGGGGCCAGATCCGGGCGGCCCTTGTGGTAGGTGAGGAGTGTGAACAACCTGCGCCATACCAGGGGTAATAGCCTCGAGAGAACCGAAGATTTCCGTGTGCACATTCTCGGCGAGCACACCCCAGTTTCGCAGCCCATCGCGCATGTTCTGCAAGAATGAAGATGGGCCACACAGATAGAAGTCACTATCCCGTGACACTCCGATTCTCTCCAGCAAAGCTGTGTCAATGTGCCCGGAAGCATCGAAGTCTGCCCCGACTTGGTCGATGGCAGCCGGCCTGCTGTACACGATATATCCTCGTCCGCGAGAGAGCTGTTTCAGTAAAGAACGCGATTCTTCCGCAAATGGATGGTCGACCCGATTGCGCGCTCCATAGATCCACCAGATCTCTCGTTGCGATTTTTCGGCGGCAAGTGAGTGCAGCATCGACATCACGGGCGTTGCGCCCACTCCAGCGCTCAGGAGAACCACAGGACTCTTGCTGGGACGCATAGTAAAGCTTCCGCGCGGCGCACTAACATCCAATAGATCGCCTTCTCGCGCACGGTCGCACAGAAATGAACTTCCAATCCCATTCAATTCGTTTTTGACACTGATGCGGAAATGATCGGCTCCGGGCAGATCAGACAACGAATAGCTGCGAAGAACTGGCGGTTTGCCCGGATCGACGAGCAACCGCAAGACGACAAATTGACCTGCGTGGAAGACAGGAAGAGGTTGCCCATCGATCGGCGCCAGAATGAAGGAAGTTACGCTATTGCTTTCCTTATTAATATTCGCGACTCGCATCTGTCGAAATCCGGGCCATGCTGGTGCTTGTTCCTCATTCGCGAGTCCCGGATTTCCCTCGACGGGTTTCGGGCTCGACTCTTGTGCGAGTATCGCTTGAAAAGAAGACTGCCAACCCTTGCTAAGTGCTGGAATCCGTAGCGCTCGCTCCAATTGTTCGCGAGAATGTCCTGGCAAATACAGGAGGGCGTCAACCTCGGCCACACTGATTCGCTCTGGACCGTCAGTAATTTTTACGATGTCGTCGCCCGCCCCAACTTCTCCTTCCTGCAACACGCGAAAGTAGAATCCTGGTCTGTGATGCGCTACGAGCAGGGCTGCCATCCGAGGTTCATTCATGCGAATGCCGACGCGGTAGCATGTTACGCGCGGCTGTGTGACTTCAAATACCGCATCACCAATGCGGTAGCGATCGCCAATGCAGACCTCGTTATCAGGAAGTTGCTCAACCGTGAAGTTTTCTCCGAACTGCCCGAAGATGAAGTCTTTACGTCCGAGAAAGCGTTCCCAGTAGTGATAGGCGTCCATCTGATAAACAAAAACGGCGCGCTGCTCCCCACCATGACCGGAGAGATCGGCTTGGGCGTCGCCAACAACATTGAGCTTGCGCACCATTTTTCGTCCCTCAACTGGACTTTTCCAGATCGCAGTACGGACAGTCTTACCGTTCCATGTCACGTCGCGTGGAAGACCGACATTTAGTGAAAGCAATCTGGGCATTCATACCTCGTCGAAGTCCAGCGTCTGGCTAGAATCCTTTTATTTTCCTGCATCGGGCCAGCTTCTGCGTAGCCAACGTCCAAGAGACCGACATCGATTTGCTTCACTGAGCCAAACAATGTGTTGCTAGCGTTCGATGCGCACCGGACTGTGGTTGGCACAATCCCAGCCTGGTCTGCAAGGAGCAACTGATCCACGAGCAGCGCCGCTCCAGCGGAAGCACCAGCCAATGATCAAGAAATATCCCGATTGATTCCGGTTGCTTCACCGTTCATCTCTGGAGAGGCTTAATCTCCACCGCTCCATCTTTTAACCCTAATGTCATGAACGTGACACATTTCCGACACAACCAGTAATGCACAACTCGATGACCCGTTAGGAAGGGCGCTTCCGGTAATATGAAAATCTGTCGCGCTTCGAACTGAAAAAGTTTTCCCCTCACTCAAGCGCCGGAGTGAGGCATTGCATTGCGGATTTGCATATCGCATAAATCGATACGCCGAACAACACGACAAGTACTTTCGTGACTGCCACACGGTGGAGGGATGGCTTCGTACACTTCTTCAAGATCCTTCTCCGGACGCTGCATTGATCCGCCAGAGAGCCATGCCGCTCATCGAACAGGATCCAACCCGCATGCCGGACAACCTCACTATCGGTCCTGATTTACCCCTAAACAACAACGTGCGCGCACGCCTCTTCGGCGAATGCTGATCCGCATTGCAGCGAATCGTGTGCTTCTAGTTTAATTGCGCGCGGGCTTTATCTTTTGGAGCCCATAAGTCCCGATGGGTCGGATTCCCGGACATGTACTCGCCTAGTACTTCATTCTCAGAGAACGGCGTTAATCAGGACTTATCGCTAGTCCTGCGGCTGAACAATTCTGGTAATGACCATCAAGCTCTTGTCTAGCAACAAGCTGCTTCGTCGATCGATCACCTCCATAACTTGCCGGCGAGCCAGTAATCGAAACTGAATTTTCCCGGACCAAAGCAGATCAGCCAGATAAAGAAGAGCACGTACAGGACTTCCGGAAGGTAGAGGAAATCGTCGAGCCAGTTAAGAGGCGAAAGTCCTTTAGGCATGGCGGAAAGCTTGGTGGTCAGGATGGCGACAAGCATATCGACCAATAAAGCCATGCAGGCCAGGCTCGAAAGAAACCCTACGGTCAGCAAGGATCCGCCAACGAACTCGATACCCGACACGAAATAAGTCATCAGGTGGGGAAACGGGACTTTGGCCTCAACGAGCGTTTCGTACATAGTTTGCGTGCTGCCGGCGACAAATAATTTGTTTGCCCCGGAGATGGCGAAGAACAGCCCGAGCGAAACGCGTACCAGCAGGATGGCATATTGTTCCAAATCACTGCTACCCAGCAGCGCAAACTGGACCAACCGTTTCCAATCCACCTCTTATCCCTCCATCGGAGGAAGTGCTGTAACGATACCCCATATCATACAGTTCGACTTCTCCGGTAACCGCGTTAATCAGGACTTAGCGGGTCTCTGCCGTTAATCTCTGTTCTCGACGATTATGCTGCAAACCGCAAATGGCGGTGTCGTTAGCGAATTCTCCCGCCTCGAGATTATGTGTCTATCCGTTCGACCCATTGAGCGCGCCATGCGGGAGCCACGAATGGATCCGCAAAGTACTGTGTTTCCCGCGCAACCTTGTCGCCCCTGAACTCCATGATGCTCACGGTGTAGGACGGCTTGCCGTCATATGTCAGGATGAATTCGGTGATCCAAAGATCACCGCCGCCAATGATTCGTCGGACAGCAAACCGCTTTTTGCTCGGCTGCCTAGCGCGTTGGTTCTGTATGTTGCGTCGACCGCGGGTTCGCTCGCCTGACTGCGGGTATTCCAGCACCGCGTCCTCGTGATAGATGCGGTGCTCCGTTTCAAAATCGTTGGCATCGGACGCCGCCCAATGCTGATCCAGTGCCGCACGGATCTCTTGATCTCGCACTCCAGAATACTGCTCCTTCTTTTGTTGATCGTTCATCTTGAGCCTTCAATTTGACAAGAAGTTAAATGCTTTAGCGGAATCGGAGTGTACGACCGGTCAAGTCGCGCTGTTTCTTCGATCACCCCAGAATCTACACCGCGTCGAAGCGTCTAACTCCTGCGCGGCTCCAGCGGAAGCACCCAGCTGATGATCAAAACATAACTGCGAGATACCCCGACTGATTGCGGTTGCTTCCAGTTCATCTCTGGAGAGGCTTAATCTCGTCGGCTCCATCTTTTAACCCCTGACGTCATGCAAGTGACACATTTCCGATACAGCCAATAATGCGCAACTTGGTGACCCTTTAGTTAGGGTATGAGGCTTCCGGTAATGTGAAAATCTGTCGCGCCTCGAACTGAAAACTTTCCCCTCACTCAAGCGCAGGAGCGAGGCATTGCATTGCGGATTAGCACATTTCGATATCATGTCTCGCCCTTTTCTGAATTTGAGCCGACATTCGTCTTTGGCTTAGTGTCCGCTTGTCCCCCCCGCAAATAACTGATAGGCACGGGGCCGGAACGATATTGAATTGTCTGGCGGCTACCAACGACGAGCCGGAGCGGCACCATCCACGTGGAGTATCTCTCCGCTAACATGACCTGCCTGTGCCAGGTAAAGAACGGCATCGACAATATCCTTTACCGCCGCCTTTTTCATAGACGGCTGCAACGTCGAGTCGTTAGGATCATTCCGGTGCATTGGTGTATCCACAACGCCGGGGGCCACGGCATTAAAGCGAATGCCATCTTTTGCATACTCGATTGCGAGATTCTGGGTTGCTGAATTCAAGCCACCCTTCGTAATCATCGAAATCGAGCCATTTTCGCCGGCGATTGGCCGATCGGCAAGTGCCGCAGTGATGCTCACAACGCATCCCGATTTTTGTTTCAGCATCTCTTTTACAGTGCGCTGAGTGATGTAGAAGAATCCAAGCAGATTAGTGGAGACAAGGGCGTCGAAGTCCTCGGTAGTAAAGTCAGTGAAAGGCTTGGCTAGGAAGATGCCCGCATTATTCACCAAAACATCAATGGTTCCGAAGTTGTTGATTGCTGCCTCGACAGCATAGGCAGCAGTTTGCTGCTTGCTGATATCGCCATCGAGAAGAACCGGGTTGCCTGAGATGGTTAGCCTTCGATTGGCTTCACGAGACGTCGCGACGACGTTATAACCTTCTCTCAGAAACCCCTCGACTAAACCCGCGCCAATACCCCCCGATGCTCCAGTTATGATTGCTGTTTTCTTGCCCGACATAAATAACCTTTCGTTTTAAACTTTCGAACCCAATACACAGCTGGGTTACCGGCCCTCTCAAAGCGGCTTCATCCCGCCCGCCGCGCCGCGAACCCCTCGCGTGAAGAACCGACCAATCCTTGCACCAACGCGGCGATCTGATCTGCCGCCGTGTCCAATGAAATCCCGGTCGATTCTGTATGCCTCATGATTCATCTCTCCTTTTGCCGCGCTACGGAAGCGCGTGATTCTACCGGCCAAGAGGAACCTGGATCACCTTGGCCGGCATAACGGACACCAACGACGAGCCGATGCGGACGTCGATCGAAGTAACCTAGGCCGCTTTCTCCGCTGCGAGTAAGTTCATAAGGTTCTGGGCTGCGAAGGTCGAGGACGCCGGATTCTGTCCGGTAATGAGACGGCCATCAACGACTGAAAGCGGCTGCCAGTCGGCTCGTTTCTCAAAAGTGGCTCCGAGCCCCATCAACTCATCCTCGACGAGAAACGGGACAACTTTGGTGAGGTGCATCTCTTCCTCTTCGCCATTGGTAAAACCGGTCACGTGTTTTCCTTTCACAAGCGGCGCGCCTTGGTACGTCACGTGACGAAGCACGCCGGGCGAGTGGCAGACTAGAGCGATCGGCTTGCCGGAATTGTAAAAGGACTCGAGTAAAGCGATGGAATCTTGGTTTTCTGCGAGATCCCACATGGGGCCGTGTCCGCCCACATAGAAAACCGTGTCGTAATCTTCCGATTTAACGTCGGCAAGCTTGACCGTCTGGGACAGAGCCTTTGCGCCGTCTGGTCCTGCTTGAACCGCGTCATGGCGGGCGTTTGTTTTTCTGGTAAATCGCTCTTCGGATCGAGGGGTGGTTGCCCACCTTTCGGTGAGGCGAGGGTCAGCTGGACGCCAGCGTCCCTGAAAACAAAGTAAGGAGCTGCGAACTCTTCAAGCCAGAAGCCGGTCTTGCGGCCGGTGTTGCCGAGTACGTCGTGCGATGTTAGCACCATCAGTATTTTCATGTTCCTTCTCCTTTATTCTTCGTTGTGTGCATTTCAATTGAATGGGGCGACGTTCCAAAAAGGGGTTTTGCAAGAGCGCCACGGATTTCTTCCCCCGGTCCCAGCCTGCGTTGATATGCGGCCCTTTCTTCGGAACTGGCCACTGCGCCGCACGTCCAGTACTGCATATTGGCTGAATGAATCGTGTTCAGTCCGGAAGCGACTTTTGCAATCTCGCTTTTGGAATGTGTTGAGTTGCACACCTTTGGATGAAACCGCTGGTTTTCGTTTTGGCGGGGTTCGCACGATGGATCCTGGCTTTGCGAAAAGGATTTCGACATCTTATTACAGACAGGCGAGGGAAGACTGTTCAATTGAGAGCACTAGGTTAGACTAATATGTCTAAAGGAAAATTGAAAATGAGGAAAGATCGCCGCGGACTTAATCCCGCTTCGAAACCAAGTGGCGACGGGTGTGTGGAATGCCTAGCGGCATACAAGAAGCGCATGGGGTGGAGATTCCCGTGGAATCCGCTTCTGGAACCGATTTCAATTACGACTACCACGTTTCATTCACCAAAGACGATCTGGCGACGGGCAAGGTCCTTTACAACTTCACCGAAACGCCGGTGCAGGCCGAATCCGCAGGCACGGAACTGCCGGGCCTAAGTTCGTTCTACAAGGGCGACTCCGGCGAGTGTCCGGCGTGACGGTCGTGACTCGCGTGGGCCTCCGCCATCTTGTGCCCAGCATGTCGGTCGCCCTCTTGGTGCGTTAGTTGGTCCATTGCAACTCCGATGTCAAATGCTGAGTTCTGGCCACGTAAGTTTCCACTAGTGACGGATTGTCCCGCAGACTGAAGCCGCGCGGATCGTCATCCACCCGACCGCAGTGCGGTTCCAGCGACGCCTGCGACGCGATCGATAGAAGAACAGTGCGTTTTCTCATGCGCATTCGTCTCCCTTTACCTCCTTTACTCCGCCGGTTCCGGCCGCAAGGAGCCCCTGCGCAAGGCTCGCTCCTTCATCAACACGAAGAAAACCGGAACCAGAATCAGTACGTGAATCGTGGACGTAATCATTCCGCCGACCATGGGAGCGGCAATCGGCTTCATCACGTCAGAGCCGATACCACTCGCCCAGAGGATTGGAATCAGGCTGGCCAGAACAGCACAGACCGTCATCAGCTTCGGCCGGAGCCGATGTACGGCACCCTCGATGGCCGCCTCATGAATGTCGACCTCGGTGAGTGGGCGATCTAACGCAATACGCTTATCGAGTGATTCGTGCAGATACACGACCATCACGACGCCCGTCTCCACCGCGATGCCAAACAGCGCGATATACCCGACCCACACGGCCACGCTGAAGTTGTAGCCCAGAAGCCACTGCAAGATCAGCCCGCCGGTCATGGCATAAAACGTGGGGAAGATGAGGACCATGGCCTCCGTTAGGTTGTGGAAGACCAAGTACAGGAGCAGGAAGATCACGAAGAACACCACGGGCAAGATGATCTTCATCCGTTCCTTCGCCCGAAGCTGGAATTCATACTCGCCCGACCACTGATAGGTGTATCCCGCGGGCAATTGCAACTTCTGCCGAAGCATCTTGCTCGCCTGGTCTACGAAGCCACCGTAGTCGGAGGTGTTGAGATCAATGTAGACATATCCCGTGAGCTGGCCATCTTCATCGCGGATCATCGCCGGGCCGCGCGAAAACGAAATCTTGGCCACTTCGGAAATCGGTATCTGCGCGCCAGAAGGTGTCGCGATCAACACGCGACTCAGCTCTCCGACGTTGTCGCGAAAATCGCGCTGGTAGCGGACATTGATCGGATAGCGACTGCGGCCTTCGACGTTCTCGGCAACGTTCATACCTCCAATGCCGGATTCCACCGCCTGTTGCACGTCGGCAATGGTCAAGCCATACTTCGCCGCCTCTGGACGGTTGACCTCTACGTTGATGTAAAAGCCTTGCGAAACCCGTTCGGCAAAGACGGAACGAACCTGCGGTAACCCCGAGAGAATCTGCTGTACCTGTGCCCCGAGCTGCTGGATTTGCTCCAGATTTGTGCCTTGAAGCTTCATTCCTATGGGTGTCTTGATTCCCGTAAGCGCCATGTCGAGGCGGTTTTGAACTGGCATGGTCCAAGTGTTCGTCAGGCCCGGAAACTGGAGCTTCTCGTCCATCTCGCGAATGAGCTTTTCGTAGGTCATCTCCGGCCGCCATTTTTCACGCGGCTTGAGCATGACCGTCGTGTCGTACATGTCGAGGGGAGCGTTGTCTGTGGCACTGTCGGATCGGCCGACCACACCGAACACGGTCTCAACCTCTGGAAAGGACCGGAGAATCCGGTCCTGCTCGTGCAAGAGCTGCGAAGCCTGCGTGATCGAAATACCGGGAAGTGCCGTGGGCATATAGAGCGATGAGCCTTCAAACAAGGGCGGCATGAACTGACTGCCCATCTTGAACATCAAGGGAAACGTCACCACAAGGAATGCCAGATTGAGCAACAACGTCGTTTTGCGGTATTTCAGGCAGAGTCGCAAAACCGGCAAATAGAGTGTCTGTGTAAGCCTCGAGATCGGATTTTCTGATTCGGGCCGCAGTTTCCCTCGAATGAAAATGACCATCAGGATGGGAACCAGAGTGATGGCCAGCAAGGACGAGAAGCCCACGGCTAGAGTTTTCGTCCATGCCAAAGGACGGAACATGCGTCCTTCCTGTGCTTCCAGCAGGAACACCGGGAGGAACGAGACTACAATTATGAGGAGAGAAAAGAACAGGGCGGGGCCAACCTGCTTGGCAGCGTCGATGAGAATGCGCACCCGCTCTCGTTCAACTGCCTTCTTCGCGAATTTACCTGCGCTCGCGTCTGTTTCCTTGTGGAGGGCTGGTCCATTCGAGGAATTCCGCTCCTCAGACACTTCTCCGCCTGATGTCGGGCGCTCGGAAAGATGCCGATATCCGTTTTCCACCATGACGATGGCGGCGTCCACCAAAACGCCAATTGCCAATGCCAAGCCACCCAGCGACATGATGTTGGAGCTGACATTGAGGTAGTACATGGGAATGAAAGAGATCACGAGCGCGATCGGTAAGGTGAGAATCGGGATCAAAGCCGAGCGGAAGTGAAATAGAAACACAATGATGACCAGCGAAACGATGATCGCTTCCTCCAGTAGGCTGTGCTTCAAAGTGTTTATCGACTCGCCGATCAGTCCCCCCCGGTCATAGCCGGAGACGATCTCAACTCCCGGCGGCAGTGATCCTTTGACCTCAGCCAGCTTCTTCTTGACACCATCGATCACGTTGAGAGCATTTAAGCCATACCGCATGACCACAATGCCGCCCACGGTCTCGCCTTCGCCATTCCACTCCGCCACACCTTCCCGCATGTCCGGGCCGAAGGAAACCGTACCCAGATCTTTGATGAGTACAGGCGTCCCGTTCTTCGCCATCACCGGCACGTTCGCCAGGTCATCCAGCGACTTCAGATAGCCCAGCCCGCGAATCATGTATCGCGTACCGCTCAGTTCCAGTACTCGGCCACCGACTTCATTCGTACTCGACTTCACGCGGTCGATAACGGTCGAGAGGGGTATGCCATAAGCGAGCAGTTTGTTCGGATCAAGCTGCACCTGATACTGACGCACGAACCCACCGATGCTAGCAACTTCGGCCACACCTGGTACGGTTGCCAGCTGGTAACGCAGGTGCCAGTCCTGAATGCTTCGAAGATCGGCCAGGCTCTGCTTGTGACTGTGATCGACGAGCACATACTCGTAGACCCAACCCGCACCGGTCGCATCGGGACCGATAGCGGGATGGACGTTTGCGGGAAGCCGACCGGCAATCGTTTGCAGATACTCCACAACCCGAGAACGGGCCCAATAGATATCGGTCCCGTCCTCAAACACCACAAAGACGTAGGAGTCATTGAACATGGTCTGCGCGCGTACCGCTTTCACCCGCGGCGCAGCCAGCAAGGCAGTGACGATTGGGTAGGTAACTTGATCTTCGATGATGTTGGGTGGTTCGCCTTCCCAATTGGTGTGAATGATCACCTGCACATCCGAAATGTCAGGCAGGGCGTCCAGCGGAATGTGGCCCATGGACCAGATTCCAGTCAGCGTGAGCAGAAGTACTCCGGTGAAGACCAGGAAGTGATTGTGTGCGCACCACTCGATGATTCGGGAGATCACGGTTACATTCTTCCTGTGGCATTGAGCGTGAGCTGCTTGTTGGCAATCGTCTGCCCGTTTTGTCGTGCCCTGATACTGACCTGCCAAGTGCCACCGGAACCAAGATCGCCTTTGCCTTCATACATGCCGCCGCCTTTGTCGCTGGCACTGATGACGGTTTTCATTGCCGCCATTCCCATCGCGGGCATTGCCGCCATGAAGAAGGTCACGGTCACGTTTGCGCCGGCGATTGGCTTCCCATCCAGTCCGGTGAGCTTCACGCGAACCTTATTGCCGCCCTTGTGCGGAGGGTCGGGGTCAGTCGTCAGCTCGACATTGGCTTGTTGTTGTGCGGGAGCATTCATCGAAGCCGCCTGACCGGCACTGGGAGGTGGGGGAACAAACGCGCCCGCGGCGGCCTGCAATTGCGCTTCGGAATCAATCAGGAAGTTTGCCGAAGTGACAATTTGTTCTTGTGCCTTGATGCCCTTCGTGACCACCAGTTCATCGCCGACTTGAGGCCCCAGCTCGACTTCACGCGGCTCAATGTTGCCCTCGCCCCGATAGACGAATACCAGGTTCTTGGTTCCTGAACGGAAAGCCGCACTGGCCGGAACGACCAACTGCCGTCCCATCGGCAGCTTCGCGCAAACATTCACGTACATTCCGGGCCTCAACTTCAGACCAGGATTCGCGAACACCAACCGCACCGGCAGCGTGCGCGTGTTCATGTCCAGTTGGGGGAGGATGTAATCGACGCGGCCGTTAAAGACTCGTCCGGGATAGGCATCCACCGTGACCTCTGCCGGATCACCCGGTTTGATCTTCCCTGCGTCGCTTTGGAATACCTGGGCGAGTACCCAAACATCGGAAAGGTCAGCCACGGTGTACAGCATGGTTTCGGGCTGAACGTACATATTAGGCAGCGCATTTTTCTGCGTGATGTAACCCGAGACGGGAGAATTGACTGTCAGATCCGTAATCACCTTGCCGCCTTGATCCAACTTCTCGATTTCGGCAGGAGAAACTTCCCATTGCAGCAGCCTCTCTTTGGCAGCACTGAAGAGCGAAGACGCACCCGAAGCCACCCCGCTCACTTTGCTCTGCTGCAAAGACTCGGAGTTCTTCTTTGCCAGCAAGTATTCGTGCTCGGTCGAGACGAGGTCAGGGCTGTAGATCGTGAACAAGGGCTGACCTTTGCCAATAAAGTTGCCTGTAGCGTCGGCGTAGACTTTGCGAATCCATCCAGCGAATCGCGCCTGCACATAGGCCTGCCGCCGCTCATCCACCTGCACGTTGCCGTAGAAACGAAGCTCAGTGTTGACCGGCTTGGATTCAACCTTCCCAATCACAACGCCGATGCTTTGCATCCGTTGAGGCGTAAGCTGGATCGGGGTACGCGGCGTCTCTTGCATATTGCCGATCTGAAGGTCGCCTGCCGCTCCTGACTCGGAACTCGAGGCATTGGCTGATGGAGTTTGTGCCATCGCCTCCATGGACTCGCTTGCGGAAGTGCCGCCCGTATGCGACATAGTTCGGGTATGGCTTAAACGCCACCACAAGACCGACACCACAATCGCGAGCAAGATCGTTGTGGTCAGTAGAATCCAAAACGCGCGGCGATAATTGTTGTGTTCTGTATGGAGCATGTCTGGTCCCTCGTTTGCATTCGTTCTGAAGTTGCGCTCGTTCATGGCACATCTACCCCGGTTAAACGCTCTAGTTCAGCCAGCGCCGATTCGTGCTCCACCAGCTCATTCCGGTATTCCAAATCGAGGTTCAGAACATCGAGGAACCCGGAAAGCAGGCTTTCGAAGTCTTGCCGGTTCGATTGATATGCAGACAGGGCTGATTGAAAGGTAGCTTCCGATTGCGGAACGAGACCGTCACTGTAGATCTTCAACCGCTCTTCCGAAGTCTTGGCGCGCACATACTGCTGCTGCACTTCCGAAAGCACGCGCTGCGATTCAGCGTCCAGCTCTTGCCGTGCTCGCTCCTGGTTTTGTTCCGCTTCGGCTAGTGCCGCGCGCTGGCGGCCCCGGTTCGGCAAGCGCACACTAAAGCTCGCCATGTAGTAGTCCCTGAATTGACTCGCAGTGTGCTCGTATGTGTAGCCCACATTGAAGTCCGGGCGGAACTCTTTGTGCGCCAGCTCCACCTTGGCTTCTTGCTGCCGGATGGAGGTCTGTTTTGAGTGCACGTCGGGGTTCTGCTCACGAGCCTGCTGCAGGAGTTCGGTCGCCGTGTACGGAAGAGCTCGCAATGTGAGCGTCTCAGCAACGATGTCCGCAGACTCTTGAGGACGGCCCAAGAACTGCTTGATCTGAGCTTCAAGTAGTCCTTCTTCCTGATGGTGGTGCGCGACCTCTTGAAGAATCTTCGTGTGCTGCAACTGAGCCTTCAGCACATCCTGCTGATTGCCCTGACCCACGCGGTAGCGTGCCTCAGACGCCTCCCGTACCTGCGTTAATAGCGCGTCACTTCTCTGCAGAACACCGAGAGTTTGCTGGATGTTGGCCAGGCGGAAATAAACCATCTTGAGATTCCCCACCACCGCTCGGCGGACTGAATCGGTCTGTGCCTCCATGGAGTCCGCTTCGTGTTCGGCTACATGGGCGCGCAATTGCCGTTTGGCTGGGTATGGGATGTCCTGCGAGGCGCCCAACCCGATGTAAGCGAAATCGCTGTTGCTGTAGCCCGCGAAAGGTCGTGGGCTGCCGACACTGAACTGCTGCACTGAGAGTTGGGTCTCCGGAAGGGCCGAGGCCTGCTTGGGAACATTTCGTGAGGCCTGCCACGCGTGAAAGGAGGCCGCAATCTGCGGATTCTTCTGCTCCGCCTCCAACACGAGTTCATGCAAAGGTGTAGGCATCTCCCCGTGTTCGGCCATACCGGGAGATTCAGGAATCTGCGTTTGCGAGCCGGGCGGCTCTTGAGCACCGACATTGCCGGCCAGAGCTGTCGTTCCGACGAACAAAGCAGCAGTAATGAACGAAATTCGGGTATTCCAGAAGATTCGGGACAAATTAAAGAAACGCATCTTTCCTCCGCGACACAGACATCAGTTTGCGGACGCATGAACGTGCAGACGCACGAGTGCGTTAGTCCGTCAGAGGAAAGAAGATCAGATTCTCAGGACAGTAATACCGGCAGGGGGGAACACGGGCGGCGAGTGGATGTCACCTGCCCAAGGGGATGAACCAGATTCCGGGGTTGTTGCGATTGCCGGAAGTGGCGGTAGCGCCTGTGTAAGGAGCAGCGTCAGATGCTTTGAAGCATCGGCCGCCGCACTCTTAATTGCAGGCAGATGATCCCGCACCGAGACGGTCTGGCAGCAGGAATGAGACTTGGCCATCCCGTTGTTCCCACATTCCTGTGCCATGCGCCTGCAACATTCGCGCTCTTCCGCGCTCATTGCCATTGCGGGCAGTGCGCAGGCCATGATCGGAGCGGCAAACAGCAGCAACGACAATAGCGAAGCGCCGACTTTGCCAACCAGCCTCATAGCGTCACGAAAGTATAGGTCGTACGGTAGGTTGGACGCAATACAACTAGGAAAGTTGCAGGTTACGGACGGTCGAAGGGGAAATAGCACCACCCTCCTCAAGCAGCTTTGCCGCGGGTCAATCTCTTCACTCTTCAGCCAGAGCCATGGTTCTCTCGCGGAATCAACAGCTTACGTTTCAAGAGATGACTTTCTTTGAGCGCTTATCCGCTCGGCGCAGGCGCTAGACCAGCTGGGTTAGTGACCAGCGAATCGGCCGCACGCCACAACTTTGATCGCCGAAGCAACTGGGCATTCACAGCCACGATCATTGTGGAAGCGCTCATGGCGACTGCGCCAATGCTCATGGGCAGATCAACTCCCCACCGGACGAGAAGGCCCCCTGCGAGCGGGATAGCGACAACGTTATAAGCGGTCGCCCAAACCAGATTTTGGACCATCTTTCTGTAGGCAGCGCGAGATAGTTCGATCGCTGCAACAACGTCCCGCGGATCGCTGCGCACCAGCACGATTCCGGCCGATTCAATGGCTACGTCGGTTCCGGCTCCAATGGCGATTCCGACATCTGCGGTCGCCAGCGCTGGTGCGTCGTTCACACCATCACCAACCATGGCGACGTTCTTGCCGCCCGCTTGAAAGCGCTTCACCGCATCAGACTTGTCGGCTGGAAGGACCTCGGCTGCGACGTCATCTATGCCAATGCGGCCAGCAACCCAATCGGCCACCGTCTTGGAATCTCCAGTGACCATTGCCACTCGAATGCCAAGCCGATGAAGATCTGTGACGGCCCTCGTGGGACTCAGGCCGAATCTCGTCCTCGATGGCGAATGCGCCTAGCAGCCATCCTTCGGCGACGACATAGAGAACCGTCTTTCCCTCTGACGCCCATCCGGCAGTCAACTTTTCGACTTCAGGTGGCACCGTTATCTCGCCTTCGGTCAGCAGACGCGGTCCGCCGACAATGACGCTCTTGCTGTCTATGCGTGCCTGCGCCCCACGGCCCGGTAGTGCCTCGAAATCCGCCGCATGCAATGTTGGTAGATGTCGCCGCCTGGCTTCGGCCATGATCGCTTCTGCGAGCGGGTGTTCGGAGTTCGCTTCGACGGCAGCAGCAAGGGCAAGCACATCACTTTCGTTGCTGCCAGCCGTAATCGCGATCCCCGACAATGCAGGAGATCCTCGTGTGAGCGTTCCGGTCTTATCGAAGATCACCGCATCCAAATTCCGGGCGCGTTCAAGCGCGAGTCTATCCTTGACCAGAAGGCCATTCTGCGCTCCGAGCGATGTCGAGATTGCAATCACGAGCGGAATTGCCAATCCCAGGGCGTGCGGGCAAGCAATAATGAGGACGGTTGCCGTTCTGATTAGAGCATGTACCTCGTCTCCCGAAAACCACCAGTAAGCAAACGTGATCGCACCGGCAGCGACTGCCACGTAAAAAGGATTGCTGCCGCACGGTCAGCAAGAGCCTGCGCGCGAGACCCAGAAGCTTGCGCAGCCGCAACCAACCGCATGATGCCGGACAGAGCAGTCTCCTCTCCGACTGCCATGACGCGGACTCGAAGGTTTCCACCGCTGGCGACAGCGCCTGCGATAACAGCAGCCCCAGGGCCCTTGGACACAGCTCGGGACTCACCGGTGATTAGCGATTCGTCAACATCGGCGGTCCCCGCGACGACCGTACCATCCGCCGGGATGCGGCTCCCGGGCCGGACGAGGACGATTTCACCCACCTGCGACTCAGAGATCGGAACGGTTTCGGTCTGCGTGCCCTCTACGCGCTCGGCAGTGTCCGGGAGAAGCGTAGCGAGCGCATTGAGCGCGCCACGAGCCTGGGAAATCGCTCGCATCTCCAGCCAATGGCCGAGGAGCATGATGGTGATGAGAGAACCGAGCTCCCACCAGACCTCGACTTCGAAGAGGCCAAGAGTTCCCGCGAGCGACGTGCCAAAGGCGACGCTGATTGCCAGGCTGATGAGCGTCATCATGCCGGGCTGGTGATCGACAAGCTCGCTCCAGGCTCCGCGGAGGAAGACTAGCCCTCCATAAATGAGAACGACCGTCCCGAGGGCAGCGGGAATCAATTTCGAGCCGGAGAAGGAAGGTGCGCTGTACCCCAGCCAATGTTGAACATCGCTCGACCAAAAGACCGTAGGAATGGTAAGAGCGAAACTCAACCAGAACTTGTCGCGAAACATGGCGACAGAGTGTCCCGAGTGACGGTCGTGACTTGCGTGGGTTCCCGACATGCTGTGGCCGGTATGCGGACTGACCGGTTCGTGATCTTGGTACGTCATGCGGTCCACCTTGATCCTGGAAGCAAGTTCACGGTACGGGAACGCCTGCGCTTTGAGACAATCTGCACCGAGCCGAGCGTTGCCGATCCGCTGAATTTCGCGCATAGTTCTGGCGAGCACCAGGCTTGCCAAAGTCAGTGAAGTCACTCAGGGCATCGGAAACGTTTGCTCCACAATGGTTACACCTTCATCGCTCGTGACCGCAAGGATAGACGTGTCTTCCCGTGGTCATCCGACGGTGCGGCGACATCTCGTTGCACCAGCCTCTGCCGCGCCCTCAAATACGATTCTCAGCGCTGCCAGGCTGGTGGAATGCTTCGCTAGCGATCTCATAGTCGTTTTTCCGCTCTGAACGAGAATCTGGAGTAGAAGCAGTGAATGGGAACATCAAAGCGTTATTGCGCCGTGGTCGGGGCTACCGCGATCTTGGCCCGGGGATACGGTTCGCGGCCTTGCTCGATAAATCGCACCCCTCGTGCAATATCTTCCAAACCACGCGGCAGAGCCGATGAGGGAGAGCCCAGATGGCGGCCTGATAGCCCAGCCGAGGCTCTCGGCTACCGACCTCGCCATGGGCACAGGAAGCTACGGCCATCTACAAGTAGCCTATCTGGCGCAAAATGTTGATATTTTGCTGAACGAACAGGGTGAGGACGGCGCATGGCTTCACGCCCGACGGCTTCCATGACCAGTATTCGGGTTAAGGCAGATATAACGGCATTTTGTAGGCCGCGCCGTTCCTAATAACAATAGAGGCCAGAAACAGAAATAGCTCCCGAAGGCTGACGTTGCCCTGGGGAGTCACGAATTTGTTTAGGCTGGGCTCATTTGGCGGGCTGGATACCTAGCTGGCGTCCTCACGGTTGCACTGGTGTTCGGCAAACTGAAGCCTAAGAGCTTCTTGCGCATCCGCAACCCTTTTCATCGCGGTCACGGGAACGTTGAACTCACAATTGCAAAGAGTGCAGGTGCCGACAGCCGGGACTGTCCCAAGCGACTTGAGAACCCGAAGTCTGCGCTTTTCCATATGGTTCGAACCAAGAGCCGCCTCACGTTTTCATTTCAAAGAGGGACAGCGTGTCGCCCTTGCTGGACGCTACGACCAGAAAACCCTCAAACTTGTGCGCACCAAAATCTTCAGCAGTTGCGTCACGAAAATCGCCGTACGCAAATTCGCAATCTGAAAGT
>Ga0210401_10001250_pt1 | contig 29750 bp, 26 predicted proteins | sample IncBWH32MmetaG_FD_150866 | JGI IMG/M metagenome (GOLD analysis project Ga0210401, IMG submission 150866) | Forest soil microbial communities from Barre Woods Harvard Forest LTER site, Petersham, Massachusetts, United States - Inc-BW-H-32-M | ecosystem: Environmental > Terrestrial > Soil >...
CACAGCCGGACTTAGTTATCCGCAGTGACGACAAAAGTGCGTTACTGGTCCCTATCGTTTTCGACGGAGTCCCTGGTGAGCAGGCAAAACTAGGCTTCGAGCATGTAGGGGATAGGTATTTTCTCAGCACGGTTGAGACATTGGCAGGCGTTTATAGAATCGGGATACCACGAGCGATGACCAGGGTGGCCCAGATGAAGGATCACGTCGCCATGCCTTCCTCTGGCACGAACTAGGTCGAGTGCACATCGGTTCCTGCGCGGTTTTTGCAGGGGTGCAGGAGCCGAGAAGTGCATCAATCGATAAAAGTCACTTTCATGCCAGTTATCAGAGCAGTCTCTTGGCGTGGCCGTCTTTTGAGTAAAGGCCACACTGAGATCGAATGTGATCGCAAGGTGTGGTTACAAGTCGAGACCTTGCTGCGTCAACACTTGCCGAACCCGGCGATAACTCAGAACGACACCCGCGAACCGGATCTTCGATCATCCGGCAACAACCGCTGCACGACTCAGAAGAGGTAAGCGCTACGGAAGCAGACGGCGTCGGGGGCGGACGAAGCCGGAGTTGCTCACCTCGTTGTCCAGCGTTCTCTGGGAAAGCTTCCCGCCCAAGTGTGAGTTACATTTCATTACAAACCTTTTGCCGCAGCCACGACTTTCCCTGCGTCTGCTCACCCGCGCCTGCATCAAATAAAGTAAAGAAGGTGGCATGATCGCATTAAGGCTGGTACGACTGATTGAGCGTCATTCGGACGAACTCGCGGGCGAGTTGACCGCGAAACTCGAAACTTCCTCGCGCACTAATGAGCTGCGCAAAGTTCCCGTCGAGGAATTGCGGCAACATATCCAGGAAATCTTGCGACACTTTGGCGAGTGGCTGCTCACCAAGACGAGCCATGACATCGAGCAGCGTTATTTCGAAATCGGTGAGCGCCGCGCCTCCCAGGGGGTCGCACTTTCCGACTTCTGCTGGGCAATGGTCGTGACCAAGGACCATCTCTGGGAATTCCTGCAACGCCAGGGCTTCATGAACAGCCCGGTCGAACTTTACGGTGAGATGGAATTGTTGCGCCTGCTGGACCAGTTTTTCGATCGTGCTTTGGCCTTTGCGATCGAGGGCTATGAGCAGTTCGCCCAGTTGCAGAACGGCTATGAAATCCGCGACCGCGAAACACAGAAGGCAACCCAGTAGTGTGGTTCGTCGCCAAGGGAAAGGCCGGCATGGCAGCGATGCTCAACCGCCCACGAGATCGTTTTGCGGTACCCTGCGGATTGCCTCCGCATCGTTTGCCCCGCTCGAGCTATCTAATATCAACATGACCAATGGGTTGGCAGTTTCCGTTCTGGATCTGGTCAGCATGCACCCGGGCGAGCCCGCAGGCAGTGCCATTGCTCGATCAGTGGACTTGGCACGGCACGTCGAGCGTTTGGGCTACACCCGCTTCTGGCTGGCAGAACATCATTCAATCGAAGGGCTGGCGTGCTCGGCGACGCCTGTCTTGATTGGCCACGTCGCGGCCGCAACGAAGACGATCCGGGTAGGCAGCGGCGGCGTCATGTTGCCCAACCACGCGCCTTTGGTGGTGGCAGAGCAGTTTGGAACACTCGAAGCGATGTTTCCCGGACGAATCGATCTAGGCCTGGGGCGAGCTCCCGGGGGCGACTTCCAAACCATGCGAGCGCTGCGAAGGGACTTGCATCAGACCGGAGATGAATTTCCCGAGTTGCTGGAAGAGTTGCGCATCTACCTCGGCCCACCAAAGCCCGGGCAAACAGTGAAAGCGATTCCGGGACAAGGAAGCAATGTGCCTATCACCTTGTTGGGTTCGAGCGGCTTCAGCGCACAACTGGCTGCGAGCCTGGGCCTGCCGTTCGCGTTTGCGGCGCACTTCGCTCCGGAGTATCTGTACGCGGCCGCGAGCCTGTACCGCGAGCGCTTCCGGCCGAGCGACGTGTTGCACAAGCCCTACCTGATAGTGGCGGTGCCGGTGATTGCGGGGGAGACCGACGCCGCAGCCCGCCGTTTGTTTACAACTCCCCAGCAACGATTCCTACGACTGATCCGCAACCAGCCAGTGGAATTGTTGCCGCCGGTCGATTCGATGGAGGAGTTATGGGATCACCTTGAACGCGTCGCGGTGGAGACCAAACTGAGCGCCGCCATAGTGGGATCGAACGCGACGGTCAAAGCGGGCTTGGAAAAGCTGGTATCCGAGACAGCCGCCGATGAGCTAATCGTAGTGACTGACACTTACGAACATGCCGACCGCCTGCGATCCTATGAACGAATGGCCGCAGTTGCAAATGAGCTTGGCGTAACAGCCTGAGCTGGAGACCGGAAACCCGCATCCGGATTAGCTAAGTTGCACATGATCCGTGGCTCACAACGGATCATGAAAATGTGCCGGCGTGGAATCAATCACTTACGGCTATTTTCGAGGGAGCTAGCGGCCGTCCAGCGATCACACTGTTAGTTCCATCCGTTGATGGCCCCCCGGAGTATCTGATCTTGTTCGCTTCATCGCGTGATTTCACGCAATTCTGAACTAGCCTCCTGATCGTTGGGGCTAACCTCTAAGATCTTTCTATAGATTGCCGCAGCCGAATCAATATTTCCCATCTCCTTATATAAGGCCGCTAAGTCGAAATAAGCGGGCGTCCGGGAGGGTTCTAGCTCAATGGCACGCTGTAGGTTTTCAATCGCCGCATCGACAGATCCCAACTTAAACAAATCCACACCAAGGTTGGTGTACGCGTTCGCGTCAGTCGGGTTAATAGAAATCGCTTTTTCTTCCTGCTGCTTAGCATCAGTGAAATCGCCCAATTGCTGAAGTGCGGCCCCGTAGTTGACGAGGGCCGTTACATCATCAGGATTGAGTGTGAGTGCCCGTTCATAAGCACTCTTCGCCTGACCGGTTGCGCCGAGACGTAAATCGACATTACCCAGGCCCGTAATTGCCCTTTCATAGTGTGGATTTAAATCGAGGGTGTGCTCGTAATAAGCTGCAGCCTGCATAAGATCGCCGTTCTGCTCAAAAACAGCGCCGAGATCGAACAAAAGGGTCGTGCTCTGCGGAGTTGCTTCGAGGGACGCCTTATAGAGCCAGATCGAATCGCGCCAGTCGAGCACACGCTTTTCGAGTCGCCATATTCCCCACACTGCCCACATCACGACTACGCAAAGGACGGCTGTTCTCCATGTTCGAAGCCGTGACGATAGCGCGACGATCGAAAAACAAAGCCCACCCGACGCTAGGTAATCGAAGCGTTCTGCCATCCCCTGATAAATGTAGACAATTCCGCAGAACGGTAGCAGAGCAATACATATCCATGTAATACCCCCTGCTAGTTCCGGCATCGGCTTACGTAGGCGGTAAACGAGAAGAAATAGAAGTACCATCCCAATCCACGCGCTAGCGGTCAGGATCGAGAGATTGTTCGCTGGCACATCGGTCGAGCGCTCCACACTCATGCGAGTCGGCAAAATCATCCAGCTAAGGTATTTCATAAAAGAGGCGCCGACTGCGAGAAGTTTGGAGGACCCTGCGGTCGACATTTGAGTTCCCGCAACTTCGCGTAGGCAGAAGTAGACGGCCAAGACGCTGATTCCCGCCACTCCGAGTGCGACAGATTCTCGTCGGGACCTGAACCGGTCCACGCTGTATAGCACCAATAAGCTCATTGGCAGAACGAGCACGCCCTCCTCGTGACAGAGAATCGCCGCTAAAGCTGCAAGAGAATATAAAAACAAAGCGAGATGTTTTCTGGAGCGCAGATACCACTGCGAAGACAGTAAAGCCAGAATGAGAAAAATGGCCATTAGAGAATATGTGCGACCTGAGACCCACGTAACGACCTCTGAATTGATAGGGAGCCCTAACCATAGGAGGCTGCTGATCGCGGAGACAAATACTCTAACGCGTAATCGACGTAGCAGAAAGAATCCGAGTAAACCCGCGGTCCAATGAAGAACGATATTGGTGATATGGAATCCCGTCGGATTGAGTCCCCAGACTTTCTGGTCCACGGCAAGACTTAACCAAAAGAGTGGCCGGTAGAAGGACCCGCCAAAACCACGGAAGTTCTCGGTGAAGGGTACAGCAGAGCGAAAATATTGCAATGTTGTCCGCAGACGCAGGATAGAAGCGTTCTGTTGGACCTGATTTATGTCATCGTAGACGAATGGGGCATCGATCGCCCCTCGGTACAGAAACAACACCCAAAACGCGCTAACGACCGCAAAGACTAAGATTTCACGGGTCGTACTCCATTCCCGTGCTCTCGATGCCAACGAGCGATGAGTACGATTTGTGGCGAACTTTTTAGCCGTATTCAAACTCTTTTCACCCAATTTCAGGGGAAAGGCTCCCCAGCGGACCTTTGCAACTTCGTTCAGGTTTAGCGGAGCCCCCCGCAGGAGCTTTTTGCGTCTAGTCCTTTGTTGCGCTCTTGGTCGATAGTCGCGCTACCGTTACGATAACAGCTTAGCCGGGCGTCGCAATTCCACAGTTAAATGCCTTCACGCACGGTGAGGGGGCTTTCTAGTGCAAAGTGCGCAATCTCATTTTTTCGCATGAATGTGACGCCAGAATGTGATTGAGCGTAGATGATGAACTCTTCGAGTACCCTGGCGCGAGATGGACGACCCGCGATGCGATCGTGAGCCCTAACCGACATCATGCGACGCCGCGTTCCAGCCTCGGCATAAAGCGCGTCGAATTCCGCCTTGAGATCGTCCGCATACATGGCCGTGCTGAAGTACCGAGTTTCATAGTCCGCGATGTCGTTCATGTGGAGCGTGTAGGGCACCACGGCGATCGGTTTGTCGCGCACGTTAATCAGGAACGGCTCGTCGCGGCTTACGTCGTCAATGTGGTATATGAAGCCGAGCGACCGAAGAATTTCCAGCGTATGAGGAGTGCCGCGCAGCCAGAAAGCGTTGAACCCGACAGGCCGCGTGCCCGTCGCTCGCTCAATGCTCTCGATGCTCTGCTGATACGAGGCACGCTCCTCTTCAGGAGTCATGGAGAATTGTGCAGTCCAGCTTTGCCCGTGTCCGCTTGCTTCGTGCCCACGCTGAACAATCTCTTTTGCGAGCGCGGGGTGCAGGTCCACTGCCGCACCGACCATGTGGGACGTGACCTTGATCTTGCGACGGTCAAAAACGTCGAGGAGTCTAGGCAGACCCTCTTTGAATCCGTAGTCGTACCATTTGCCCGCTGGAAGATCTGGATACTTCGGATCGATCTTCGGCATAGGGCTTTCGGCTCCGCTGGTCGGCTGTGCACCGGCCTCCATTTGCGTGGAGACGGAGATAACCATGCGAGCACCGTCCGGCCAGAAGGTGCGTGCGGTAGGTTCATGTCGTTCGGGCATTGGGTCGGCAAGTACGACCGACGCTGGAACTGCTCCTGCCATAGCTACCACTGCTCCCCCTTTAAGTAAATCGCGTCGAGAGGTCATCGTTCTCCTTCTTGAGGCGGTGCCAAAGTTGAAGAACATCCATGATTGCGAGCTGATCATTTGTCACGTTGTTGTTGGCTCTGCGTCACGGGCTTGTTCGCGCTTCTCTGTCGTTTCCCATTTGATCCACTTCAGACCGAGTACAAAAATCGCGTAGAAAACCGGGACCAGAAGCAAGGTGATGAAGGTAGCGACGGCGAGTCCGCCGATCTGGGCATAGCACAGAGGTTTCCAGAGCGGGCCGCTTTCGAGTGCAAGAGGAAACAAAGCCAGAATGGTTGCGCCCACGGTGATCATCACGGGCCGAATAGGTTCGATCTCTGCGTCGGGCAAGGCACGCTCCAACGGTTTGCCCTTTTCGTGCATCTCCTCAATGAAGTCGAACAGCACGATAACATGGTTGACGATGACTCCAATGAGGCTTGCCACTCCAAGAAATGCCATGAAACCAAAGGGGTACCCATGATTGCCAAAGCGATTAACGCTCCGATGGCTCCATAGGGAGCGGCCGCAAAGACGAGCAACGGCTTGATGGCATTAGTGAACTCAATAAGCAGCGCTAAGTAGATGCCGACCAGAGAAATCAGAAGAACCACCGCGAGATTCGTGAATCCCTCGACCGGTTTTGCCTTCTCGCCACCAATCTGCAATTGATAGCCCGGCGGGAGACTGTTCTTGAGAGCATTCAGTTTAGGTTCGATCGGTGCGAGTACTTCGGACGCCAAAACGCCGGGCGCCGGAAAGCACAAGGCCCGGAATGTCGTGTCTAACTGCTCGACTCTTTTTCCACAGATTGTGTCATCGTACATCGATACTGCAGAAAAATGTAGGGCCAATGCTGTGGTTTCAGAGGTTCCCAGAAGTGCGTGACATCTATAATCTTTGTTATGAGCCAGTGTCGCGCGGAGAAATGCCCAGGAGGGACGTGACGTGCATGCAGACATAGGGGTCCCATCATCTACAGGCGGATGAACTTCCTACCGTGTCGACAGGAGGTTCTTATTACAACCAGGATGGCAGAGTCGGTGAACACTTAACCGCTGACTTGCGAACACCAGGGCCGGGACGAATCCTCGTCATCGAAAACGATAAAGCTCTGCAGAAGATCACACGGCGAATTCTTGTCTCCGAAGGTTACCAAGTCGAGCTCGTCTCGAATGGAACTACTGGGCTGGAATTGGTCCGGCAGAAAACACCCTCGGCTCTGATCGTTGATTTGCAATTTCCTGGATCTCCAGGCTGCGATCTCTGCCGAGAACTCATGCAGGCCGTACCGGCGGTGCCTTTTGTAGTTCTCAACGCAAGCCCCTCAATCGCTGACAAAGTGCTTTTCTTGGAAATGGGAGCTGATGATTACATTGCTGTCCCATTCAGCCCCAAAGAACTGGTTGCCCGTCTGCATGCTCTACGAAGGCGGACCTTTCAGTTCGCCCCGGAGAGCTTCTATATTTTTGGGGACGTAATGGTGGACTTCACGAAAGTGGAAGTGGTTCGCGGCCGCGTGCAGATTCCGCTCGCCATGAAAGAGTTCCGGACGTTAGAATTCATGATCAAGAATGCGCGGCGAGCAATCCGCAGGCATGAACTCCTGAACGAAGTCTGGGGATACGAGAACTGCCCCTGCACCCGCACTGTCGACAATCACATCCTCAAGCTTCGAAAGAAATTGGAGAACGATCCGGCTAATCCCGCTCATCTAGTGACCATTCATGGCATGGGCTACAAGTTCATGCCTTAGGTTCGGGCGACTCGTTTACATCAAGCTGACAGGACTGGACTCATGTTCCGTTCCGCAGCCGCTGTCCAGTACATTAAGGAGGGGCAGTGTACAACGCCATGACTCACCTGTTTGATCCGCTCGCGATTCGGGATGTTACGTTTGCGAACCGTATATTTATTTCGCCGATGTGCCAGTACTCCAGCACTGACGGGTACGTGAACGACTGGCATTTTGTACATCTGGGCAGCCGGGCAGTAGGCGGTGCTGGACTGGTGCTTACCGAAGCCACTGCGGTTCTTCCCGAGGGACGGATTAGTCCGCAGGACTTAGGCATCTGGGAGGACGGTCACATTGAGCCGCTGGCTCGAATCGTCCGGTTTATTCATGACCAAGGTACCGTGGCAGGGATGCAGTTGGCGCACGCCGGTCGCAAGGCCAGCACTTACCGACCGTGGGAAGGCCACGGAAGAGTCCCCGAAAATAAAGGGGGGTGGAGCAATGTCGTTGCTCCGAGCGCATTGGCTTTCACCGATGACTATCCGATGCCGCGTGCGCTCTCTGTCGACGGAATTAAGAACATCGTTTCTGCTTTTGCCGCCGCGGCACGTCGTGCCTGCGACGCGGGCTTCCGCGTAATTGAGATTCACGCTGCGCATGGATACCTGATCCATGAGTTTTTGTCGCCTCTCAGCAATCAAAGAACAGATGCCTACGGAGGCTCCTTTGAGAATCGCACTCGAATATTGCGCGAGACTGTTGCCGCCGTTCGAGGTTCGTGGCCGGAGCGAGCACCGCTGTTCGTACGCATATCGGCGACCGATTGGGTCGATGGCGGCTGGGATATTCAGCAATCGGTTGAACTCGCGCGCCACCTGAAGGAACTTGGAGCAGACCTGATCGATTGCTCTTCGGGCGGCAACGTACTGCAGGCAAAGATTCCGGCCGGCCTGGGTTATCAAACGCGGTTTGCACAGCAGATCCGCCGCGAAGCCAAAATGCCGACCGGCACGGTCGGGATGATCACTTCTCCAGTTCAAGCTGAGCACGTCCTCGTTACGGGACAGGCGGACGCAGTCATCATTGCCCGCGAATTTCTGCGAGATCCATATTGGCCCTTGCGGGCAGCCCGTGAGCTAGGGCAGTCAATTTCGTGGCCCGTCCAATATCTCAGGGCTGCCCCGGAAGGCTCACAAGCCCGGGTTGCGGTGGACCTCAAGAATCTGGAGTGCTGCTTCGAGGAACAACACGCGATTCCTGAGCGCTGACCTTCACCGCATCCGCACGGCGGAGCTCATGACAGAGGGGTAGCGGTCGCGACGGGATCGATAAATGTTGTTCATGTCCAGCACATACTGAATTCTTAATAGGAGGTAGGCAATGCTAAAAAGCACGATGCCCGCATATATCACCAGCCTAATCCGCCATTTTGAGGATCTTCGCGACGGTACACACGGCGGCTCCGCCAGTCGAAAGGACAAGGAAGCCCATTTCGAGAAGGCCGTGCAACTGCTGGCTCCCGTCGCCCGCCAAGTTCTCACCGAAATGAACACGACCTTGCTGCTCGACACCGGGCAACTCACGGAGAGGGGGCTACGACGCACGGCTGATGGAGGGCTGAACGCATCCTGGGCTCTGAGCTGGCCTGAACAGCGGGCAGCCGGGGTCGAGCCAATCGTGCTCCAAGCCTGTTTCGGCCGCGGATTCCACCACCCTCATCTTCGAGGGACGACAGTTCGCGACTGGCCGCTGAACGTGTTCAGCGGCGAGGACGCCGCGGCCCAGCTGTGCATACTCCGGGCCATCGCGTCCAGCGATCTGCATAATTTGGTCTATAGCGCGGACTATCGAATTGTCCCTGCAGTGATAGCAAGGCGCGCCACCTCGCTTGCCCACGGAGTCAAGGCAACCTGAGAGAGCATCGGTATACGTGAACGGCCGAGTTGACGTGGTCTCGTTACTATTTTGTCCCTCTTGTGGCGCATAATCACGTCTTTTGACGCTCGCTCCCACTCGCTTCGGCCGCACCAAAAAGGAAAAGGCGCACGCCCATGAACAACAGACGCGCGCCCTACCCAAATGGGCAACATGATTTACCGGCCAAAATACTTGGCGTTGCGCTCGGTGAAGCTCTTCCATTTTTCCGGCAGGTCATCCAGCGCGAAAATCGCCGACACCGGGCAGACGGGAACACAAGCTCCGCAATCAATGCACTCGACGGGGTCGATATATAACATTTCCTCTTCGGCGTAAGCCGGCGAATCCTTTTTAGGATGTATGCAATCTACCGGGCAGGCGTCCACACAAGCTGTGTCCTTGGTGCCGATGCACGGTTCTGCAATTACGTATGCCATAGAGTCTGTGTCTCCCTGAGATGATGGCCGAACCTAACAGAACCGTTAATTCTAGCAAGAATGCCGCCAGCGGTACAGCATCCAGCAGCGAACATGCTGCCGGAGGAATCAAACCCTCGCTGGTCCAAGCTGGACAACTACGGCAGGCCTTTCTACCCTCCTAAGCCTCCACAAGTTCCCGCTCGGCGCTTGGCTCGTATTCGACAATGTGGCCCGCCACGGCGCTCGCCGCCACAGTTAGCGGACTGGCCAGGTACATCTGCCCGGGCCCGCTGCGGCCCGGAAAATTCCGGTTCTGCGCGCTGATCACAACCTGCTCCGGCCGCGTGGTTACGCCTGGTCCAGCGTTGATGCAAGCGCCACAGCTTGGCTCGATTACATCCGCCCCGGCTTTCTGGAAAATTTCGAGATAGCCTTTGCGTTTGCAGTAATCGCGGGTCTCCTGCGAACCAAACTGGATGTAAAACTTCACCGATTCCGCCACGCGCTTGCCGTGCTTGAGGGCATCGGCGAGCACGAGCGCATACATGTCCATGTCTTCGTTCTTGCCTGCAGTGCAGGTGCCGCCATAAGCGAGTTCGACTGGCACGGGCGTATTCAGTTCACGAATGTACTTGCCGTTTCCCGGATCACCCGGCGTGGCTACCATGGGCGTAATCTCTGCGGCGTCCAACTCAATCACGTGCGCGTATTGAGCATCGGGATCGCTGGAAAGGCCCTGGATCATGGCTTCGGCCTTTTTGCGGTCCATCGCACGGCGTTCCACCAGAAAATCCACAGCCTTGCGGTCGGGCGCCACAATCCCGGTGAACCCGCCGATTTCCGCGGCCATATTAGTCATGGTGGCGCGTTCGTCGACGCTGAGTTCCTCGATGGCCTCGCCTGCGTATTCCATGACCTTGGCCAGCGCTTTGCCGTGGCGAACGTAATCAAGACTGAGAATCTTTAGAATGAAGTCCTTTGCGGTGACGTTCGGGTGCTTCTTGCCGCGAATCACAATCTTGACCGACTCCGGCACCTTGACCCGAACATCCTTCGTGATCCATGAGTTGAAGACATCCGTTGTACCGATGCCGAAGGCTACGCACCCGATCGCACCCACGTGCGGCGTGTGCGAGTCTGAGCCGATATTCAACTGTCCCGGCAGCGCGTAGCTTTCCAGAACAATCGAGTGGCAGATCCCCTCCGAACCCTTGCGGTCTTTCAATTCACCGTGCAGCTTGATACCTTGCTTCGCCGCGAAGTCCTGTTGCTTCAGCTTGAGCTGGGTTGCCAGATCGAGCAACCCGAGCTTCTTTTTCTCCTCTGAGATCACTTCATCGAGAAACGTGAGGTGGTCACGGAAAAACAAAATGCTCGCGGGATCGTTCACCTCTGCGTCCTTACCCACGTAGCGCTCGAAAAAAATGGCCGCCATCGGCGTGACATATTCGTGGCTAAAACGCAAATCGGCGCGGGCAAAGCCTGTGTCACCCGGCTTCACAAACGGCACGCCAACTTCTCCTTTATCGTCGAGCATGTGTCTTGCGAAGATCTTCTCCGCCACGGTCATCGGCCGTTTTTCTGTCTTGATCGGCGGCAGAAAGACCTTCTTCTGCATACGCGCGACGTTAAAGGGAAACAGGCCACCGTACTCGATCACCTGTCGCGTAATCTCGTCTTCTCCAGCCGTAAATTCACTGAGATCAATCTCCTGGCCGCTGCGAATCTGGTCAATCAGGAAGAAATTGGTCGAGGTCAGCAAGCCGAGATTCTGGCAATTCTGCTTATAGATGCGCTCGATGTTCTCCGCAATCACGATGCGAATGCCGGCGCACATCTCTGCGTAAGGAGACTGCTCCCGGCTCGATCCTTTGCCCCGCCGTTTGCCGCTCACAGCGCAGACGAATCCACCCTTTTTCACGTCAGAACGCCCGATGGGAAACACGTTGCCGCACTTGAGGCCCAGGTAAGGGATTTCGCCCAGAGTCTCGTCGAAATAGAAGCAGTAGTGCGCCGGAGTAATTTCGTCAGTCGAGATATCGTCACGCAGCTTGGGATTGTTGGCGGGATCCTTTGTGTCCCAGGGTAAGTCTTCCCCTGCAAGCTGCCGCTTGATGAGTTCAGGATCTTCAGTGAGAAAAAGAATGCGGCCCTGCAGACGAACCTTGTCGTGCCGTTTCTCGATTTTACGTTCCAAGAGTGAGTTGATCACGATCGATAGCCTAGGGTAAGAGTAGTGAGCGACCCTGTTCCTATTGTAACTCGCGCAGCACAAGTCGTTCTTGTCGTGGCTAATGGTGTCCGTGCGTCCGATCATATTTCTCCCCGGCCGGGATCGCGACTGCCAGGCGGTTCTCTTTCGGCGCAAGCGGGCAGGTGGCGAAGGGCGTCACCGCGCAGGGAGGATTGTACGCTCGGTTGAAATCGATCACCACGGTTCCATTCACGACCGGATCGGTTTCCAGGAAACGTCCGCCCGGGTAGGTGTCGGTCTTGCTGGTCAGATCGTTGAAAACGAACGAAAGGCCTTTCGAGGGATTGCCACCCAGATCCGTGAGCCGCACTTCCTGACCATCGATCTTAAAGACCACGGTCCCGGCCACCGGCGTAGGCGTGGTGTCGCCCAGAACGTTGGGCACATCCACCGTTTTCTTACCGTCGGAGGGTATCCAGCTTGCAGTCACCCGGTAGGACAGGTCGAGCGGGAAGAAAATCGGGCCATGGTAATTCTTGGCCTCCTCGTTGTCGAGATCCTTCAGCCGTATGCCAATGCGCTGACCCCGCACGATGGCTTTGATGCGCAGACTTCCCAGTTCCACGATTGTCGGGCTGCCTGAAGTGTCCGGCTGCAGCTTGGCCGTGGTCACCGGTTTGCCGTCGATGGTGGCGTGGGCGTCCGGGCCGAATTTCACAGTGACATCCGTCCCCTGCAACTCGAAAACGCCGGCATGAGCCGGCCCCTTGGGAAACACGATAACATTGCCCGCGTCGGAACCGAACGAATTTTCGCCGGGCTTGAGCCAGAATAAGCCTGCCAATGACAGCCAGTTCGTCCTGAGATCGTCGACCAGCTCAGCTTTCCATTTATCGAACGACTGAATGTATGCCGCATCAGGGGCGGCGGGCGACGGATTCTTGTCTGCAAAAGCCAGGGCGGCGAACTGCATCGCCGCGATCGCCAACGTGATGATAAACGAACAGGTTCGATTCATAGTCAAGTTCTCTCAACCACTCTCGTCGTCCAACTATCTTCTGAACTCGTGCACATCGGGCAACGGTTCCAAGTCACGTCCGGTGAAAACCTGTTCGAACTCGCCGATCATGGCCAGATGTACTAACCCGTTCGAGGCCAGAGTTTCGCGACTGTGCAGTTGGAATGGCCCACCCTTAAAGTCGGTCACCTTCCCTCCTGCCTCCTGAACGATCAGTACGCCCGCAGCGGTATCCCAAGGATTGAGGTTGAATTCCCAGAATCCGTCAAAACGTCCACAAGCCACGCAGCACAGGTCAAGCGCCGCGGAACCCGCTCGCCGCACGCCGTGCGTGTGTAACGTGATCTGATGGTAAAAAAATATATTCGGATTCTTGTGCCGCTTATGGCTTGGAAATCCGGTGGCCACCAGGCACTCAGCCAAATTCGCAGTCTTTGAAACGTAAATTCGCTGCTGATTCAGGTAAGCCCCGCTTCCCTGCTCGGCTGCGAATAGTTCATCCCGCGTGGGATCGTAGATTACGCCGGCAATCCGATTTCCCTTGTAGTCCAGACCCAGGGAAACGCAAAAAACCGGGAATCCGTGAGCGAAGTTCGTGGTTCCGTCCAGGGGATCGACGTACCAGCGGTAGTCGCTGCCGGTGTCCCGCAATCCTTCTTCCTCGCCGAGTATGTCGTGGGTAGGCCAGCGCTGGGCGATTCGCTCCCGGATCAGCGCCTCTGACTTGCGATCCGCAATCGTGACCAGGTCAGCTTCGCCTTTGTATTCCACTTTGACGCGTTGGCGGAAGTAGTCCATCAGCAGCGCACCGGCTTCGCGCGCAATCTCCGCCATGGCCGGGAGGAAATCGTTGTTGCTATTCGAGGAAGATGTCATTCGATGGGAAGGCGTTCTTTCACAGACCGCTTCGCGCAGGCTACCGGCCCTTAGCGCCGTCCTCTGCGATATACATAATTTCGTGTTTAAAAATGAAAAGATTTGGCCCGTCTTCGCGCGTCAGCCTGACCATGTTCTTATCGTAATATTCAATCCAGCCGTAGACGACTTCGCCGTCGGCAAGCTTGATCCGGACCGGTTTTTGTTTCTCCCCCAACGACTTCAAATACGCGGCCTCCTGCGAGGTCTCCTCGGGAGGAGTACTCTTGGTTTTCCGGGGAGAGGAGGGACCTGCTTGTCCGTTGAATGCCATAACAGCATTTTACACGGGGCTACGGGTGGACGCTGCGGATGGTCCAAAGATAGAAATCAAAGCTTAATAGCGGTGGATCGTGGTAGCATACGGCAATCGTTTCCCATGAGGTTTCGCCATGAGAACCTCAATTCTCTTGTTTGCGTTTCTTCTTTCAGGGGCCGCAGCTTTTGCGCAGGGTCCGATTCCTCCCAGCGGACAGGTACAGGCTGGCAAAGCGAGAGCGAGTTCGAGAAAACCGTTCCTCCTCCGATTCATCAGCAACCAAAGTTAAAAGCGACGCGGATGAACTGCTGATCCTGTCTCAGTCGATTCATTCAGGGGTGAACAGCGTGGGGAAGGGCATGCTCCCGAAGGATCTGATCGATAAGCTGACGCAGATGGAAAAACTTTCGAAGCGTCTGCGCAACGAAACTCCTTAGGCCTCGGCAAGAAATACCGGCTCCTGGTGGAGCTGTGTTGGCAGTTCGCGGCAATTCGCCTAGAAGGTCCGCTTCGGAGCGAAGTCGATTCGTACGGTGAGGCTAACGTGTGCCCGGGGGTGCCCGATCGTCACCTAGTTACCGCTGCCGCGGGCCCCTTTTGCAAGTGGCGGAGTGAGCCCCGGGCAGCTAGGGCCGGGACAATCCCGCCAGTGTAAAATTGCCTTCTGGCAAATGCAAAAGATGGAAGGCGGGGGTTGAATGTTTTTGTGTCGGTCGTTTGTGTGTCTGCTTTTCCTGGCAGGCAGCTCACTCGCAAGTTTTGCTAAACCGGTCAACATTATCCTCATCACCCTGGATACGACGCGAGCGGACCGCATGGGTTTTTTGGGTTCTAAACGCGGACTTACGCCGAACCTGGATTCCCTGGCCCAACAAGCGGCAGTTTTTCCCCGTGCTTACTCGCAGGTTCCACTGACCACGCCTTCGCACGCGACCATTCTGACGGGAACGTACCCACAGTTCAATCATGTAAGCGATTTGGGATCCCCCCTGGAAAAGGACTTGCCCTATCTGCCCGACATTTTGCGCCAGCACGGGTATCGCACCGCGGCATTTGTCGGATCGGAGGTGCTCGATCCGAAGAGCGCCGCCGCGCCGGGGTTCGACCGCGGCTTTGAGACCTACGACGCGCCGTTCCACATTCGCGGCCAGGGCGAAGACCGCTATCACAGCGTGGAGCGCAGAGGGATGATGGTTGTGGACAGCGCCTCGGCTTGGCTCGATCAACATCCGCGGGGCCCTTTCTTTCTTTGGCTGCATTTTTATGACCCTCACGATCCTTATGACCCGCCGCCGCCGTTCAAGACCCAATACGCAGCTTCGCCTTACGACGGTGAAATTGCTTATGTGGACTCCGCCGTTGGCAGGCTGTTGACGACGCTGCGGTCGCGCGGCCTGTACGATCAAAGTCTGATTGTCGCCGTCGCAGACCATGGCGAGGCTTTTGGGGAACACGGGGAATGGAGTCACGGCCTATTCCTTTACGACGAGACCATCCACGTACCGCTTCTGATTAAGCTGCCCGGCACAGGTTCACCTCACTCTCGGATCGAAACCCGCGTCGGCCTGGTTGACATCGCGCCAACGCTTCTGCAGGAAGCGGGAATTGCCGCGCCCGCGGCGATGCAGGGTCAGTCTCTGCTGGAGCTGATAAAGACAAAATCGAACGCAGCCGCGCAGGACCGTCCGGAATATGCGGAGACCGACTACCCTTATCGCGCCTTCGGCTGGAGTTCGTTGCGCTCCTGGCGGGCGGGAAAGTATCTGTACATCGATGCGCCGCAACGCGAGCTCTACGATCAGCCCCTGGATCCCGAGGCGGCGCACAATCTGGCCAACAGCGCCCCCAGCGTGACGGATACAATGGCCTCGCAACTCGAGGATTTTCGCCACAAAACGAGCCGTGCCGGACAGGCGGAAGTGGCTCTCACTCCCCGTCAAGCTGAGCAGTTGCAGGCGCTCGGCTATGTAAGTTCCGGATCGAGCAAGTCGGAGAGCGAGGAAAAGCAAAGAGGAGCTGATCCGAAAGACAAGGTGCAGATCGCGAATTCATTGCATCAAGGCTTGCTGGATGCGGAGGAGGGAAACTACCGCGAAGCCATTCCGCTTTTCGAACAAATACTAAAAGCCGACCCGAAAGTAGCACTGGCCAACCTGCAATTGGGCCGCGCCTGGAACGGTCTGGGAGAGTACGACAAGGCTGTGCCTTGGTTGCAGAAGGCGGTAGAGCTCACGCCGGACTCAGCGGAGGCGCACTACGAACTGGGAGCGGCGCTGGGGGAAATGGGCGACTGGGCGGGATCGGCAAAACAACTTGAAACTGCCGTGGCTCAGGACCCGAGCTCGGACGAGATGCACTTCTATCTCGGTTCAGCTTATGAGGAAATCGATCGCGTCGGTGACGCCATGAAGCAATACCAGGCCGCCCTCGACCTCAATCCCGATAATTACAGGGCAAATTTGCTGCTGGGGCGCCTGCTCGCCATGCAAGATCGCCCCAAGGAAGCTGAGCCGCTTCTGCAAAAAGCGGTGAAGCTGGATCCGCAATCGGCGGATGCGCACAAGTTTCTGGGCAACGTGTACACCGTGTTGGGAGACGAAGAGAAGGCGCGCCGCGAATTAGCCGAGGCACAGCGGCTGAAAGCGATGGAGCCCTGAGGAGAGTAACCGCCTCAAGGTCGCCGGTTGCGGTACAGCGAAGGATCCACCACAAGGGCCATCGCTTCCACATTCAAGTCGATATTCAGGAAATCGCGGACCGCGTTTGCGGGGCCGGTTGGGTCACTCAGCACTTTTCGGTATCCGACGCGGCAAACCGCGATGTCCGATCTATGCTCGAGCCAGTCGACGATCTCTCTCATGTGATCGCGGAAGGCGGAAGTCAGCCGCGCGGAATCCACGAACTCGGGTGATCCGCGGCGCTTGAGCATTTCATCTTGCGAAGCGAGTACCTCCGGGAGCGGTCGCTCCATGAAAATCACTTTGTAATTCCTGCCTTGGGGAAGAGAAAGAAGAAGCTGAGAAATAACCTTCACCGCCTTCCCTTCGGCTTCGTCGATGCGATTCGGTTCCTTGGGCAGAAGTTTGATCCGCTCCCATTCGCAATAGCCGCGGGGATTGTCAATATCCGGCTTGCGTTCCAGATCGGTGAGCAGAGGCATGCCACCGGCCGCCAGCATTTGCATCATCAGCGACGTACCGGAGCGCGGTAAGCCCGAGACGATAGTGATCACGATTCGACCATAGTAATGTGCCACGCCCAGGCGCGGCCCGGCTAGGGCGCGGTGGATGGCGCAACGGTCCATGGTTTCCCGTCAAGGTGCACGGGAAGCGCCAAGCCAAATAGTTTCAGAACCGTGGGAGCGACGTCTACAATGGCGGGCTTCTCAGCGCTGATCTTGCGATTGCAGAAAAGAACGCCGGGAACCAGCCGCGGATCAATGCAATGGTCACCGCTCCACGCCTTGAGATTGTCTTCGAAGATCTGGCTGGTGACCTTGCCCATGACGGAATCCCAGGAGGCACGGAACCCGTCGCCATAACCGACAATCAGATCAGGCGCGTTATCCACGTAGGGACCCGCATACACGGAGTCGCAATCGAAGACACCCGTGATGCCGGCCCGGCCAGACGCAGGGTCGACGAGACCGTCGAGTTTGCGCCCCAGTTCGTCTTTCAAAGCGTCGGCATCGGCGCCCGGTTCAATGATGCCCTCGCGCTCGCGGCCCTTGAGGTTCAGGTACAGTCCATTCAGGCCCATGGTATAAGCCCGAGTGCGAGACCAATCGACGTCGTCGAACCAGTCGCCGCTTTCGGTCTTTCCAGATTTCAGCGCCAGATATCCGTTCTGGTGCAGCCAAGCATTCAGATTGACACAGCGAGCAAACGACTTGAAACCGTGGTCGGAGACAATCATCAGCAGAGTCTTGTCGTCGATCTGCTCCATGACGCGGCCGATCAGTTTGTCCATGCGGGAGTAAAGTTCCTGGATCACGCTGGGACGTTGATCCCGAGGCACATCGCGGGCGGCGGGATGGTCCTCGTCGAGGTAACGCCAGAACATGTGTTGCACACGGTCCGTGGTGTCGAACACGCAGGCGCAAAGGCCCTGCCGCGTTTTTTCCAGGGCATCGAACAACATACGCTCGCGATCGCCATGATTGGCATAACACTGCGCGAGGAAAGCTTGATCGTCCAGCACTTCCTCGTTCAAGGCCCATGTGTCTTCCGCCAGTCCCAGAGTTGCATAAGGGCCAAAGAGTTTCGCCAGGTAGATGGAATAGGTCACGGGATGAGAGATGGGTAGATCGGGCTTGCCGGGATCGATGTTCACCGGCGTCACGTATACTTCGACCTCGGGCGAAAGTTCCTTGAGATAAAATCGGCAGATTCCGTGTGCGCTGAAGCCCACACCGGCTCTGAACTTCACCGGAATCCACTCCGAGTAGTCGCCGACCTTTAACGTGAAGGTCTGTGAGTCTACGGTGAAACGGGCTTGATTCCTGTTGTCTAGTTGGATCTCAAAGTTCACGCGCAGTTCGTCGCCAGAACCACCCGTCAGCGGATTCTCAGGGCCAGGGACATAGGAACTGCACGATGAGCGGTGGCGCTCGATCGGAACGCGAACCCCGCCTTCGCGAAATTTTTCGGTCGGGAGGCGAGTTGTGCACAAACAGAAAGTACCCTGGCTCCCTTTCAGGTCAGGAACGCACATCCCGGAAAGCAAAACTCCGGAGAATTTTTCTGGCGGAAAGGTCACCGGCACGCGAATCACGGAACAGAAAATGCCGGCTTCGCCCAGCCAGTGCCAGAAAGGTATCCCGCGGCGCATGCCTTTGATTCTCGGGCCGCCGAGTGGGATCGTGTACTTGCCAATCTTCCAACTGCGCTTCGGTCCCTTGATCTCGGCCGACGACAGGTAGGGAAGGTAATTGCTGAGATCCCGGGCGAGAAAATCGTAGATGTTGTGCTTGCCGGGGTTCACGCCGGTCATGAACGTTGACCACGCCACCGGAGAAATAGGCGGGAATGTCGTCTGCAATTTCCGGAAGGTCCCTCGCTCACGCAAGCTCGCGAGATTCGGCAGTTTGCCTTCGGCAATGAATCGTTCTGTCAATTCCGGATCCATGCCGTCAAACCCGAGAATGATGGCACGTTTGATCTGTGCCTTTCCGTAAGCTTTGCGTCGTCGCAACAGGCGAAATAACTGCCGGAAAGGCCAGGCAAAAAAAGCATATACGGAATAGAGGAAGGCAACGAAAAGCGTCCAGAAAGACGAGAGGACCGCAAAACCCGCTCCCGGCCCCGCGTAGGCGTGGCTGAGTGAGGGGTGGAGCAGGACGACCCCGAGAACTGCCAGACTCGCGAGAAGCCGCCTGCGCGCTGCCGGGGAAGTTGTTTCGCTCCACTTCATATTTCAATCCCAAGAATACTCTTGAAAAGAAAACCGGCAGCCAGAGACAAAACGAAGAACAGCCAAATCCAGTTCCATTCGAACCCGGCGAAAGCGATGTTCCGGGCAGGATACTGTACGTCGATTGACTCGATCGGATTGTTCTTGGGTAAAGCGGGTTCTCCGGAGACAAAAATACGCTCCCAGAATTTCCCGCGAAGGCGGACTGGCGACAAGCGCGACAAGCCAGCCCCAACCACTACTCGTTTCGAAAAAGTCTGGTCAGCAGACTGAACATTGACCTTGTATTCCCCCGGCTTTTCGGCGACAACTCTCCAGACAACCTCGCTTTCCGAAGGCACGTGCACTGCCGAGGCCGTCGTTAACAACCCATCCGGCAGTTGGAGCGATGCCTCATTCAATGTGTTCGGATTGTCCAGCCGCACCTTTACCAAAAACGGTTGCCCCGCTGCCACAGGCATCGAGCCCAAATAGCGATCGAGTTGCACAATCAGAAATGTCAAAGGCACAATCACAAACAGCAAAGGCTTGAATGCCAGCCGGAGATAACGACCAGTCGCCAGTACAATTCGAACATACGACCGCAAAACGACGGGGATCTGATCCTGAAAAAGCCTGAGCGCCAGCAGATGAGCCTTGAGGCGATCCTTGGCAACGTGGATTGCCTTCTGGTCGGAGGTATAGCGAAATACGACGACCATCAGCAAACCGATGACAAGTGAGATTCCGACGACAATTGCGGCTGGGACATTGACTCCAAGAGAGCCCCTAGGCGCGGAAAGCGGTGAGGCCACGCTACTCGATGTACCCGAGCCCATGGAGCCGCTTCTTAATGATTTCCTTCGACGTGGAACCACCTTCGCTGGGAGGCAGCACCTTGTTCACTTCTTTCTCGAGAGCATGCACCACGAATTCGTCGACCGAGGCGTAGCCGCACGCCTCCGCGCACTGCTTCACTTTATCCAGCAATTCGCCTTCTAGCTTCACTTTGTGAGAGCCGAACACTGATCGCCAAACCTCGATCTGCTGAACCTCGATCTGCTTGATCGCCAACAAAATCAGCGAGTCGCGCTGCCGGGCTGAAACACGGATTGTCCAATCATACCCTTTGTCTTGGCGATTCCAAACTCCGCCAGAATAGTTGGCGCGATGTCTGTCAAAGCGGGGGCTTCGGCTGCCATTTTCCGGTTGCTGAGCAAAACTCCCGGGACGAGAGTGTAGTCCATGCAATGGTCGCCGCTCCAGGGGTTGGTGTTGTCTTCAAGTTCTTCCGGCGGAAAAGCGCCCAAAATCGTTTGCCATCCGGCCCGGTAGCCGCGGTTATACCCGACGATCAAATCCGGTCCCTCCCTTGCATAGGGCCCTGCATACGCCTCACTGGCAAGATCCACGCGAGTGATCACGGGCTGTTTCGATTTTGGATCTTGCACTGCGAGCAGCTTCGCCCGAATCTCAGCAATTAAACTATCGGCCGCAGTTCCCGGTTCGACGATTCCATTGCTCTCGCGGCCACGCCAGTTGAGGTAGAGCCCGTTCAGTCCGAGACCGTACGCGCGCGTCTGAGTCCAATCAACATTCGCAAGTGGTTCGCTGGAATTGCGGTTCGCATCATTTTTCAGTTTGACGTAACCGTTGTCCAGCAGCCAGGTATTCAGGTTGAACGAGCGGTAGTACGGGGCAAATCCGTGGTCGGAAAGAACGAGCAGGGTGGTGTGGTCATTCAGTCGCGGCAGCACTTCCCCCAACACCTGATCCATCTGCTCATAAAAGTCCTCGATTGCCGAACCGTTCTGGGCCGCAAGTGTGGCATCGTATTCAGGATGCTTGGGGTCTATCAACCGCCAGAACATGTGCGAATTGAGATCAAGACTGGAAAAGTAAAAAAAGAATACTCCCTGATGGAACTTGGGGAACTCGGCGTCGAAGATGCGGCGATGCTCAGCCAGAACGGTTTGCGCCTGCCGCAGGTACTCGTCGTCGTCGAGCACGCCATCCGAAAGAGCTTTCGTGTCTTCGGCGATTCCCTGGGTATGGAACTCGCCTGCTTCGTCGGTCAGAAAGCGCGAATAACTGGACGGCGTCGAAATCGGCAGCGCGGGATCCGCAGGGTCGATGTTGATTGGTGATACATACAGCTGAAAGCGGGGGTGCGCTTGCTTGAAATAAAAGCGGCACATGCCTTTTACATTTGCAAGGAAAGGAATCAGCTGGAACTCGACGTGGATCCAGTCGCTCCACTCCCCCTCGCGCAGCACAAATTCCCGGCCCTGCACCGTGACTTTGGCCACAGACTCCAGAGGGTCAACCGCAACCGAGAAGGGTTCCACAGCGGCGGGAGAGCGTTTTCGAAACGAATTGTCTGGGCCAATGAGATTGGCTATGACGCGCGAGTTCTCAACCTGCACAGGGATAATCTGCCCGCCTTCAACCGCTCCGGCCACGGCCGCGGGATCATCCGTGTAAAAAGAAAATGTGCCGTAAGTCCCCCGCAGATCGGGAGTGCCCATGCCCGACAAAGTCTTCCCCTTGGCCGACACCGGAGGGAAATTCGAGGGTATGCGAAAAATTGTGTTTGGGATGCCGTGTTGATCAAGCAGTTGCCAGAACGCCACACCTTTTCGCAGTTGTTCGGCGCTGCCACCCCCGAGAGGAATCGCCCAACTGCCAAGGTGGATCGCGTGCTTCGGTCCCTCGACCCGCGAGGCCGAAAAATAAAGTCCCAAAGTCTTCGGGTCGCGATGAATAAAATCGAAGATCCCGTGACCACCTGCATTCATGCCCGTAATAAGGTTGGACCACGCTACAGGACTCTGCGGAGGGATGCTGGTTGTGAGCTGGCGAAAGTCTCCCTCGGCCTCCAGTTTCGCGAAATTCGGCATCTTTCCTTCGCGCATGAACCGATGCAGGAGTTGGGGATCCATGCCGTCGATGCCGAGAATGATCAGGCGCTGATCGCTGTGCGAATGAGCCGGGGCGGATTGGCACGAAGGCAGCATCGCCACTGCGATCAAAAGCAGCGATGCGCAGAGCACCCAGGATGTTTTTTTCAGAGGCTCAATCCTCAAAGGTCCTCGTTCCGCTTGTGACACGTTCTCGGAACGTTGTTAGACTTCTATCCATGCTGCGGCATTTGGGCCCGTGGTTCGTTCTTGGCATTCTAACCTTGGTTGTTTTCCCGGTCGACTCCCCGGCCGCGGCCAAACCGAATATTGTTCTTATCACATTGGACTCCGCTCGCGCCGACCGGATGGGCTTTATGGGCGCGCACAGCGGCCTCACTTCTAATCTAGATGGGACTGCGCGTCAGGGAGTGATCTTTGCTCATGCCTACGCGCAAGCTCCCGCCACGGTGGCCTCCGACGCAACCATTCTTACAGGCACCTATCCCCAGACACACCGGGCCAGCGAATTTGCTGTTCCTCTCACCACGACACTACCGTACTTGCCGGACTTGCTTCATTCCAGCGGATACCGTACCGCTGCCTTTGTAGGATCGATTCTGCTGGACCCCAGAAACGGCCCCTTCCAAGGATATGATCGTGGTTTCGATGTATACGATGCCGGCTTCCACCAGCCGCAGCGTGGCGAAAGTCGCTTCCAGTCAGTCGAACGTCACGGGGACCAGGTGGCAGCACGAGCCACGAATTGGCTGGCCGCAAACAAGCAGCGGCCGTTCTTTCTTTGGGTGCATCTGCAGGATGCCCATGCCCCTTACGCAACTTCATACGATCGTGCAATCGCGGCTACCGATGCCGCGGTCGGGAAGTTGGTCGGTTTTCTGCGCAGCCAGTCGCTCTACGACGATGCCCTGATCGTGATCGTTTCGTCGCAGGGTGAGAGCCTCGGCGCGCACGGAGAGGAGACGCACGGCATTTTCCTCTATGACGAAACCATCCATGTGCCACTGATTCTGAAACTACCGAAAAACCAGATGGCGGCGAAACAGATCAAGAATCGCGCACGCCTTCTGGACATTGCGCCAACCGTGTTAGGGGTAGCCGGCGTGCCCATTCCCGCGCAGATGCAGGGGCAGTCGCTGATGCGAGTGGCTGAAGCAACCTCGCAGAACGATCAACTGGCCTATTCGCGCAGCGATCTTCCGCAGCAGGGCTTCGGATGCAGTGTGCTGGAGTCGTGGCGGGCAGGAAAATATCTCTACATCCGCGCCCCGAAACCGGAACTGTACGATCTGTCCGCTGATGCGAATGCGACGCGGAACCTGGCCCAAAGTTCGAAGGCCACGCTTGAAACCATGGCCTCCCAACTTCAAGCCCTCGATAGCCGCCTCGGAAATGAACCTGGCAAATCCGCTGGCGCAGAATTGACCTCCGGCGAGATGCAGAAGCTGGCTTCTCTGGGATATGTCGGACTGCAGAAGGGCGGCGCCGGCGTAAACGCCGCAACCGAGGGAACCGATCCTAAGGACGTTATCGCTCCCATCAACAAAACGCTCGCTGCACTGCTTGAGTTGGACGATGGCAAGCCGGAGAAAGCGATGCCGCTGCTGCGGGAGGTGCTTGCGACGCGACCTGCCTTCTACCTCGCGCAGTATGGAATGGGCTTTGCTCTGGTCGAACAAGGGCAATATCCCGAGGCCATCGGATACTTGCACAAAGCGATCGAACTGCAGCCCGATTCTGCGTTCGCGCACTACGCGATGGGTCTCAGTCTGATGAAGACTGGCGATTTCAAGGTTTCTGCCATTCACTTCGAGATCGCGTCGGGGCGATTGCCGGCATTCTCGGCCGTGCATTCCATGCTGGCTGAAGTTTACGAGCACCTGGGACGCAGCCAGGACGGCGCCCGGGAACGAGCCAGAGCGGCTCAGACGAGGGGTTGACCGCTGTCAAGCCCAAGTGGGGATAGCGTCATTTGTGCTAGCCTGATGAAACCAGTGAAGGTTCTTCCCACTCTGTATGTAGTTCTTATTCTGTGCGCTGCGGCATCCTCCGCGCCCACCAAGACGCCGCCTCCGGACATCTTTCTTATAACCATCGATACTCTTCGCGCCGACCACGTTCACTGCTACGGGTACGCCAGTGTGGCGACGCCTGGGTTGGACGCGTTGGCGAAGGACGGTGCGCGGTTCACCCAAGCCTTTACGCCCAGCCCTATCACCAATACCTCCCATGCCAGCATTCTCACAGGGCTGCTGCCGGGCTCGCACGGGGTTACGGATTTCGGTGTGCCCTTGTCAGCGTCACATCCGACCGTGGCGGAGTTGCTCAAAGCGCAAGATTATCGCACCGCCGCGTTTATCGGAGCCGTGATCCTCGACAGCAAGAACCTGGCTCCGGGATTCGATCGAGGCTTTGATTATTACGATAACTTTCCTGAACATGTGTCGACCAAGTCTCGCTGGGGACGCCTCGAGCGCCGCGGCATGGACGTTGTGGAACACGCCGAGAATTGGTTGAGCCAACACCCCGCGGGACCACACTTCATTTGGGTTCACCTCTACGATCCCCACGATCCATACGAACCGCCGCCGCCTTATTCGCGGATATACAAGGACCATTTGTACGATGGCGAAATCGCATATGCTGATTCTGCCTTGGCGCAGTTCATCGCGTATCTCAACAAAATCGGCAAGTATCGCAATTCGGTCATCGTGGTGGTCGGTGACCACGGCGAAGGTTTGGGAGAGCATCACGAAGACACGCACGGCATCTTCCTGTATGACACGACTACCCACGTTCCCCTGATCGTGAAGCTGCCCGGCGGACGCAGCGCTGGCACTATAGTCGCGGCGCAGGTGCGGACCCTGGACATTATGCCAACTCTGCTGGAATTTGCTGGCGCTCCGGTTCCGCAAAGGAAAGATGGAGAGTCGTTGGAGCCCTATTTTGGTGGCAAAAGTGAAGCCGCTCGTCCGGCCTTCGGCGAAACCGATTACCCCTTGCGTTTTGGCTGGGCTCCGCTGCGGTCGGTGCGCAGCGACGGTTTTAAGTTTATCGAGGCGCCACGGCCCGAGCTTTATGATTTGCAGGTCGATGCCGGCGAGTTGAGCAATCGGTACGAATCTCGGGACGCACGCGTGGAAAAATCGCGCACTATGTTGGCAGAACTGCGATCCAAAGAGGCTCCAACCACAGCTCCGGAACCGTCCTCGCTGCCTGATCCCAAAGACAAAATTGAAGAGCAGAATTTACTGCATGCGGCGATGCTCGCGTCGGAAGACGATCGCTCGGCAGATGCTCGCAAGACCCTCGAGAAGGTTCTCGCGCTCGATTCCAAGTCGCCCACGGCGCTGCGTCAGCTAGGTGAGTTGGAGTTGCAGGCAGGGGACTACGTCGAAGCGGCCCGCCATTTAAAGGCCGCCACCGAGGTCCGCCCGGATGACGCCGCAGCCCTGTTTCATGAGGGCCAAGCGCTGGAGAAGGCGCGCGATCTGGGTGGTGCGCGGGATGCGCTCGAAGCCAGCCTTAAACTCATGCCGGGACAGTTCGAGGCTCGCTTGCTACTCGGCCAGGTGTACTTGGGCCTGAAGGACCCAGCCGCCGCTGAAGATCAGTTTGAAGCAGCATTGTTGCTCCAATCGGGCAGCGTGGAGGCCCAACTCGGCTTGGCAGACGCGCAGATCACCAAAGGCAACTTCGCGGAGGCGGCTCAATCGTTGGAAGCATTATCGAAAGTGCAGGCCAAGAATGCACATGTCTTCGATCTGCTGGCGAAAGCCTACTCCGGCCTAGGCAAAAGGACGGAAGCGCAACAAGCGGCGACCAGAGCCAATCTTCTGTCCAGCAACAAGTAATCCTCCAGCAGCGTTGAATCCAGACCTATACCATGGGCTGTTGCGCCGGAGTAAAATACAATCGACCGTATCTCCTGCCGGGAGGTTTCGTCATGAGAACCCCAATTCTCCTGTTCGCTGTTCTGCTTTCGGCATCATTGGCCTGGGCGCAAGGTGCAGCGCGGGTGGGTAACGGTAACACCGGACAGCGGCAGGTCGACAAAGCCGAGGAACAGTTCGAGAAAACCGTGCCTCCTCCAATTCGCCAACAATCATCAGTGGATTTCGCAAAGGTTAAGAGCGACGCAGATGAACTGGTGATCCTGTCTCAGTCGATTCACTCCGGGATCGACGATGTGGGGAAGGGCATGCTCCCGAAGGATCTGATCGATAAGCTGAAGCAGATGGAAAAGCTTTCCAAGCGTCTGCGCAATGAACTAGCTCCTTAAATGGCAAGGCCAAACAAAAGCAGCCCCTGGAGCTGGTGTTGGAAGTTGCCGGTAAATTCGCCTAGAAGGTCAGCTTCAGGGCAAATTCGATTTGTCGCGGTGAACCCAGCGAATATACGCCAGTGCCGACGCCGACCCGATTAACGAATGCTCCTGCGTAATTGGTGCCGTTAATGGTGCCCGTGCTACCGGCCAAGAGACCAGACATCATGCTTTCCGGCAAATCAAAGTTTGTGAAGTTGAGGATGTTGTAGAAGCCGACTGACGGTTTGATGGTGAACCGCTCTTTGATGGTGTAGGTCCACGCCAGCGTCATGTCCATCGTGCGCAACCAGGTCAAGTCGACTTGGCCAGGAGGCGCGAGAGGAACCGTCGGAGCCACGCCGCCCAACGCCACCAATTGTTGCGTCGTCATCAGGCCGTTCTGGATCAGAACCTGACCTGCCGGCGTCGCTTGTCCCGCTACCGTCGCGTTGTAATTGCTGACGGTTCGAAAGATGACGACACCCGTCAGGCAGCGCTGATGCAAGGACAGAGCTTCTTGAATGCGCAGCCGATAACGATCTGGCTCAAAGGAGCGGGACCGCAACTGGCTGCAAATGCTCCACCGGCTGACAACTCGACTGACGGGCAAGTTGGGCCAGGCGCTCCAGCCCAAACCGGGGTCGAATTTGCCCTGGGAGGAAACAGTGGGCCACACGTGCCCGTTGTTTCGAAGGTAAAGGACCCGCCCCCTCCGGTCCGCGATACTTCATCGACCGCGCCGGCTTCGTTGCAGGCTTCCAACCAGCAAGTGGTTGATCAGATCGTGAAAGAGTTAGAGTCTCAGGCGCACTTCGTTTCCTACGCTCCGCCGAAGCTCGTGGCTTTTCGTCAGGGAATCTATCTGGAGCTTTCGCTGAACTCCACTTTGCCGGTGTCTGCTGCGGGCTCACGGTACAAGCTGGCGGCCATGGCTTTCGATGACCACATTTCCCACTTGATCTGCCCGCTGCTGAACTATTTCAAAGACGAGCAGAAGTTCGACGGGATCGGCTTCAGCACAACCGTCCATCTTGCCGGCAAGTCAGGGGAGGGCACATCCGAAGCCGTAGAATTCTACTTTCCGCTCGCGTCTTTGCGCTGCTATGAAAAATTGCACCGGCCAGCAACTCCTGGACGCAGGAACTGTACTAATTAACGGCGAACGCGTGGCCCTCGATCTGCAAATCGCCGAGGGAGGTGCCAGCCGCTAGAAGCAGGAGTAAAATAGCCAGCATTGCATTGTTCCGACCAGGAGGTTTTCGTCATGAGAATCTCAATTCTCCTGTTTGCGCTCCTTCTTTCCGCTTCTGCCGCCTTTGCTCAGGGTCCGATTCCCCCCGACGGACAACTGCAGGCTGCCCAAGCCGAGAGAGAGTCCGAGAAAAGCGTTCCCCCTCCAATTCAAGAACGACGTTCAGTGGATTTTGCGAAGGTCAAGGGCGACGCGGATGAGCTCTTGATCCTGTCTCAGTCGATTCATTCCGGGATCGACAACGTGGGGAAGGGAATGCTCCAGAAGGATCTGATCGACAAACTTAAGCAGATGGAAAAGCTCTCCAAGCGTCTGCGTGGCGAACTAACTCCGTAGTCAGCAAGAATCGGCATAGGGGGACGGGTGGCCCCGCCTCCCCTGCCACACCACCGGACAAGCGGGTCCGCATCCGGCGGTTCGGCGGATTAAGCTAAGACCGCACGACCATAGGCGGGAGCCCGAGCCCAACAAAGTAGGCATTCGGCAAAGCAATGCTTGGGGACCTCGCAACAATAAGTTGCCATTGATAGGGTTAACTCCAACATGTAGAGCCGCCCAATGAGGCAGGGTAAATCCAACCCTGGCCTTCCGAGATGGGCTTCACTGGCTCGAAGGTATCCGATCGGTATTCCCCGCCGGGATTCAGGTGATTATGTTACAGTTCTCACTAAGTCATGCAAGGAGTGTGAACTCTAACATTATGCGACCCACTTCCTTCGATCCATCCGCCCTGCGCCAACATCTCCGTCGTAACAAGATCGCCGATCTGCCCGAGCTGAAACGCGTCCTCGGCACAGACACCGATCTCACGGTCTTTCGGAAATTGAAGCAGCTTCAATATCTCGCTAGCTACACTCATCGCGGCCGCTTCTACACCCTGGCCGAAATCGCTCGTTTCGACGATCGCGGACTGTGGTCGCATGAAGGTGTCTGGTTCTCCCGTTACGGCACGCTGCTGGCTACCCTAGAAACCTTCGTCCACCAGTCTGCCAACGGCTACTACGCCCATGAATTGGCCGATGCCCTGCACGCCGAAGTGCAGCAGCCTCTCCGCCATCTGATCGAGCAACAGCGCCTGGCTCGAATGGAGGTAGATGGCCAGTTTCTCTATACCGCCATCGAGTCCATCCCACGCCGCAAACAGTTGCTCGCCCGGCGCAGCGCTCAGGCCGTCCCGGTGGCCGTCCATTCTGCCGACCTCCAGGCTTCTCCCGATGAACTCAAGGCCGCCATCCTGCTGTTCTATGGCCTGCTCGATGAACAACAGCGCCGATTGTTTGCCGGGCTGGAGTCTATCCGCCTGGGCCACGGCGGGGACACTCTGCTCGGCGATTTCCTGGGCTTGGGCGTACACACCGTAGCCCGCGGTCGGCAGCAACTGCTGGATCAGAATGTGGTCAGCGGCCGATCTCGCCGCATCGGCGGTGGTCGTACTCCGGCGGAAAAAAAACGCCCGACCTAATCGCCGTTCTCCATTGCCTGCTCGAACACGATACCGCGGGCGATCCCCTGACCGGCTTACGCTGGTCTCGCCGTACTACTACCACCATCGCGGATGAGCTGGCTAAACTCGGTATTGCCGTCTCCCCCAATACCGTCGCCCGCCTGCTCCATGACATGGGCTATTCTCTGCGGGTCAATCAAAAGCAGATCTCCACCAGTTCGAGTCCCAACCGCAATCTTCAGTTCCAATATCTGGCCGAGCTGCGCTACCGTTTCCAACGCCGTCATCTGCCCATCGTCAGCGTCGACAGCAAGAAACGCGAGCTCGTCGGCAATTTCAAAAATCCCGGCCGTCGTTGGGAATCTGCTCCGCGTTGCGTCTATGATCACGACTTCCGCACCGATTCCATGGGGGTCGCCATTCCTTATGGGATTTACGATGTTATGGAAAATCGCGGTGCCCTCGTCGTTGGCGTTTCCCATGACACTCCCGCCTTTGCCGCTCCTGCCATCGCTCACTGGTGGCACCAGCAAGG
>Ga0210401_10001251_pt1 | contig 29748 bp, 30 predicted proteins | sample IncBWH32MmetaG_FD_150866 | JGI IMG/M metagenome (GOLD analysis project Ga0210401, IMG submission 150866) | Forest soil microbial communities from Barre Woods Harvard Forest LTER site, Petersham, Massachusetts, United States - Inc-BW-H-32-M | ecosystem: Environmental > Terrestrial > Soil >...
CGAAATCGTAAGCCGGCTGCGGATATTTCCACGCGCCAGGATAATGGGACATCCCCCCGCTGGCAACGATCGCGACTTTATAAGGAGACGCGATCACAGCGTCCTTGATCGCGGCTCCAAGCTGAGCGCAACGCTTCGCGGTCGGAAGCGGCGGCAGGTAGGTGTTCACAAAGATGGGGATCACAGGGATGGCACGGCCCTCGATCACCCATTCGTAGACAGCGGCGAACGCGTGTCCCAGCTCAGCGTCCTGAGAATAGGTCATGTCGAATCCGGCATTCACCAGCTTGTCGAGCAACTCCTCGGCGAAGGGATGAATCGGAAGAGCATAGGTCTTGCGAGCAAACGCCGCTTTCGATTTCTCGCCGCCTACGATCGCGAAAGTCGGCACGGCTGACAGAAAGAATGTTTCGAGGTGATCGGCGCCGATTACGATTAGGGCGTCGGGTTTGATTTCGTCGAGGTCCTTGCCGAGCTGGCGCATGGCCGCGATGTCCGCGTCCAGCTGAGCAGGATCCTCACTGGGAGGATAGGTGAATAACTGTGGCGCATGAACCGTCGCCATCGCCGCTACGATCTGTCCCATTTTCTTAACCTCCTGCTACGCTCCGGCCCTTATCCGATACTTCGTCAGGGAGCTCCTCGACATACTCGACGCCGAGCTCTTTCAGCTTAGCTCGCAGGCCGTAAAAGTCGACTCCCAGTTCGCCTTTGCCCAAGCGCTCGCGCGATTTTTCTTCTTTAGTCCGACGCTGATCGCCCAGCTTGGCAATTTCCGCGACTGTCGCGCGCGGCACCACGACGACGCCGTCCGCATCGCCAACTATGACATCGCCGGGGTCCACCAGCGCCCCTGCGCACACGATAGGGACATTGACCGAGCCGGCGCTCGCCTTCACTGTGCCCTGTGCGGAAACGGCCTTGGCCCAAACAGGAAACTGCATCGCGGTGAGGTCAGTGGTATCGCGCACGCCGGCGTCTATGATCAATCCGATTACGCCGTGCGCCCGGCAGGAAACTCCGAGCAGCTCACCGAACATTCCATCCGTCGAATCGGACAATGGAGCGACCACCATCACGTCGCCGGGCTTACATACCTCGACAGCAGCATGAATCATGAGGTTATCGCCGGGATGGCACAAGACCGTGATCGCAGGTCCAGAAACTTTGGCGGTGGGATAAATGGGACGCATGTACGGTCGCAGGAGACCAGTGCGGCCCTGCGCTTCGTGGACAGTGGCCACACCCAGATCGCCCAGCAGGCGTATGGTATCGGCATCCGGCCGGCGAATGCTGCGAACAACTTTATGGCTCATTGGTGACGATTCTATTGAATCAGAGCGCCCGGATTGGTGACAGCCATGCGCCGGATCTGTTCGGTCGAGAAGCCGGCGTCGAGCAATGTCTGGGCGAACATGGCGAAGCCTTCGGCCACCGGCGGATTGATGGTCTGGCCGAGGTCGGTTGAAAGCACGCAGCGCTCCGGGCCGACTTTTCGGATGCTGTGCAGCACTGCATCCCAAGGGGCCTTGCCGGTATGCATAGTGGTGAAGCAATGCTCGATGAAAGCTCCCGCGTCGGCAAGTTCGAGTTGCTCTTCGGCGGAGAAATTCTGCGACGGGAATTCGGCGTGCGTGACTAGGACGCGGTGCAGTTTCATCTCTCGCGCAATGCGGACCAGCGGAAAGATCTCGTGCCGGCCCAGGTGCCCGGTGGCGAGGATCATGTTATGACGGCCGATGAGTTCGAGGCACCGCCGGGTTGCTTCGTTAACTCTGCCATTTTCATCCAGCACGGTGAGGGGCTCGGGCGCGATGCCGTCGGCGGCCAGTTCGCGCTGGATCTTGGCCCAGAACGGGAGTTTGGTGCTGGGTCCATCCACGCGTCCGGCGGTTTCGTTGGCGGCGTCCACGGTGGGCATCCATACGATTTTGGCTCCCGAGCGGCCGGCCAGTTCCACCGCGACCGGGTTCAATCCGCCAATGCTGTGGTTAAGCGTGAGGGCACCAAAAGCCTGAATCCCGGGAACCGCGCGGCAAACCACCTTGGCGCGTTCCGCAGTCGGGATGTAGTGCGATTTAAGCACGAAGCCTTTGAGACCTCGCGCCAGAAACTCTTCCGCCAGACCTACATCGTCGATGCGGCGTTCGATGACATCAGGCGCTACGTGGACCTGCAGATCATATGCGCCGTGAATCGCTTTCCAAGCTAACTCACTGACCGAGGTGGCTTTCCCCGAGGCGACTTGCGTACTCATGGCAAGAGGCAGTATGACAGCCCGCGGACTGCGCTGTCAAGCCATCTGATATTTCAAATCGGGCGGCGAAAGAGCTCTCGTTATTCGGCCAGAAGCATTGTGTGAACGTAAGGTTTGCGCTATACTCAGTTCCCATGGAACGTAATCAGCGTCCTTCTGAACCGGCTAAACCTGCCTCCGAACCGCACGATGATGAAGTCGTCAGCCGGCGCCGTTTCGGAGGGAAACTGCTGTATGTTCCACCGACGGTGCTGGCGGTGATCAAAGCCACGGAGAGACCGGCTTTGGCGATAACAATTCTACAATAGAACTGTTTGCCGCCACCAGTGTCTAGTGATAAACAACCAGGTACGGTCGTGTTTATCCGCCGCCCGGAAGTTGATTCTAATCCTCTTCCAGACCAAACCGTTTTGCTTTTCCAGAAAGACACCAGCCTGGCGGTCCCGGTCAATCAATCGGGAGCTGCGATCTGGGAGATGTGTGATGGCGCCCATACCATCGATCAGATCGTGGATAGAGTTGCTGATACATACGATCAGGAGCGGAGCCGGATCGAGCAGGACGTGCGGACTTTTCTGGATGAACTAATGCAGCTCGGATTTGTCGACCGGTGCTGATAATGACCGCACCCCAGAAGATCGCGCGGACGGATTCGTTCTGCGTATACGATTTTCATTTTCGCGTGCGCAGCAATCTCCCGGAAGCCCAAAGTTTGATTGCCGGGCTTTATCGGAATTTTCTGGCGCCCAGCTTCGAAGGATCCGTAGCCGAAGCAGTTATTCACAGTGAGAGCGAAGCGCGGTTCTCTTGGCGGTTCGTTGAGAAGGCCGGCGTGACGGCGACATTGCCAGGCGCGCTGTGGAACTTGGAGGCGGCCCTTTGTGAAACGATCATCCGATCGCAGCGACACTCGATCGCGATTCATGCGGCGACCATACCAGTGGGAAACTTCATGGCGCTGCTGGCCGGCTGCTCCGATGCGGGAAAGACTACGTTAAGCCTGGCGCTGGCTCGGCGCGGATTCAGGGTTGCCGGCGACGACGTAGCTCTTGTAGATCCAGAGACGCTGAATGTGTTTCCCATCCCTAGATGTTTTCATGTGGACGATCCAGGGGCCATACTTTTGGAAGCTGATGGCCTGCGGCTACCGGCTGCCTGGCCGCGCTTCCGCTTTATCGTTCCGAATGATTTTGGCATGGCAATCGAGCCGCCTGGCCGCGCTCGATGCTTGATTTTCATGCGAGGCCCGCGTGCAGGATATCCCAGTATCGAGCCTGTTCCTCAGGCGGAGATGACTGCTCGAGTGCTCAGTGAAACGGGACAGGGTCCGCTTTCAGATTCGGAAACGGTTAGGGTGATCTGCGGGTTGGCCGCGGGCGCATCCTGTTTCGCGTTAACGCCGGGTCCGCTCGGCGCGACAGCCGATGCAGTTGCCGATTTGCTGCGCAAAACCATGCGATCCGTGGATTGATTACTGTGGGTTGATTGCTTATGGAAATGCAAGTCGCAACCGATCTCGGCACCGGAACTAGATTGCTTCTCCGCCTATGGAGAGGCCTGCACGAGGCCGGTTACAATGCCGAGGGGGAAGAAGACTGGCAATCGCTGCTGGCGGCATGCGAACACCATCAGGTATCCCCGATCGTTTTTCATCGTCTCCAGGGCCGCTGCGATAATCCGGTTCCCGCTCAAGTCTTGGAGCAATTGCGCGCGCTCTTTTACCGCGTCTCGGCCTACAACCATCGTTTAGCCCTCCTTCTGGTCCAATCGATCTCTCAATTCGAGCAACAGCAGATTCCGTGCCTGGCATTGAAGGGGCCGGCGGTTGCGATGGCTGTTTACGGAGATCTTTCGCTCCGGCAATACGAAGACATCGACATTCTGGTACGCGTCGAGGACGTCTCCAAAGCGGTCGAAGTACTTTTCAGCAATGGACTGAGTCCAGCCAGAGGCCATGCCGGACGGCATAGAGACGTAAAGCAGTTCCATGAGATCTCATTGACACCTGCTGACAACTCATACGGCATCGATCTGCATTGGCATTTGGCTCCGCCTTATGCACACATATTCGGCCCGGATCCTTCCGCGCTATGGCGCCGGGCGGTAAAGCTGCATCTGCCGCCCGGAGATGTGCAGGTTCTCGGCCGGGAAGATATGTTCCTGGCTCTTTGCCAACACGGAACCAGACATCGATGGTGGCAGCTCAAGTGGTTATTCGATGTCGCCGAAATGCTGCGCAACGCTGATACGTTGGATTGGTCGCGCATCGAAGAGGTGATGAAGATATATCCGATGGCTCGCCCGCCCGCCAGTCTGGCGGCCTTGCTCGCGGGTGAATTGCTGGGAGTCCATGCGCCATCGGAGCTCGCCAAGATTCTGGAGCCGGACAAGCGCACAGTTGCAGTAGCCCGAGCGATTCGCGATGAATTCCAGGCCCACGGCCAGACCAATCGTAGTTCGCACGACACGTTGCTGGGGCTGGAAGAGCGCCCCCTCGTCCGTGCGAAATACCTGGCCAAGGAGGCGGTCCAGTATCCCGTGCGGGAGGTTCTCTTCACTATTACAAAGAAGGATCTGGAGTTTGTGCAGCTGCCGCAAAGACTCCGCCTGCTTTATTACTTCATTCGTCCGCTGCGGCTCATGGTTCAACACGGCTGGGGCGCGGCGCGGCGGATTTGGTCGATGGCGCGCTAGTGCAGTCCTCGTCCCGGGTCTCGCTAGGCTGACGTCGCAGTAATGGCGAGGGGGATCGCTGTGGAAGGCAACGACGATTCGGGCTGCCCCGCGGGGGAAAGTATCCCATGCTGGAGCGCGTACCTGGTGAGGTCGGCGGTTGTGCGCAGCCCCAGCTTATCCATGATCGCCATTTTGTGAAAGACGGCTGTCTTGACGGAAAGGCCCAGCGCGTTGGCGACCTCTTTGGCGGTTCGGCCTTGAGCAACCAACTGGAGCACCTCGCGTTGCCGCAAAGTCAGACCTTTTCCGGTGGGATGGCCCTTCCGGTTCGTTACCAACGCAGGCAAGCGCTCGCCCAGCGGCTGAGTCAGGTACGAATGGCCGTCAAGAACACCTCGGATCGCAGTCACAAGTTCCGAAACTGCGCACGACTTCAAAACATAGCCCGATGCGCCGGAGCGTATGGCTTCCGCAACGTGCTCAAGTTGGTTATGCATGGTCACCAATACGATCTTGGTAGTGGGCGAGACATCGCGCAATTGACGGATCGTTTCAAAACCATCCAAGCCCGGCATACTGAAATCGAGCAGAAGGAGGTCGGGTCGGAGCGTTGCAACGGTGTTAAGGAGCGCGCAGCCGTCGGGGACAATCTCCACACCGGGAAATTCATACTCCAACAGCCGCTGCAGGCACTGGGCCGTCAAGGTGTCATCAGCTATTAATAGGTAAGGTCTCCGCTGCATTGCGTGTTAGACAGACTTTAAGCGGCAAGTGTTTCATTCTTAAATATTTATTCATCAAATGAGGTATCCGGTATAGTACTTTGGTGGTAAGCAGACTTAACGCAATGTCCCTAAGCGAAATACGCTAGAATTAGCGATGCAGATTGGACCTCGAGATTTGCCCCGGGAGGTACGTACCTTATGCGTCACGTAAATCGAATGACACAAATGACACATATGTTGGTTGGATCCTTGGCCTCGATGATCGCAATGCTGGGAGCCGGCCGGGCGGCCGAAAGTTCTCCGCCCTCCAATGACCTACCCAATCCTTACCACACCGTAACAAATTGGGCACAATTGCCGGACGGAAGGAAATGGGGGTCTACGGCCGGGGTGGATATAGCACCGGATGGAAACATATGGGCGTATGATCGATGCGGCGTGAACAATTGCGTCGATTCAAATTTGGATCCGATCCTGGAGTTCGATACTTCGGGCAAGCTGCTGAGACACTGGGGTGCGGGAATGTTCGTGTTTCCCCACGGTTTTTTCGTGGACAAGCAAGGAAACGTGTGGGTGACTGACGAGCAGGCATCGAAAGATGGGACCAGGGGATTGCAGGTCTTCAAGCTCAGTCCGGAGGGCAAGGTTTTGCTGACGCTCGGTAAGGCAGGAGTGAAGGGAACGGGTTCCGACACGTTCGGCGCTCCGGCCGATGTCGTGGTGGCTCCGAATGGCGACATCTTCGTCGCCGACGGACACACCGGCTGTATGTGCGACAATGCGCGCATTGTTAAATTTTCGAAGGACGGAAAATTTATCAAAGAGTTCGGCAAAAAAGGCACGGGTCCGGGTGAATTTGATGGTCCGCACGCGCTAGCGTTCGACTCCAAAGGCCGACTATTCGTCGGCGATCGCACCAACAATCGCATCCAGATATTCGATCAGACCGGCAAGTTCATCGCCGAGTGGAAACAGTTCGGCCGGCCGAGCGGGATCTTCATTACCAAGGACGACACGATCTATGTGACGGATTCCGAGTCAAAGGACGCGGACGGTTATGGACACAATCCGGGCTGCCATCGGGGCATCCGGATCGGAAGCGCCAAGGACGGCAAGGTGACGGCCTACATTCCTGACCCTGATCCAAAGGGCGGATCGAGTATGTCGGAAGGCGTTGCGGTGGACCATCAGGGCAACGTCTACGGCGCGGAGGTCGGTCCTAAAGATCTGAAGAAGTACGTTAAGAATTAGCGAGCGCGAACCGTGGCGCCACTGCCGGATGATGAGTTCGCCCACGGCCCACGGATCCGTTGGCGGCGGGGCTGCCGTTTTTCTGTTTGATGGCCGGCCTTAAACGGAAGAGCGGGGCGCCGGCGGGAATTCAGATCTCCGTCTTTCCATTCGGCGACGAACGTCTGGTGAGGGCCGCTGTGCTGTTGGAATCGAACGCAATGGTGGGTCGGATGGTCCGGCTGGGGAGCGTTACAGAGTTGCTTCATACGCGTGAGTTCAGAGCCCAAAAAATGACCTTCAAGGCTCCGATTTGCATTAGCAAAGCCAATCCCAACGCGGCGGGAATCACCGTCATGATCATTATCAGTTCCACGCTTATTTATGAGCATTCAGAATGCCAAAACAAAAAAGCCCCTTTGGAGAGAAGGCGCGTTGCTAACCGAAGTTCTGGTGTGTAACACTAACAACCGTTCGGATAAATCTACCGGTCTTGCAAGGCGTTGCCGCCTCTTAGGACGGCACGTAACGGAATGTTTGAACGAGATTTCTGAGCTTGGCATTCGATCTGCCCGGAGTCCTTAGGAGACTACCATGCAAAGTCCAGATCCAAAGCCCCCACGCCCCGATCCTGATCCAAAGCCGGACGAGCCTCATCTTCCCGGACCAGACCCCGATCCACCGGGTCCGGATGTCATTGATCCACCCGTGAAGACTCCCATGTGGACGTAGGCGCCGGTGCTTCACACACGCACTTACACCAAGCGCGTTAGCCGATGGACTTTTTTGTCACCAGTTACGATGTGACGTGGACTTCAAAGTGCACGGTGGGCCAGGTAGGAATTCGCGATGGACGCCGACCGGCTCAGAGCCGCTTTTATCAAACGCCAATTAGAGCGAGTTCTGAAGCATCGGCACACTTCGTGGGCGGCACGCGCCACTCAGGAACTGGGCCGTTACATCCGCTGGTTCGCCGACTCAATCCCGCAGTCGGAGAAGGCGACGATCGACGCCAAGTTGTCAAAACTGGAAAGAGAAATTTCCAAACGCGGCTAGGCCGGGGAACGGCGATGAGCGCGCCTAGTGAGGTTTCCAGGTAATCAAAATCGATGGCGCGGAATCGTATCTGCACTACGCGACGGTAAGAACTTCAACACGCGTCATTTTGTCCGAGCACTACAAATTTTCCCGCTAATGTTTCAAAAGGGTTAAGCCCTGGCCATCCACTTGCACCACAGTAAGAGGTTACTCGAATCGGATGGCCGAAATATGGCCGATCAACGTACTCGATCAACCCCCTCGATCAAGCTACTTGAGAAGGCGTAGCGCATCTGACCGGGGGAATATCGAAAGGGGGAAGTTATGAACAATATGAAGGACAAGGCAAAAGCCAAGGTGGATGAAGCGGCCAGCGCTGTCAAAAAAGCCAGCGATAAGGTCGTGGACAAATCCAAGGATCTCACTCATCAGGCCGGCAAGGCCGTCGAGAAAGGGGGCAAGCGGATGCAGGACGTCTAAAAGACGAATCCGCGGAGCTTAAGAAAAAAATGAAGATAACAAGAATATTACTACCAGCCCTGCTGTGCGGTTCGTGGCTCGTCGCGTACGGCCAACAACCCGACAACACCGCAGTGAACAAACGCGATCGGGACCGTAGCGAGCCTACGGCCGACCAACAGAAAAGCAACGCATCGGATCGGGATCTGACCAAGAAAATCAGGCAATCGATCATGGGCGACAAGTCGCTGTCCACATACGCGCACAACGTGAAGGTGATCAGCCAGAACGGTGTCGTGACCCTCAAGGGACCGGTCCGTTCCGAAGAGGAAAAAAGAGCAATTGAAGCCAAGGCCATGGACGCTGTCGGCGGCAGTGGAAAAGTCAACAACGAGATGTCCGTGAAGCCCGAGCATCAATAATTTTCAAGTATCCAATCTAAAAAAGGAGCATTTCATGGCAGGAAAAAACACAGCAGCATTCGGAATCTATAAGACACGCTCTCAAGCTGAACAGGGTGTCGATCGTCTCATGGCGGCGGGATTTTCCAACAACGACATTTCTGTGTTGTTGCCCGATACCACGAGCTCGAAAGAGTTTGCACACGAGAAGAACACCAAGGCGCCGGAAGGCACAGCGACGGGCGTAGCCACCGGTGGAGTGGTGGGTGGAACACTGGGCTTGCTGGCTGGCATTGGCGCGCTGGCGATTCCCGGCGTCGGCCCGCTCATTGCAGCCGGACCGATCATGGGCGCACTGGCGGGTTTGGGCGTGGGTGGAGCGGTAGGAGGATTGATCGGCGCCCTGGTTGGCATGGGTATCCCTGAGTATGAAGCCAAGCGATACGAAGGCCGCATTAAAGAGGGTGGGATTCTTTTGTCTGTTCATTGCGACACGTCCGAAGAAGTTTCGCGTGCCAAGGATATTCTGAAACAGACCGGGGCGGAAGATATCGCTTCGGCCGGAGAGAGCACTTCCGGAGTGGACAAAGAGACCATCAGAGACGCCAAGCGAACCTCTGAATATCGGGAAGAGACTGTAGTAGTCGAGCCCAGTTCACGCCCGTCAGAATACAAGGAATACAAAGAATACAAGAAGAGCTAATTGATCGGGTAAAGTTTTCTTGGGGCAGTAGCCGCTCGTCGGCTGCTGCCCTTTTTTCTGTTGGCAAACGTTTTATTTGGGTGAAAGTTCCGGCCGACGGGTGTGCCAGTCCGTGGCCTGTTCATACGCATGCGCCAGCGCGAGGACCTGTAACTCTCCGAAGTGGGGACCGCTGATCTGGACGCCGATTGGCAGGCCGGAACTGGTAAAGCCGCAAGGAATCGAAATTGTAGGCAAGCCGTAAATATCGAAGGGCGCTGTGTTGCGAAGCGAGGACGGGACGCCCGCCGCGGGCGGAGCATCCAGCTTGGCATCGTCGATAGTGGCCGGCGGAACGGGCGTGGTGGGCGTAATGAGCAAGTCTACGGTGGCGAATGTTTCCCCGACAGCGCGGCGCAAGCGGTCAAGTTCACGGCGCCCTTGAATGTAGGCCGCCGCCGTGATTTTTGCACCGCTTTCGATGCGGGCGCGAGTAAACGGTTGGTACAGTTCCGGCGTTTTCGAAAAATAGGGCAGGTGATACGCGTATGCTTCCGCGGCGAGGACCGGTGGGTTTTCATAGGCCGGCAGCCGAACGTCCTGGACGCCCGAGGTCAGTTTGCTGAGCACTTCGATGGCTTTGTCCACGGCGGACGCAATTTCAGGGTCGAGCTGATCGAAAAACAAAGCGCGGGGAGTGCCGAGGCGAAGGCCGGATACCTTGGTGCGTAACGCTCGCGTGTAGTCAGGGACGGGAGCGTCAATGCTGGTGGTCTCCCGCGAATCATAACCGGCGATAGCGCCGAGCAGCAGGGCGGCGTCGGCCACGGTGCGGCACATGGGTCCGATGTGATCGAGCGACCATGACAGCGGAATGACCCCGCGCGTACTGACGCGGCCATAGGTCGGCTTAAGACCAACGATGCCACAGTAGGCGGACGGCTGTCGGATGGAGCCGCCCGTGTCTGAGCCGAGCGCGCCATAGCAAAGCTCCGCAGCCACGGCTGCCGCGGAACCACCGGATGATCCGCCGGCGATGTGATCAAGGTTCCACGGATTGTGGACCGGGCCGTAATGAGAGGGCACTGACGTTGCCCCATAGGCGAACTCGTGCATGTTCAGTTTACCCACCAGAACGGCACCCGCCGCTTTAAGGCGCCTTACGACTTCGGCGTCCTCAGTGGGAACCCGACTGGCGAAGACCGCGCTGGCGGCGGTGGTGCGCACGCCGGCGGTGTCGATCAGGTCCTTCAGTCCGATGGGAACGCCGTGTAGCGGGCCGCGCCATTTGCCGCTTTGCCGCTCGGCTTCGAGCTCGCGAGCCTGGGCCAGCGCCTGCTCGCTCATCACCGTGACGTAAGCATTCAGGGATGGGTTGAGCTTTTCGGTTCTCTTGAGGCACTCTTGAGTGAGTTCGACCGGGGAAACCGACTTCTTCCGAATCCGCTCCGAGACCTGTTGAAGCGACGGTCCGGCGGCGAGCAGTTGGTTAAAGAAATCACGGCGCGTCTGCATTTAGGCAGCCGGCTTCGGTTCGGGTGCGGTCTTCGGTTCCGCTTCGCCGCGATGGCAGGTGTAGCAGGTGACGTGCATCTTACCATCCGAGAACTGCGTATTGATCTTCTGCGACATCTCGATCATGTGGCGCGCAACCTCCTTCTTCGGATTCTCGTCACTGGCGAAATTGCCTTGAACGTGACAGTAAACGCACTGGACGCCGAGCCCGGCGGTGAAGGTCCGCATGATCTGTCTTACCTCCGTGCCGGAGGTGACCTTCAGGACTTTAAGATTGGTGGGGTTGGGAACTTGCTTAGGCGCTTTTTCCTGCTTGTCCTGGGCGCAGAGCGGCAACAGAATAAAGCAGCAGACGCCTATGAAACGCATTCGAATATGATACATCGATTTGACCAGGATTCGGCTACGCCATCGGACGCCGTGCCGCTATTGCTGACCATTGGCAACGTGTCCAGCCTGACGGCCTCCATAGCGATCGATCCGTTGGACCGCTCTGTGACCGTGACGGCTCGGAATCGGCATTTCGCAAAGTGAGATGCTGATGTTGAGTGTTGTACGAGGCGATTCTCTTTGATTTCGACGGCGTGCTGGCGGATAGCGAACCCGTTCACTTCGAGTGCTGGCAGGAAATACTCCGTAGGTTCGATCTGGATTTGGATTGGAAGACCTACTGCGAGCAGGGAATTGGCATTTCCGATCGGAAACTGCTGGCGTTTCTTTCCGAACGGGCCAATCCGCCGGTGGACGTCGAGCTGTTGATCGCAGAGTTTCCGCGAAAGAAGGACATGTTCCGTGCCCGGATGCTCAAGCGCCAACCATTCTCAGCCGAGGTCTTCGAACTGCTTCAGGAATTGCGCGGCTACCGGCTCGCGGTTGTCACCTCGAGCGGCCAGACAGAAGTAGAGCCAATTCTGGAAAGGGCTGGCCTACGCAATTACTTTCAGGCTATCGTCTACGGCGGCGATGTCCAGCAGCATAAGCCCGCTCCCGACCCATACTTACTGGCGGTGGAGAGACTCGGCGTGAGAAGCGCGCTGGCCGTCGAGGATTCGAACGCCGGAGAGGCTAGCGCCCGAGCCGCTGGACTAGATGTTCTCCGGGTAGGGACCGCCTCCGAAATGCCCGCCATGCTGCGCCGACGATTAGGCTGGACGAAGGCGTCTGGCTGAGATTCTATACGGGCCCAGCACGCCACAGGCGAAGGCCGGGGATATCACTAAAATCGGCTGTGTTCAGAGTCCAGAGGGCAGCTTCTTTCAGCATGGCACAAGCGGCAATCGCAATATCCATCTCCCGGCCCCGCGGACGGCGCAGGGAACCGTAAAGGCGGGCGCTCAGCGAGGCTTCTGGAGCGCCGAACGGAAACGCAGACCCGCTAGGGAGCAGGGCTTCCTGAGCAGCTAATTCCTCCGATAGACGCGGTCCCCGCAACCATTCATACAGCACCAGCGAGGGTAACAACAGTCTTTCGCCCTGTTCAATAACGGCACGCAGAGCAGCGGCTGATCGCTTAGGCCCGCTCAAGCTGTCGATGACCACCGATGTGTCGATGACGATCATCGCTGCCTGTCGGCCGGAGTCTTGCGTCCACCGGTGCGGCGAGCCTGGCGGAGGGCGGTCAATTCCTGCTTTACGCCGGCCAGCGGCCGGGGCGGGATCGTGGGGACCAGTTGGTCAAAGGCACGCAACAGGCGAGTGCGCTCGGACTCGCTCAGCTTTCCAATACGGTCGTGGAAGTCCTGGATCGCCTCGCGCACCACAGCGCTTTGAGGTTTTGCTAACCTTTCGGCGGCATCGCGAAGGCGTTGAAGCGTAGCGGCATCCAGAGTGAAAGTGACCTTCGTTGATACCATATCGACACCATACTACCATATTGCGGCATCACAGAATGCAATTCAGTCCGCCGCAACCGGAGCGTATCCTGATGCATCCAAACCAGTAATCGTTTAAGTGCGTGAGCTATAATGGGTTCACAGAGAGTCGGGGATTTTGAGATATGCGGGGACTGATCGGAATCCTGTTAGCTATTTCTTGCGGATTCGCGCAAGACAGCTTGCAGCGGGCTGAAGAACTTTATAACAAGACAGACTATAGGGAATCGCTGGCGCTATTGCGTGAAGTTTCTCCGCCGCACGATGTCTTTCCAACCCCAGCGGCTGCCTATAACCTTATCGGAAGAGATTACTTCATGTTAGGCGAGTATAAGAAAGCGACGGATGCCTTCCTAAAGGCCTTTGCGCTGGAGCCTTCGAATTCGGTACATGCGCACTGGCTGGGCCGCGCCTTCGGACGCAGGGCGGAAACGTCCGGTCCTTTTCCAGCGCCCGTGCATGCCTCCAAGGCACGCCAATACTTCGAACAAGCGGTGGCGCTCGATCCTTCTAATGCAGAAGCCATGAATGATCTCTTCGATTTCTATCTGCAGGCTCCCGGTTTTCTGGGCGGAGGCTACGACAAAGCCGAGCAGATTGCCAAGCGCATCGCGCAACGGAACGAAGCTGAAGGTCACTTCGCCGAGGCACAATTGGCCGATCATCGCAAGCAGTACGACACCGCCGAAGAACAATTGCGGCGCGCGATGGAATTGGCTCCGCATCAGGTTGGCCGCGTGCTCGATCTAGCCAGGTACCTGGCCAAACGGGGTCGCATTCCGGAGAGCGAGGCCGCTTTCGACAAGGCTGTTCAGATCGCTCCCAACAGCCCGAACGTTTATTTCGCGCGTGCGCGAACCTACATCGAAGGGAAGCGGAATCTGGAGAAGGCCAAAGCCCTGTTGATCAAATACCTACAGAGTGATCTGACTCCCGACGACCCGCCGCGCGAGCAGGCCGAGAAGTTACTGAAACAAGTCTCGAGTTCGTAAAGTATGTACTTCGGCGAATCGCTCCGCTTCACTCTGCAGGCGATGAGCGCGAACAAATTCCGAACTTTTCTGACGGCGCTTGGCTTGGTGATCGGCAACGCGTCGGTGATCCTGGTGGTTACTATTTCGATCACCAGCCGCGATTATATTCTTGATCAGATCAGGGGAGTCGGCTCGAATCTCATCTACGCGCAATACTCGGCAGGAACCAATAACTCCACCAAAGTGGATGCAGACTTCATCAAGCTGGCGGATGTGGAAGCTGTGCGCCGGCAAGTGGGGTCCCGCATCATCGCGGCTACAGGCGTGATGACTAATAGTGGCCGCTTGTTGATCAACGGGAAGGAACAGGATGTCTCGGTTATCGGCTCCGACCAACATTATGCTGCCGTGCGAAACATGGCTCTCCTTTCTGGACGCTTCATGGATGAGTCCGACGTTCAGACGCGCCAGCACGTTGTGATGCTGACGGAGAAACTGGCTGAAAAGCTGTATGGCAACACGGCCGCCGCTGTCGGCAAGGTAATCAAGCTCTACGAGCTTCAGTTCACCGTGATCGGAACGTTCAAGGAGAAAACCGGAACGTTTGGTCTTTCTGAAATCACCAACGAAACCGTTTTGATGCCCATCACAGTGATCAAGTACTTCACCCCTGTCGAGCGTATCGATCCGATGTATGTTCAGTCGCGGCTGGCTTCCGACGTCCAGCCTCTGACAGTTTCCATCAAGCAGCTTTTGGAGAGCCGTCACCGGATCGGCGCGCGTTACGACGTCGAGAACCTATCGGGGATTCTGGAAGCGGCGCAGAAGATCGCTTTGGTGCTGACCCTGGTGCTGATCATGGTATCGGCCATCGCGCTGATCATCTCGGGCATCGGCATCATGAACATCATGTTGGTAACGGTGACCGAGCGGACACGCGAGATCGGGCTGCGGATGGCGGTGGGGGCATCGCGGCAGGCGGTGCTGGAGCAGTTTCTTACTGAGTCGGTGGTCATTAGCCTGGCGGGCGGTGCCATCGGCATTTTGCTCGGCCTGGCGATTCCATTAAGCGTCCGGTTTCTGACCGACGACATCCGCGTTCCAATTTCGCCGATGTCAGTGGTGGTAGCCTTCGGCGTATCGGTGGCGGTAGGGGTGGTGTTTGGGATGCTGCCGGCCAGCCGGGCGTCGCAATTGAATCCGACTGACGCGCTGAGATACGAATAGAGCGGTGGCTCAGTTCACAATCCGGCCTGCTTCCATTGCGCGTTCTCGGAATCGACAACGAAGCCCAACTCGTGGCGACAAGCTTCGAAGCACGTTGAACATGTCCAGTCCAATTGGAATCCGCCGATCTTCGGAGATGGAACGCAAACGTGTCGCGCCGGCTTTGCATTCGAAATGTACTCTGACTCGGCATCACTATTCGCGGGCCATAAGGTAACCCAGCCTTGGGTGTGAACGGCGCCGGTCCACTCGCGTGGCCGCTGCGCAAAACGAACCCAGCAGCCTGGGCAGTCGTCATGATCCCAATTAGCCGATAGTTGCCGATATGGCTGCCAGCGGAAGACGAATCTACGATAGCCGCTGAGCACCTGTTTGAGTTGGTCCTTCTTGAGCCCAACGCCGCGTGGCGTTGGCACGAGTGCCAACGCGGCACACAGAGTGTGTGCGCTATTCAAGAAATGATTCCCTTGCGCACTGCGTACAGGATCAGCTCCGGCACGCTATGCAGGTTCAGCTTTTGCAGGATATGCGTGCGATGCGTGTCCACCGTGTAGAGACTGAGGGTGAGATGGGTGGCGATTTCCTTGTTAGTCTTTCCTTCGGCCACTAATTGCAACACCTCGCGCTCGCGCTCGGTCAACAAGTCATAGCTATCGTCCGCCCCTCTGCGACCCAATAACTGTACAAAATCCTCCTGCAGAATCCGGCTGATCTTGGGACTGAAGTAGGAACGCCCCTGCACTACGGCTTGGATCGCGGCTATCAGCTCCGTCTTGACCGCGTCCTTCAGCAGATAGGCGCGGGCGCCGGCCTTGAGCGAGCGGATCACGTAGCTTTCGTCATAGTGCATACTCAGGATCACAACGCCGATCGCCGGGCTGCGTTCCACGATGCGTCGCGTGGCTTCGATCCCGTTCATATTCGGCATGGCGATATCCATTACCACCACGTCGGGCGACTGTTCCTGAGCAAGCTGCACAACTTCACGCCCGTCCGCGGCCTCCCCGACCACAGAAAAACCGGCTTGCCGCTCCAGCAGCAGGCGCATGCCGTCGCGAATAATATTGTGGTCGTCAGCCAGCAGAATGCGAATTTGAATGTCGTCCATTCCGTCCATCCCCATTCAGACTAGCCAACGGCAAGGCGATATGCAGTAGAGTACCGCGACCGGGCAGCGAGTCGATTTCAAACGTCCCACCCAGATGACGGACGCGTTCTTCCATCCCCAGCAGACCCAGTCCACGCACGCGCCGCGGATCGAAGCCACTGCCGTCGTCCTGGACATTCAACAGGATCTGGCCGTCTTGCCCGCGTACGGAGACCTGCACGGTGGTTGCCTGGGCGTGGCGAGAGCAATTATTGAGCGCCTCTTGCACGATCCGGTAAATGGTTGTCTTATGCTCTTCGGGAAGCTCGTCTTCCACTTCGCTGTTAACCTGCACACGCATCCCAGTTCGCTTGGCGGTCTCACGGGCCTGCCAGTTGAGCGCGGGCACGAGTCCAAAGTCGTCCAGCATAGACGGACGCAGCAGCAGCGCCATGTTGCGGATCTCGTTCATGCCATTCTCCGCCAAGCTTCGCAGTGCTTCGAGACGCGGCCGAACCTCGGCGGCTGGCTCGAGATCGAGCACGTTCTCGACCTCCATCAGCACCGCCGAGAAAGTTTGACCGACTTGATCATGCAACTCGCGCGACAGCGCACGGCGCTCGTCCTCTTGCGCGCGCACCAACTTCGCCGAAAGCTCCTGCAGACCGGCTCTGGCTTGTACACTTTCCTTAAGCCGCTCTTGGACTTCTCCTTCCAGCCGCAGAATATGGAAGATCGTGAGCGCCGCCAGCGTTGCGCCGCCCAGCAGCGTGATGACGATCATGGCCACCAAACCGAACTGCAGTCGTCCGAACAAGGCGCCTAACTGGGCGTCGCCACGCTTGAGCGCGTCTTCGTTCAGCGCGGCAATGCGATCGGCGATTTGAAGCATGGAGGTCCGCCGCGGGACCATTTCCTCATAGAAGAAGGCAAAGCGGTATTTGTTCCGCTCCTCCGACGTCCAGGCAAATGTGCCATTCAGCACCTTCCAGTAAGCGTCGATCTCGGTTCGGAGTGATTGAAATGGAGCGCTTTCCTCGGGCTCGAGCGAATGCGCGTAGTTATCCAGCAGGACGTCCGTGTCATGGCGAAGGTTTGCTAGTGTTGCGATTTGAGCTTTTGCACCGGAAATCTCAGGCGCGAGCAGGGAATCGCGCGCGAAGGTACCGGAAAGATAGATATTAGCTCGGATCTTTTCCAGCGTGCGGTTACGCGTCAGGAAGTGGCCCTGAAGCTCGGTGCCGCTGTGGCGCCAGCCGTTCAGAAACAGCAATGCGCCAGTCTCGGCAGCCGCCATCAACAGCAGCAGGCCGCCAAATCCTCCCACGAGCACCAGCCAGGGCCGCTGCCGCATTCCTCCCTCAGTTTATCGGAACCGGAGACACTCTTCTAAGATAGAACCAGCTATCTTCCGTAGGAATCACGTTAATCCTGTATAAGGTGATTGCCTGTCGTATAAGGTGATTGCCTCCTCGAAATACAGTACCTACGGGATTCTACTGACCGATGAGGTTTTGTATTCTGTAACTTCTGACGATTCTCGTGGAGGCTATTTGATGAAAACGCGATATATGGCCTGCGTGGCCATTACAGCATTGTCCGTACTTTGGACCGGTTGCGCAAAGAAGGTGGCGTCCAAGACACCGCCTCCGCCGGCCCCGATTTCCAGCCCCGCGGCTTCTACAACGGCACGATCCACGCCGCAACAAGCCGCCCCGCAACAACCTTACCAGAGGGCGAGCGACACTCCGTCCCGAATGCCTGACGCCGCCACGCGGGCCCGCATCCAGGATCTGCTCAATCGCATCCAGGACGCTTATTTCGATTACAATCAGCACACCCTTCGCCCGGACGCCGAAACTGCTTTGCGGTCGGATGCCCAGACCCTGTCGGAAATCATTCAGCAGTATCCCGACTTCAAGCTGACCGTGGAAGGGCACTGCGATGAGCGCGGCTCCGAGGAATACAACATAGCGCTGGGCGATGCACGCGCCAAACAGACCAAAGAATATTTAGCGACCATGGGACTTCCTGGCGACCAGTTGCGAACCATGAGCTACGGTAAAGAGCACCCGGTTTGCAACGATCATGATGAGGACTGCTGGCAAAAGAATCGCCGCGCTCACCTCACCCAGGCACAGTAGATTCGATCCGAGGCTTCCCGCGTACACTAGGGCCATCGAGGCGCCCGGATCACTGACGCGATAGGCGCGCCAGCACCCGATCGAGCGCCTCGTCCTTTTGCCACTGGCCCGAGCAGAGATTCTTGCCCGACTTCCAGAGTCTCACGGCCAGATCGAGATTCATACCAATCGCGTCGTTGATTTCCCGCCGCCGGGCCCGGTGAGCCAGCGCTTTGCGCGCCTCGGCCACATTACCATCAGGGCTTGCCGCCGGATCGTTGCTGACCGCCAAACATGTTTCCGCCAACTTTAGTGCGCCGGTGAGAATCTCGACGCTCCTCTGATACCGGGCCAAAGCGCGCAAACCGGCGGCATTCGGGTCTAGCGCCAGTATCCGTTCCACCAGTTCAAGCTGCCTTCGGCTCTGCTCATCGGAAGGATCGAACCGCACAGCATTGCTGAAAGCGGTTCGCGCCGCCTGATAGTCTTCTTGCGCCAGTTCCGCCATCCCTAAGCTGGCCCAGGTCCGCGGGTCGTGATTATTGGCACGCAGAATCTCGCGGAAAACGTCGGCGGCCTGGCGCGGAGAGCCGTAGTCGAGCAGCAGGCGCCCGATGCGCTTCTTGGCGACCTCGTTGTTGCTAGACTGTTCCAGCGCCGCCAGCAATTCCGCGATCGCTTCCTTTTGCAGGCCAGACTTCTTAAGATAATCCGCCAGCTGGAAGCGTGCGTCCAGCCGATTATTTTCCTCGCCGGCCGGCCAGGTTCCGTAAATGGCGCGATGGTAATAGGTAATCGCATCCGAGGTTTTTCGGCGGGCGGCCGCGATCCGCGCCAGTCCAAGATCTGCCGGGCCATTGTTCGGATCACGCTTCAGAACTTCGTTGAGATACACAGCAGCTTCGTCCGGATGGCCCGTTTTGGCCAGCGTCAAGCCGAGCGAGAGCCGGTATTGCTGGTGGTCGGGGGCAATTGAGAGGGCATTCCGGAACTGTTCCACGGCCTCCTGGTTCCGGTCCTGCAGAAGCAGTTCGCTTCCGGTTTTGAAATATTGCTCGGCGCGCTCGCCACGTTGAGAGAGATAAAAGCGATGGAGAAACCCTATCGCGAACACCAGAACCAAAAGCGCCGCGATCATGCCGGGAACGAACTTCGGCGACGTTCTAGCCTGCTCTTCGATCGCCTGCTCGGGCACTGCCGGGTCCTGAACGACGCCGTACGCACGAAGGATACCCTGGAGCGAAACCAGGCCGCGCAATTCACGGACATTCGACCGGCTTACTACTGGAAGGACGTTCAGCTTGCTCTGGGCCATCCGGCGCAGCGCGACATCCAGCGGATGGTCGACATGCACATGCGGAAAGCTCTCAGCCCGCAGGGATTCCTGCAGCCCCGGGTTGGGCGCGTAATGTGGAAAGACTTCGGCCAAAGTCCGGTCTGCATCCCCTCGGTCGAGCGCCCCCTCGATTTCCACCTTTGAGATCATTCCCAACAGCTCTGAACCGCCGATCACGGGACAGGCGTTGCGATCTTCGCTAAAACAGGCCAGAGCGTCTCGTAGCCGGTCGAATTGGGAAAGCCGATGGCTCGCCGTATTCATAGCGTGCCTGACCATCAGCATTCCTTGCCGGTCCTTCAAGCCGGAGGGCAGATGCAGTCCATCCTGGTGGGCGAGCGCCTCATAAATCGGTTCTTCCTGGAGCTTGTACGAAATATAGAAGCTGATCAGGTTCGAGATCATGAGCGGCACGATGATGGAATAATCGCGCGTCATTTCGAAGATCATGATCACGGATGCCAGCGGCACCCGCACGATGCCCGCGAACGCAGCGCCCATTCCGACTAGCGCGTATGCGCCGACACTGCCCGTATAATCGGGAAAAAGTTGATGAGCCGTGCTGCCCACCGCTCCGCCCAGCATGGCGCCAATAAAAAGGCTGGGACCGAAGATTCCACCCGCGTTTCCGGTGCCATAGCAGGCCGCCGTCGCAATGAGCTTTAGCACCACCAGCAGCGCCATCATCGTCAACGCCATCTGGCCGTTCAGCGCCTCGCTGACGTGTCCGTAACCGACGCCCAACACGTCCGGCACGAACCAGCCCATCACGCCCACCAACAGGCCGCCGGCGGCGGGCTGCAGCCAAGCGGTCCATCGAGGAAGAGCCATGAAGCGTTTGCGAATGAACAGCAGCAGCTTCACGAAGCAGACCGATATGACGCCACCCACCAGGCCGAGCACCGCATAACTGATAAACTCGACCGGACTCACAAGCTGATAAGCCGGGACGTGGAAGAGCGGCTCATCGCCGAGCAACAGGTGCAGGACGATCCAGGAGGTCGCCGAGCTCAGTACGATCGAGCCCAAAACCGGCGCGTGCAGATCGCCCATTACTTCTTCGAGCGTGAACAGGACCGCCGCAACCGGTGTATTGAATGCAGCCGCCAGCGCAGCCGCAGCCCCGATCGGGACTAGTTGCCGGATGTTCGTGGGTCCGAGGCCGAGACGGCGGCCCAGCACCGAAGCCAGTCCCGCGCCGATTTGCACCGAAGGACCTTCGCGGCCCAGCGCAAGCCCGCTTGCGAGGGAGGTGGACGACAACAAGAACTTGCCGACCACTGTACGAAAACTGATGAACCCATCGCGCAGAAAAAGCGCGGCCTTGGTTTGCGGAATCCCGCTGCCTCGCGCGTTTGGAAAATACCGGGACAGCAGATACCCGGTTAGTAGCGATCCCGCTGTTGGAATCACCAGCCGCCGCCAGGCTGCGCCTCCCGGCGGATACATGCGAGAACCGAGGTTTTCGGTGAGGTAGATGAAGCCCGCGATCACCAAGCCGACCACGGCGCCGATGATTAAGGTCAGCACTAGCAGTACTTTATCTTCGTGCTGCTGAAGTTTCTCAACGTCGGTCCAACTTTGGAAACGACTCCACCACGAGTTTGAGGCAGTAACTTGGTTACCTGCGATCACGAGGCGAGACCCGACCGGAACGTGCGAGCACGTCTACGCCCAGATTAGCAGGGCGCCTGCGAGAAAAGGTCTGGTTTAGTGGCCTTCGGCCGCGGAAGCAGCGACGTAAGCGGGATTCAATGTGCCCTTCTGTTTCGCGATCGGAAGCAGCGTCGGGTAAAACTGCACGAAGGTGTTATCCACCGCGCCTTTGGTTGGATGACAGGTGTAGCAGCTCCCGCTCGTCGGAATCATCTTGGCCTGCGAAGATTGGCCGAATCCGAAGAACGCCCAGCCGTTGCCTGGAAATCGCGATGTGTCCTTCACTTCTACTTCCACTCCGTGGGTTTCACCCTGGTAATGACCGCCGTTGTTGATCGATCCTTTGCTCACCGCGCCCCGAACCTCCAGTACGAACATGGTCTTCTCAGGCCATTTTCCCGTCTCGAGGAAAGAATGATATGCCGCCGGCGTTACGAAGACGTTGTCGAACATAGGGCCCATGCTGCTGTTGGCCTCGGCGATTGGTCCGTAGGTCATGCCCAGCCCCGAGCTCAAGAAGATCCATTCCCGGTAGTGCGAGGGCAACACCAACTGGTTATCCTTGGTGTACTCGGGGACGTTCGACGTGCCGGGTTCCGCGGCCCATTGCGTCATCAAACCGGCAGCAGCGATTACGGCGAAAGCGATCACTCTTGTTTGCATTGGATTGTCCTATTCTCGGCGAAGCGCCATTAGAGGGTCAACTTTGAGCGCCTTGCGGGCAGGCAAATAACATGCGATCAGTGCGGCCAGAGCGAGCACCAACGAGACTCCCACGAACGTGACCGGATCGGTGGGTTGCACCTCGAAGAGCAAGGTCTTCATCATCCCCGTCAACGCGATCGACGCCATTAGGCCCAACAAAAGTCCGGCGAGAACCAATCCCATGCCTTGTTTCAGTATCATCCCCAGGACGTCGCCCGGTTTGGCGCCAAGAGCAACCCGGATTCCGATTTCATTCCAGCGCTGATTCACGGCCAACGCCAGCATTCCGCCGATGCCAGCGACGGCAATCACTAGCGCGAGAGACGCGAAGATTCCTAACAGGTTGGTCATCACCCGTGGAGACTGCGTGGCCTCACGGCGAGCCTGCTCAAGGGTCTCCACCACCGGAATCGCGGTCTGCGGATCCACTTCCATAACAGCCCGCCGCACTTGGTTTGCCAGGCCCATCGCTTCCCGGTTGGTGCGTATCAGGACGCTTCCGGGCGATGGATTCTGGGCAGCCGCGAGATACATTTCATCGCCGGCGGGCCGTTCGGGTCCGTACTCTTTTACGTCGTCCACCACGCCGATCACTTTTGCCCACTTCTCTCCCTTATTGAAAGAAATCCGCTTGCCTACTGGATTTTGTTCTGCCCAGTAGTGACGCGCCAGAGTTCGATTGACCAAGACCACTTCGGCAGCGGCCTTTTCGTTATCCGAATCATCGAACGTTCGCCCGCTAATGAGTCGAATGCCCAGCGTCTTGAAGTAATCCGGGGTGGTGCTGCGCATGGCAGTGATCGGCGGCACTTCTCCTTCCCTCAGCGGGCGCCCCTCGACTACAAAACGCCGATTGAACATACTGCCACCGGCGTTGTCGGGATCCAGAGGATAACTCGACGAGATTGCCGCTGAGAGAACGCCGGGCTGGGACTGAACCTTGGCCAGCAGACGATTCATGAAATCGCGCCGCTGAGCGTCTTCCTGGTACTTCGACCAATTTAAATCGATGTTGGCGGCCAGCACTCGGTCGGTTGAGAGAAAGCCGCCGTCCACCTGTTGCAGTTTGCTGAAGCTGCGTAGCATGAGCCCGGCTCCGATCAGCAGCACAAACGAAAACGCAATCTGGCAGACTACCAGCACGCCGCGTGCACGGCTACGGCGCCGTCCGGCGGTGGCGTGAGAAGCTCCATCGCGCAGACCGGATGCGATTTCGTCGCGCGAGTAAAAGGCGGAGATCGAGCCAAAGACCACGCTGGTGAGGATTGCCATTGCCAGAGCAAACACGAGCATTGTGCTGTCCATCTGAATCTCACGCGCGCGTGAAGTCAAACGGCCCGTAAAGTCCGTCAAAAGTTTCAGGCTTTGCGAAGCGAACACCACGCCAAGCCCAGCCGCCAGCAGCCCTAAAATGAAGCTTTCCGTCACCAACTGCCGGAGAAGCCGTCCTTTCCCGGCGCCTAATGCAGCGCGTACTGTTAGCTCGCGCTCGCGGGACGACATGCGTGCCAGAGTGAGATTGGCAACGTTCGCGCAGGCGATCAGCAGGACGCAGCCCGCCGCGGCCAGCAGGACCAATAGAGTAGTGCGCGCTCGATGCGTCAGCTCGTCCCGCAGTAGTCCCGAAGTCGCCGTGAAGCCGATGTCTTTTCCGTAGGTGTCGGGATGATCGTGCTCCAGGCGCGCCGCAATCAGCCGCAGATCCGCATGGCTGTGTTCAGGCGTGACGTTCGGCTTTAATCGTCCGAATAAGCTCATCATATGCCCTCCCCGATTCGCGATCATCGCCTGTGAACTGCGAAAGGGACAGGCCGAGGTCGGCATGTAAACATCATTTTCGTCCGGATACTGCGGCACCGGCGGCAGTACGCCAATGACGGTATGCACGCGGTCGTTCATCTCGAACGTTCTTCCGACAATGTTGGGGTCGGCGGCGCAGTGCTGCTTCCAGTATTCGTAGCTCAGCAACAGGACCGCCGGCGCACCCGGCTTGTCGTCAGCCGCAACGAAATCGCGCCCCATAATCGGTTTTACGCCGAACATTCCGAAGAATTCCGGCGATACGACACCGGTTTGGACCCGAGTGGCACTGTCCTTTGAGAACAGCGTGAAACGCATGTTGTGGTATTCAACCAGGCTGCTGAAGGAGCTACTCTGCTGGCGGTAATCATTGATTTCTGGCACTGAAAAAGCCACTTCATCGACTCCGGCCTTCTGCGCTTTTTGATGCAAAACCATCAACTGCCCATCATTTTGATAGGGCAGCGGCCGGAGCAGCACGGTAGAGATCACGCTCACGATCGCCGTATTGGCTCCGATACCCAGCGCCAGCACAAGCAGGGCGGTGGCAGTGTAGCCCTTGTTCTTGCGCATCATCCGCAATGCATACTGGGTATCCTGGCCAAGCATCGAAAAGTGCTCACTAGGCGCCGTGCTGAAGATTCCTACGATAGTGTCCCACCATAGACGCAGGAGACCTGGCCTGCCCTTTCGCCGCTCAACTTCGGTGCGTTGGTCGCGAAACGCCTGTTCCATCTGGTCACCGAAGTCGCTTCGGAAATCGAACGGGAATAAGCGCAGTAACGCGGAGTATAGACGATCTGATAAGGGTTGTTTTTCCTGTGTCATATGGTGCTCGCTAACCTAAACCGTCCGCAACCGCTTCAACAAGTGCTTTTCGCGCGCGGTAGCAATACTGCGCTCCATCCGCTCCGCTTCCGCCATAGCCACCTGCCGGCCGAGCGGAGTTAACCGGTAATAGCGGCGGCGCTGATCGTCTTCCTCCGCTGGCGGACGAGTCCGGCATTCGGCGAGGATGCCTTCGCTCAGCAGCCGTTTGATCATGGCGTACAAGGTCCCAGTGCTCAGACGCACATGGCCATCGGTCTGTTCTTCGACTTCCTTCAAGATGGCGTAGCCGTGTTTCTCGCCGTCCCCCAGAGCGAGAAGCACTTGAAACATGGCCGGCGTCAAATCGACCGATACTTCGGGCAGCTGTCCGTTTTGTTTCATGGCAGGCTCCTTATGGCAGATTGCAATGTAGCTGTCATGACTATAGTCTAAAACGCCATAATTGTCAAGACCTGCTATATTACTGACTAACTATCCATGAGCGGCTCTGCCAGCCTCATCGAATTTGACGGCTTGATATGCGACGATCTGGCCGAGGCATCCTCGCGCGAGTGGCTGGAAACCAACGGCATTGGCGGATTCTCTTCCTCCACCATCATCGGCTTGGATAGCCGCCGGTACCATGGCCTGCTTACGGCGGCCACCAAACCGCCCCTCGGCCGCGTGGTTCTTCTCTCTAAGCTCGAGGAAACGGTGGTCGTCGAGTCGGCGCGTTTCGACCTGGGTACCAATCAATATCAAGGCGCGGTCCATCCCCAGGGACATCGCTACCTCAATTCCTTTCGACTCGATCCGTTTCCCGTTTTTACGTTTCGCATCGATGACATTCAGATCGAAAAGTCGGTCTTTCTAGTTCACGGCGAGAACACTGTGGTGGTTCGGTATGCACTGGTTGGCGATCCTGGTCGGAAAACTTACACTCTCGAAATCCGGCCGCTGATAGCTTTTCGTCACTTCCACAACACCACGCATGCAAACGACGCTATCCGGCGGGAGGTCGCGACCGCGCCCGGGCAGGCGAGCATCGCGCCCTATCCCGATCTGCCGCGCTTACATTTTGCCCACAATGCGAAATCCCTCGAGTCGGTTGGATTTTGGTTTTACAACTTCGAATATGAGCGCGAGCGCGAACGCGGCCTAGATTCGCTGGAAGACCTCTATAGTCCATTTCTCTTCCGCTTCGAGCTTCGCAACGATACACCCGGGGTAATCATTGCTTCAACAGGTCATCACGACGCAAACGAGGCAGGGTCATTCGAACAGCAGGAGAGAGACCGGCGCGGGAAAATCATCTCCGGCGCACCGGCTCGCGATGCCTTGGCCCAAATCCTCACGTCGGCCGCCGATCAGTTCATCGTTGCGCGCGGCGATCGCAAATCGGTGATCGCCGGCTATCCCTGGTTCAGCGACTGGGGCCGCGACACGATGATCTCGCTCCCCGGCCTAACGCTGGTGACGGGCCGCTATGACGACGCTCGCAACATTCTGGGCACTTTTGCACATAGCATCGACCAGGGTATGTTGCCCAACCGCTTTCCCGATTCAGGAGATGCCCCGGAATACAACACCGTCGACGCCACCCTGTGGATGTTCCACGCTATTCACGAGTTTCTTCGGTACACGCGCGACTACGACTTCGTGCGGACCGAACTCTATCAGCCCCTGATAGACATTCTGGCCTGGCACGAGCGCGGAACACGTTACGGAATCCGGCTCGATTCCGATGGTCTGCTCCAGTCCGGCGAGCCGGGCAACCAGCTCACTTGGATGGACGTTAAGATCGGCGACTGGGTGGTGACTCCTCGCATCGGCAAACCGGTTGAGATTCAAGCTCTCTGGTACAACGCGCTGCGCCTGATGGAGCATCTGGCGACGACATTCGGCGACCGCGATCGAGCGCGTCATTACTCCGATTTGGCCAGCCAAACTAGAAAGCGCTTCAGACAAGTGTTTTGGAACGAGGCCGATGGTTGTCTCTATGACGTAGTGAGCCAGTCCGGCGCGGACTCCTCCATGCGCCCCAACCAAATCTTCGCTGTGAGCCTGCCGTATCCATTACTCGAGGCCGACCAAGCCCTGCGGGTCGTCGAAGCGGTGGAGTGGGAGTTGCTCACGCCTTATGGCCTCCGAACGCTTTCGCCGCGCGACCCCAATTATCGCGGACATTACAGGGGTGACCCGCGCAGCCGCGACAGCGCCTATCATCAAGGAACGGTCTGGCCGTGGCTGTTGGGTCCATTCTTAACGGCTTACGTGCGTGTGCATGGGTCTTCCGCGGAGTCTCGTGATCGAGTTGCGCGTTTCTTAGACCCGCTGCGTCAACACCTCTGGCAAGCCGGCCTGGGACAGATCTCCGAGGTTTTCGATGGCGATCCGCCGCATCACCCCGGAGGCTGTATCGCCCAAGCCTGGAGCGTGGCCGAAATCTTGCGCACTTATGTCGAAGACGCCCTGGGACAAAGGCCGGAGTTTCCGGCTACGACTTCGTGATTCTCACGCCGCCATTAGTAGTGGTGACTTTTATGGTCGCGCCGCCTTGCCCAACGTCAAAGGACATTTCCTTGGTCAGCTGTCCTTGAACAGTCGGGAAATCGATTTTCGTGCCGCCATTCACTGTACCCGTTTCGAAATGGGCAGAGTAGTTGGATGGAACTTCGAGCTTAACGCCTCCATTGGTGGTGGTGACGTCCATTCCGGCGCCATCCCAGCGGTTGCCGGCTAGTTCCACCGTTAAGCCGCCGTTGGTGGTGTGGCCGTGAACTTGGCCGCTTAAGCGCGCCAGAACCACGCCGCCATTTTCTGTTTGGAACTCGATGTTGCCGCGTAGATCGGCGATCTTGATGCCGCCGTTGTGGGCCGTGGCCTGAACATCCGATTGCCGCGGCGCGAAGATTTCATAGCTCACTGTCCATTGGTGATGGCTATCCGTCTGAGGACCGGCCGCCTCAATACTACCGCCACCGGAGGCGATGCTAATCTGTGGAACGATGGCGCGCGCTTCAGCGTCGGAGTCCGCTGCCGTCTCGATCCGAGTGCGAACCAGCATATCGGTCCGGTCCCAACCGCTGATGGACACGCCGCCGTTCGAACCGGGATTGATCCGGATGATGCCTCCGGGAGCGCCCATACTCTGCTCGCGCATCTCGCAATGAGACACCAAGTTGTCGTGGTGAAAATCCCGATCGCTGCATGCCAGCTTCGGTACTGGATTCTGAAATGCCAACACTGGTAAAGTTCCCAGCAGAACAAAAAGCGAAATTTTTCGCATAGGCCCTCTCTCTCGCGATTAGACGAAGGATTTGTCTTCTGGTACCTAACAACTTTGCCATTGCTCATGATCGGAAAACCTTTCGTCCTCTTTTCGCGTCCAACAGCCAAGGTGGAGAGTGTCAAAAATCGTCCTGCTATTGCTCTTAGGGGGAGTTTTGGTCGCGGCTCAGCCCGCCAGGCGTGCATATTCCTTGGAACGGGAGCCGGTGAATGGAGGAGCGGAAATTGTCACGCTGTTCGGACATCTTTCTCCGGGCACCGAAGGGCAAGGTCAGAAGGTCCCCCTCCTCAGCGTACTGCGAGACACTTTGGGCGACGGCGACTCGAATAACGACCGCCTACGCTACGTTTGGATCTTGACTAGCACTCGTCCGACCGCGATCCAGCGCGCCGCCTCGGCGATATCTTTCATGTGGTTTCGCGCCGGAACGAGGCAGCATGACAATCATGTTCCCACGCCCGTGATGGATCTCGGGTCGCCGGTTAAGACTGTTTGGCCGCACCTGCTAGGTGACAGTTTGCAAGCGACTGAATTTGATCCACTCGGGATGGCCGTTCGGACGTCCACACGCAGTTATCGGGGCAACTTCAGCGATTATCACAAGGTACAACTCTTTCAGGCGCTGGGGGTTTTGGATGGGTTGGAGCGGGAACAGACCGGAGACCCATTGTTGTCAGAGGCGGATTTCCAGCAGTTATACTCGCGCCTGAGCCTCTCCGACCGTGCGCTGGGCGGGCTGGTTCGTGAACAGAATCTTCCGAAGTTCTATGACCGGGAAACGGCTCGGATCCAAGAAACGCGGGGACACAATTGGGAACTGCTCCGGCAGCGCGCCGAACAGTCCGGGCTCTACTTCGAGCCTCTGGCATTGCCCGGCGATACTCCACTGGCCGCAGTGCTGTGGGTGGCGCGGGAAGACCTGCACGAGAGCGCCGGGCGTTCCTTCGACAGCAAATTCCTGAGTATTGCCGATCCTTGGAACGATGAACGCCTGCAACGTTGGATCGGCTACACCGAGGTCCGTTATTTTGACGATGACAACCGGCCAGTTTCTTCCGGCACGCCTGGTGCGCGCGCAGTGGAAATGATTCCTCTGGCTTTTTACAGCTTGGATCATCCACGAGTTCCGCTATTGCTGGCGGATTTCCGGGATCCGCTGACACCCAAGCGCCGCGAAATGTTCCTGCACGCGAGCAGTGTTGTTATAACGGGAGTGTTGGGCATCACTCGTTTTGGAAATTGGCCATTCTTCGCCGGTGAGACCACCTGGATGTTTGTACGGGGACGGCGCGGCGCCGCAGTCAATCGTTCCGCGCGGCTGCGGGCTTACTCGGAAGCTCGCGCCTTCCTGGCTGTCGATACCTCGCTCAAACCCAAGTTCAAATCAGAACTACTTGCTCGCGTGGACCATCTGGCGCTCAATCCGTTAGAGAATGACTCCGCCAATGAAGCAAAGCTGGCTCGCGAGCAGTATAACGCTTTGATCCAGTACGCCAAATCCCCCGACGGACTAGTCGCCAAACTGGAGCGCGATCGGCGTCAGGAGCTCGCCTCATACACGCAATCGAGAACCAGGCGAATGCTGGATGCCTTCGGGCGTCTCTTCCACACCGAACCTCACATTGACACCACTGCGCCGGATCCAGTTGTGCTGGCCGAGTTGGACGCTCATCGTCGCGCGCTGTACCATCAGCGTTTTCTCCGGCAGCTTCTGGCGTCCAGCCCGCGGCCGGAGGTGGTAGTTGATGTGGACGAAATACGGCGGTCCGTGGATGCTCTATCAGAAATGCAGGAGGCCGATCTCCGGGCGCCACAACTGATAGCGCAGGTATTCGCGCGATCGGGGGACTCCGAGCTTCGCATCACGTGTCTGCTCGCACTCCA
>Ga0210401_10001254_pt1 | contig 29719 bp, 37 predicted proteins | sample IncBWH32MmetaG_FD_150866 | JGI IMG/M metagenome (GOLD analysis project Ga0210401, IMG submission 150866) | Forest soil microbial communities from Barre Woods Harvard Forest LTER site, Petersham, Massachusetts, United States - Inc-BW-H-32-M | ecosystem: Environmental > Terrestrial > Soil >...
TGATGAAGCGAGGCTTAGTTCTACTTGCGATGGCGGTGGCTTTAATAGCCATGCACGCGCAAGATTCGGTCCTTCAGCGTCAAGAAAATGAAGCGAAGTGGGCGAAGAAAACGGGCCTGTCGAGCAGCACCGTACATCGGCTCCGACGATCAATATCGCATTTCGCGGACGAACAGGACGACGATTCTCAAATCGAAATGCTGGATGCCAATTCTCTTGCCGACCGGAACCAGCTTCTGCTGGTGACCTCCGCAGGCGAGCCACGCTGTCTGACTCTAGCTGTGTTTTCTAAGGCTAGTGGATTCATGAAGGTGTGGAGCGCGGACTCTACACCCGACGGACATGGATTCTGTGACAACCTGGGCCTTCTAGCCAGATTTACCGTGATTGAGCGTGGTATTGAGGTGGTTGTTCCTGTAGAGCGTCATAGCCCTCGCGCTTCCCACGCGGATGTGGAACATTGGGTTTACCACTGGACTGGGAAGACGTATTCGCCCGGCGAGAAATCCATGCAGTTGGAGTACATCCCTAAGTGATCAAGTAGTAGCGTTGGTCGCGCCGGATTTAGTCGGGCTTATTCGGATTTGGGGGCGCAGCCGTGGGCGGCTGGTTGGGAAGGATGATCTGCGGCGAGTCGTTTTGCGGGTTCTGCTTTTGTTGCTGCTGGCGTTGCAGTTCCTGCAAGAGCTGCTCGGGAGTTTTCGGCGTCTGCTGCGCCGGATTCTGATTCTGCTGGTCGGGTTGATCGGTTGTGGCCGCGGCAGCCGGTTGATCGTCGGGGACGTCGCTGTCTTCGGCGCCATCATCAGGGTCGACCGCAGTTGCAACGGGCTGGTTCGGGAAGCGCTGCGGACCCGTGCCGCGATTGGCGACCGTCGCAGGGGCGTCGGGCGCACCGGACTTCGGCGTCAGGAAGATGCTCTGAACGGCGGTGGGATCGCTGGAGGAACCCACAATTACGTAGTTGAAGTGGGTGCCGTTGAGGAGTTCGGCCAGAACGTCACGAGCACGACCGGGGCCGATGTCGGCGACCACACGCTCGGTGGCGTTCGGAGGAATCTCGAGTTCGGCGCCAGTTTCCTGCTTGACCGACTTGAGCACGTCGGCGAGGGTGGAGTTATGTGCCTCGATCGTAAGCTTGCCACTGTCGTAGCTGACTTTGGGAGCAACGGCGGGAACCTGATCGAGGGGCAACGGCTGCAGTGGAGCCGGCGTGTAGGGCGGAACTGGAGGCGGGGCAGGCTGCTGCTTTTTGAGGGGCTTACGCACGCCGCCTTTCTGGGCAAACGCGCCTGGAAGACACAGGGATGCGGCCACCAAAACTGATGCGAATTTCAGCGCCACCCCTGACATTTACCCCTCGACGCTGCCCCCACGGCGCGTGCGAACGTTCCTAACCCCTAGGCATTGAACTGATTATACCATTGTACCAACGCGTACCCGGGGAGGCGCATCCGAACGAAAGTGCACTCCCTTGACGGCTATGGCCCTCTGCGAATAACTTCCGCATGTCGGGCACAGCACTTTACAGGGGCGGAAAGCGTATGCATTTCTTGGGGAACGCTCAAGACAACAAAACTTGCATCCGAAAAGGTCGGCTGGTATGGGCCGGGCTGGCGGTCGTGCTGCTCGCCGGAGCAGCCGCAGGGCAGACGTGCATGGCCGGGGACGAGATCGACGCAGCCAGCCGGACCACGCTCGAGAACACAGCCAAGCAGTTTTTCGACTGGACGCTGAAGGGAGATTCGGCTTCGATCAAGCAGAATTCGATTCCCAGCGTGGCAGCGGATTTTGGCGGGATCGAAAGCGCGATGAAGGACGGCCAGACGCAGTTTGCGGGGGCACAAGTAACGGTGCGTCCGCCGTTTTTGCTGCATGCGGAGGGATCGGAGTCGTCGTCCCGGGTGGAGTTTTTGTGCGGTGTTTTCGGCAAGGCGGGACAGACCTCGAGCAGCGCTGTTTTTGTCATTCCGAATCTGCCGCCCGGGGATTACGCGGTGACGATCATGGACGTCGCGGCCAAGAATCCGTGGACGCTATCGCTGGTACTCCAGAAAATGAGCAATGCCTGGAAGCTGGGCGGATATTATGCGCGGCCCACCGAGGTCGGCGGACACAACGGCGCGTGGTTTCGCGATAAGGCGCGAGAGTTTAAGGCGAAGGGCGAGAATCATAACGCCTGGATGTACTACCTCGAAGCGCGGAGTCTCATGGCGCCGGTTCCGTTCATGAGTACGCAGGAAACCGACCGGATGTATGACGAGTCGCAAGCTTTGCAGCCCGCAGATGCGCCATCGTCGGACGCGCCGGTGGAGCTCTCGGCCAACGGGAAGACCTATCGGGTGACGAGCATGTTTCCAATCGGCGTGGCGGATGACATCGACCTGGTGGTGAAGTATCAGTGCGTCAGCGTGTCGAACACGGCGCAGACGTATCAGGACAACCTGGCGGCGATCCACGCGCTGGTGGCGAAGTATCCGGAGTACCGCAACGGGTTTACCTCGATTATTGCGAGGGCGGTTGAGCCTTCGGGCAGGGACTATGGGACGATGCTGGCGGTGAAGGATATTAAGTAGCAGGTGTCAGGTCTCAGGTGTCAGGGGTCAGGTCTCAGGTCTCAGGGGTCAGGGGTGCGTGTTCGAAGCCGCCAGGGTTCTGAAATGTTCCAGCATGCCGTTTAGCATGCGCCCGACCTCTGACGCCCCCTCGGCGACTTCGATTTCTCCGACTTCGCCGAGGTAGCCGAGGTCCTTTGCGATCTCGATTTGCGTCTCCAGTTCCAAAAGCGACCCTCTGGCGTTTACGAGAAACTGAAGCAGTTCCTTTCGAGAGTATCTGCCCTTCCCCTCGGCAATGTTGCTTGGTATCGAGACAGCGGCACGTCTCATTTGGGCTGCCAAACCGTAGGTTTCTTCGCGGGGGAAGAATTTTGTATATCGGTACGTGTTGAGGACGAGTCGCATTGCTTTCTTCCACACATCGAGGTCTTTGTGACTGCTGCTCATTGCAATCTCCAGCGAGCAGAATAGAGTTTCCTCACGCTATGAACTCGTGACATCTGTCACAAACGAGTGTTTGAAATTGAACGAGGGAAGTAAAGACGCGGAACTGGCTAACGTTCCACAAAGCCGATGTCCAAATCCTGAGACCTGAGACCTGAGACCTGAGACCTGAGACCTGAGACCTCACCTACGCCTGATCAAACGTACACTCCTTCGGATCTTTGTCGTCGCGCAGGCCTAAGAAGACTGGGGCTCGCAGTTTGGGGCCGCCTTCGTCGGTGGAGTGGGTCCACTCGCTGAACTGGATTTCGGCAACGAGTTTGGGCTTGATCCAGTGGACTTTGCGCAGAGCTTCGACGGGACCGTCAAAGGGGCTTTCTTTGGTGTCGAGCTTCGAGAGCAGTTTCCAGACTTGCGCCAGGGTTTTGTGGTCGAAGCCGCTTCCGGCCTGTCCGACGTGAATCAGCTTGCCGTCTTTGTCGTAAAGGCCGAGCACGATGGAGCCAAAGAATTCGCGGCTGCCTTCGGGCTCGGTGTAGCCACCGATGACGGCTTCCAGGCGGTGGGTGATTTTGATTTTGAGCCATTCGCGGCTGCGGCGCTCTTCGTAGAGGCTCTCGCGTTTCTTGGCGAGAATGCCTTCGAGACCCTGGCGTCGCGCGGCATCGAAGAGCGCCTTGCCGTCTTCAGAGAAATGATCGGAGAGTCGGAGGCCATCGTTGGGGGCGACGATCGAGGCCAGCAATTGCTTGCGCGCTTCCAGTGGAACGCGGCGGAGGTCGTAGCCGTCCAGATAAAGCAGGTCGAAGGCGTAGTAAAGGATGGAGATTTCGGGGCGGGGAGCGAAGCGCCGGACACGATCACGGAAGCCGGTGCGTTGTTGCATCAGGCTGAAGGAGGAGCGGCCCTGCTCGTCGAGCGCAACGATTTCGCCGTCGAGGATGACGGTCTCGGCGTTGACGTATTCCGGCAGGTCGTGGAGGTCGGCGTATTGGGCGGTGAGATCGTTCTGGTTGCGGGAGACCAGGCGCAGAGCACCCTTGCTGACAAAGGCGATGGCGCGGTAGCCGTCCCATTTGATTTCGAAGAACCAGTCGGGACTGTCGAAGGGCGCGTCGATCGACGTCGCGAGCATCGGGGAGATCGCCGCTGGCATAGGCGCGCGGACGGCACCGGGAAGGTCTTTGGGAAAAGCCGGTGAATGCGAGGAAGGCTTTTTAACCACAGAGGACACAGAGGACACAGAGGGCACAGAGGGCACAGAGGGCACAGAGGACACAGAGGGCACAGAAGACACAGGGGGCACGGGCGGCTTCACGGAATCTGCGGCGGGTTTCGGGTTCGGCGGGGGAGAAGTCCTGCCCTTTTTTTTCGTTCTGGGAGCCGTAGCTGGAATTGGGGGCGCGGTCAGGCTGACTTGCGCTTCGGTTTTAGCGTTTTTTTTTCCGGCACAGCGCAGATCTCGGCTGTTTTTGCCTTGGCGGCGATTTTTTTCTTTGCCGGGGAAGGAGCTGCTTTGTTCTCTGCAGCCTTCTTTTCGTCGAATCTTTTGATCGCGTCGGCGAGCCAGGGGGCTTTGACCTTGCCGCGTCCGGCGGGGCGGCTGCGCCATTCGGCGGAGGCTTCGTCGCCGGCGATCTCATCCATGCTGCGCTTGGTGAGGACTGAACTGTCGTAGTGGTCGATGTCGTAGTCTTCGACTTCGTGCTCGTCGTGCTTCTTGATGAGCAGCCATTCGTTGCCCTTACTCCCGGCGCGGCGGCCTTTCATCTTGACGAGGGCGAAGTCGCCGTTCAGGCGCTTGCCTTTAAGACGGAACTTTAGATCGCCTTTGGCGAGCATGGCGCGAGCTTCGTCGTCGGTCGCGGGAGGATATTTTCCGTTCACCGCGGTGGCGCCCAGCGGCTCCCAGGTGCCGACGTCCCAAACCATGACGGATCCGGCGCCGTAGTTGTCGGCGGGGATGTTGCCTTCGAAATCGAAGTAAGAGACGGGATGATCTTCGACCTGCATGGCGAGGCGCTTGTCGGCGGGATCAAGGGATGGCCCTCTGGGCACGGCCCAGGACTTCAGCACGCCATCGAGTTCGAGGCGGAAGTCGTAGTGCAGGTGCGAGGCGCGATGCTTCTGCACGACGAAGCGGTGACCGGACTTCTTTTCAATCCTGGGCGGAGGTTCTGGAGTCGCGTCGAACCGCCGCTTGCGGCCGTATTCCTCAAGAGCCATGCGGTCTATTGTAGCGAGAGCGCGGCACGGCGGCTATGGAGTAGAGTACTGAGCGCTGAGCAACTCTAGTGGCTGATCGCTGATGCCTGATAGCAAACCATGAAACGCGAGTATCCCGAAACGCCGCTGGTCGGGGTTGGAGCCATCATCATCGAGGAAGGTCGCGTTGTGTTGGTGAAGCGCGGACATCCGCCGTTGGAGGGGAAGTGGTCAATTCCCGGTGGCGTGCTCGAAGTAGGCGAGACGCTGCGCAAGGCGGTGGTGCGCGAAGCGCTCGAAGAAACCGGGTTGGCTGTGGAACCGGGCGAACTGCTGGGTGTTTTCGAGCGAGTGCTTCCGGACGAACAGGGCCGGATGAAGTATCACTACGTGCTGATTGATTTTCTGTGCCGCCGGGTGGCGGGGGAGTTGGTGGCTGGCGACGATGCAAGCGAGGTGCACTGGTTTCGCCGCGAGGAGTTGGCGCCGCTTGAGCTGGCTCGCGAGACCGAGGAAGTGATCTTGAAGGGATTCGAGAAGGTGGGGCCGCGCTAAAGCCGCGCTAAAAGCTTTTCACCACAGAGGCCACAGAGACACAGAGAAGAGCATCTTGGTGATCGCGATTGGTGGGCGCATTTCTATTTTTTCCCGGAACTGGGGGTTTGTGCATTGATGGACTAGCGGTTCGCTCTTCCCAGCTTCGAAAACCACGAAGGGTGGGGCAGGCTCGGAAGTGGCTGGCTAGCCGAGTCAGTCGTTCATCGCATGAGGTCGCTTCAGTCTAAGTTGTCGGGGCGCAGGACTGGCTCAACGCTTCCTCTGTGTCTCTGTGGCGAGTTTTTTGCGGTTTTGACAGTCTCTGCGAAGGAGCGTCTATGGCGCACATGCGCAGTTCGCGTAGTCAGGCTTTGATGTATGTGGGGTTCGTGTTCCTGTTCAGCTCGGTTTTTTATTTACTGATGCTGCGAGCCCACACGCTCGGCGGCGCTGGCGGGATTTACGTGACCGGGATCATGTGGTGTCCCGCGCTGGCAGCGTTTACGACATTGTGGCTGAATGGGCGCAAGGCTTCCGAGTTGGGATGGAAGTGGCCGGCGCGGCAGTACGCGCTGATGAGCTGGTATATCCCGCTCGTCTATGCAGCGATCGCATACGCGATGGTGTGGATCGGCAGACTGGGCGGCTTTCCCAACCGCGAGTTCATGCAGGGGCTCGTGGGCCGGATGGGGTTGCACATTTCCCCGCTGGCATCGACCGTGGTCTATGTCCTGCTGATCGGCAGCTACGGGTTGATTGGCAGCATGGGACGCGCGCTGGGAGAGGAGATCGGCTGGCGTGGATTTCTTGTGCCGCAGCTTGCGAAGAGTTTCAGCTTTACGACGACAGCGCTCCTCAGCGGGATCGTGTGGGCGTGCTGGCATTATCCGATTCTCATTTGGGGCGACTACAACAACGGCGCTCCGGCCTGGTACGGGCTGACCTGCTTCACGGTGATGGTCGTGGCGATTGCGGTGGTGTTTGCCTGGCTGCGGCTGAAGTCGGGGAGCCTGTGGACGGGCGCGATCCTGCATGCCAGCCACAATCTGTATGTGCAGGCGATTTTCACGCCGCTGACGGCCAATCGCGGCAAGACGGCTTGGTTTATCGATGAATTTGGGGCGGTGCTGCCGCTGGTGACGGTCGCGTTTGCGATTTACTTCTGGAGCCGGCGGGGGGAGGTCGAGGGCGCGCAGACCGTCGCGGAGCCTGCGTCGATGACGGCTTAAGGCAAAAATCTTCACCACAGAGGGCACAGAGGAACACAGAGAATTGATTTCCTCCGTGTCCTCTGGTCGTGAAAAGTTCTTATCGGCGAGCCTGGCTTTTGGTGCGAGCAATCTGCGGTTTCATAGCGCCACGCAACTGCAGATCCCTCGCTTCGTTCAGGATGACAACTCCAAGAGTTGGTGGATTCGAGGAAGGCGAATCCCTAAAAAATAAAACGACCCGCGCACGGTTAAGCACGCGGGCCGCCGGTGGTACTGTTGGGATTGACCAAGAGGTGGTCACTAAAAATCCCCGTTGATTCTAATAGGGGTTAGTGCTTGGTCACAGTTTTCTGGCCACAATATTCGCTTGGTTCTCCGGTGGGACGGTATTTAGCCCCATCAGGAGAATCAGATGATCGTAGTGCGGCTGTTCACTCGCCCAGTGGTTGGGGGCACACGCAAATGGGTCGAGGCCAACCCAAAGGTGAAGTATCCCGAAGGCACGGTGTTCTACGTCCGCTGGCTTCCCCGTGGCGCTGCGAACTACAGCGTCCGTGCTCTGAAGGGTCTGCACTCATACCGGACGGCGATGCGGGAATGCGTTGCGTTCGAGCCAGAAGAGGAAACTGCACTATCCCCCAAGGCCCAGCCCCGGACACTGGATGAACTTCGCACGTCGTTCTTGCACGACAAGCGCACGACTAGAAAGAAAGACGGCACGCCCCTCGACCCAGAGACCATCAGGTCATATGAACTGGTGACCCGCAGTTTCATCGACACCATCAAACGGACGCTTCCCTCGCAGATCACCAAGCAGGACATGCGGGACTGGATTAACGCCCTGCGGGAAACGGTTGAGCACCGCACGGTCTGCAACCTCTACATCCTCGTGGCATGCTACTTGAAGTTCTGCGGGATTGATCACAAGACCCTACTGCCACAGAGCGAACGCCCCAGCCCCGTTGCCCATCCCCCGGCTGTCTACACGCCGGATGAGATGACCAAGTTCTTCTTCAATGTGGTGGACGAACGAGACTCAATTGCGTTTGAATTTCTACTCAAAACTGGTGCCCGTAAAAATGAGATGGCGTACTGCGACTGGGAAAACAATCTGAACCTCGGCCCTGTACCCACGGTGAAGTTTTTCACTCGTGAAGACTTCCGGGTGAAAACGGGCAAGTATCGTGAAGTACCACTGGAAAAGGAACTCGCTGCAAGGCTCAGGGCATGGCGGAAGAAGAATCCCGACACCTATTTGGTATTTCCTCGTGAGGATGGGAAACCCGAAGACAATTTTCTGCGCATCGCCAAGAGGTTGCGGAACGAGCGGGAATGGATCGCACCAAGGTCAAGCTGAACAAATTCCGGGACACGTTCGCCACGTGGCACCTGCGTAAGGGTGTGGACATCCGCACCGTGCAAGCATGGTTGGGGCATGCCAGCATCGAGATGACCCAGAAATACTTGGCACCACAAGAAGGTGCGGCTGCGCAGAACCAGATGAATACCACGTTCAGCCAGATGATCACTAATGTTGCGGCTGAGGTTTAACGCAAGTCGATGCCGCTGCAGTGTGAAGGACGTGGACACTCGGTGGTATTGGGCCTTCTCGAAGCGCCCATAATCACAAATCTTCCCAGCGTTCGAGGATCGGATTGTCCACATCCACAAAGCACTGTCGGCATGATTGGACGCACAAGTGCTCGCATAGCTCCACCCGGTATAGTTTTTCGATCAATCGCTTGAGCAGAGTGGAGTAGTTCTCGTCCCGCAAAAGCTGCGTCACTTGTTCAACTTCAGTATTAGTTTTCATATCAGTTTCAGCCCTTCAGCCCCGTGCCAGCGGGGTCTTTGTTTGTTCTACATAAGGTTTGGAAATGGGGAGAATCGCCTCGGCCCCACAGTATTAGAGGAAGCGTCTAGCTAACGCAGGGAAATTTGGCAGCTACCAAAGTTCTCTTTTGTGAGGGTTCTTCGCACGAAGGATCGGGGGTACTGCCCATAAGCCCAGTACCCCATGTTTTTCTCACGGCTTACAGGCACTCACGGCCTGAAAAATGATTAAGAGGAAGAAGGCTTATGAAATCCCGAACATTAGATTCGACGTTTCCTTGCGGCCCCAAAGGTCGCCATGTCCGATAATCCAGTCCTTTGCAAACGCTGCGGTAAAGAACCAGCCGAGCTTAATGGTTCAGGTGAGATCAGCCTTAAGGGCATGTGTGTTGCCTGCTTCAAGAAAAGCATCATGTGCTGTTCTTGCGGAAAGCCTGACCTCAAACTCAAAAAGAATCGTTGTGCCGAGTGCACCGAGGAACTGCGCAAGATTCAGCAGGAACTAAACGAGCCCACGGACAAACCCCAAATTGCAGATTTATCCGACCGCAGCCAAGAACTCAGTCTAGGCAAGCGAGTGGATGAAAACGGCAACGAGAGCCGTCTGGTGGTGCAGCGCATGGACACAGTTCAGGCTGAGCGGTTGGAATGGATTTGGCCCGGCAAGCTGCCACGGGGTATGTTCGCTATCATCAGCGGTCGCATGGGCAGTGGTAAGGGCATCAGTTGGGCAGACTGGACGGCACGGATTACTACAGGGCAGCCTTGGCCTGATGGTGCACAGAACACCATGGGGCCAAAGATGGTGCTCATCGCCGCACCTGAAGATGATCCCAAGCGCACCCTGCGCCCTCGCCTCGAAGCTGCTGGGGCTGACCTGAAAAAGGTTCTCTGGCTGAAGCGCACCGAGTCCGTAGAAACCGTTCGCCGTAAAACAGCCAAGGCTGAACGCCAGATGCTACTGGAACGAGATTTACTGAACATCGCTCAAGCCCTCAAACACCATTCCGACATTGCGCTCGTCATCCTCGACCCACTGTCCAGCTTCTTCAGCATCAAGATGACGGACGACCGTGAGATGCGCCCGGTGATGGACGCCATCACCAAGATGTGCAGCATGACTGGCACCACACTACTGGCGGTAAGCCATACCAACAAACGGTCTGATGTGGATTCCACTCAGCGGGTACTTGGTGCGTCATGCGTAGCAGGTTCGGCTCGTATCATCTGGAACTTTTCCCCTAACCCTGATGACAAGGAAGAACGGCTCATGAGCTTGGTGAAATCCAATGTGGGCTCAACAGCAGGCCAGAAGTTCCGTGTCAAGGTCGTGGACATTACGTTGCTGGACGGCACCAAGGCTGAGACTGCACGCTGCGAATGGCTGGGCGACCACAACGAGGATGCGGACGAGGTTACAGCAAGGGGTCGGGATCAACGGCAGCAGGGTGACCGTCAAAAGGACATCGCCGTGGCGTTCATCCGCATGAAGCTCAGCGACGGCATGAAGCCTGCCAAGGAAATGTACAAACAGGCTGAGAAGGAAGGCATTGCCGAGAAGACCCTACAACGAGCCAAGTACTCGCTGGGTGTGCGCTCTGTGCCCAGTCCCAAGGGTGAAAAGTCGTGGTACTGGACGCTCAACCAAGCCGAAGACCCGGTGATGGAACCAGAAGCCATGGAAGCAGCTATGTAGGTCAGATGGTCACTTCTGTATATGCAGGTGACCATGTGACCATCTGACCATGTTGTATCTACAGTTTAATGACTATATATATATATTTTCCCAGTACTACTGAGGTTTCCGGTATTGGCCCATTTGACAAGGTGGTCACATGGTCAGATGTCACATGCGTATTGAGAGTACAGGTTGACCACCTGTGATTTGACAATTAGTTTCGGTTTCTTGGTGCCCATCGCCAACGAGGCACCATGGCGAGACCAAGGGTTTTACCTACGAGAATAGCTGGGAACCACCCATCTTCCCGCAGTCGAATTCTTGGAAACAAACTTATGGCCCTGACTACGATTCCCGGCTAAGACGGTAAGCGGCTGGGTATGCGGTCGGATGGTTGGCACACGGTTGGCGTGAGCACCTGCTCGATGCATCCCTGCGAAGGGCTCAGGTTGGCTGATGCCCGCAGCGAGGTACGGGTTTCATGTCGCTCCAGCCCCAGAGCCACGTGACAGTCGTAGGTCGAGACCACGGGCTTCTTTCTTTCAGATACATTTCAAGGTCTTCTCAAGACTCATTCCGGGCCATTTCCCGAACTTTCAGAACCGCTATTAGAGGCGGCGCTTCGCCCACACGCTGCGATCACCCGCTGAAAGAAAATCCCATAACAACTGGCAAAACGCCAGCGCCAGATTTGGAGGAACCCTCAAAAAATGAACGCCCGCCCTGAAGTAAAGCAGATTCTCATCGCACGAAAAATGAAACGGTGGCACTCAATCGCACGCCATCCATTGTTCGACGTGAAGTGCAACCCAGCACGAGCCCGGCGCAACTGTTTGCGTCTGATGGCAAAATATCCCCACATTGCGGAGACTTTGAAAATTGATGTCGTCTCACTCTACAGGTGAAGGCGAGTGCGGACTCAGCAGGCTGAGTCTACAATGGGCACAACTTGATCTTAACCTCGATTCTGCCCCCCATTCATGGCTGCTTCCGACACGTCGATTGAATTCGACTTTGAATCCGGCCTTCGCAGTATTTCCCTGACAGGAAAGGAAGATCAGCATGAAACGAACCAAAGCCTGTAATTGCGGTGTTGCGCTGGTGGTGGACACGCCGAACGAAATTGCTGTAAAAGGCGCAGTGCTCGCTAGCTCGATCCCGTTTCAGGGTTGTCCGACAAGCTGGATGGCAAATGAATGGTACTGCGAGAACTGTTTGCCGAGCTTCGATCCAGAGGTCATGGATTACGTTGAAGATGGGGTACTCATTGCCGATATTCACAAATGTCTTAGTGGCCCCCAGCAAGGGGTTCCCGGCAAAGGCAAATGGTTATTCGGCATCACGGCGATTCCGCAGAACGTTGCTGCGTCTGGAATCAGGATGCTCAATTCTGACTGCCACCCCGTGCTGTCCTTCATTCCTGCGTTCCAGTGCGCTTATTGCGGACAACATTACTGGCAGCATGAGTTCCCCGAACCCAAAATCTCACCAAGAGAGCAGACTGAAGCCGTTGAACCGGGCGAATCGGCGAGCGAGTCTTCTGCGGCCAAAACATCACTGTTGGCGAGGTTCTTGGACGGCGAAGAAGTCTGAGGCAGAACGTTCCGGGCAAGACTAAAGACGTATCGGTAATGCCATCATGCTGATGTTCGCTCGCACGGAAACCACTACGCCGCAGCAGGACATCTTCTCATTTACTGACGCAACTTTGTTTCTCAGTGGTCGCCTGCGGTTCCGTCTGCGCCCAATGGACAGCAGAGCAAGAGCGGAACAGCACCGAGCGCCCTGCTTGGCTTATGGTCAGAACAGTGTCGAGGCTCTGCGCAACTACGAATCGCCGGGGCGCTTTGTCTGAAGGCTGAGATGCTGCTCGGCTTCAAAGCATCGCTGCTCTAGCGCATTTGGACAACTGAGACGGGGCAGGCTGCTATCCTACGCCGTTACGACCTTTTACCTGCTTAGTCCCGATTCACAGCCCCAAGAACCATCTCGTTATCTGCGCATCAGTCGCCATGCCCTCAAGCTTATGTTCGTATTCCTCCGAGATGATTTCGCTGATGTTCCGCTTGTGAAACTTTACGCCATCGACGCTGATTCCTAGCTTTTCACCTATTTCGCTGAGTGTCTTGCCTTCCGAGCTTGCAATGCAATACGCCACGAACCATGTGTTGCCTTCGAGCTTTTTATGGCGTGACAACGCTAGCTCGCAAGTTTCGGGGCCAAGCTTAAGTTTCTTCGCCGTTAGCCAAAAACTTGTGCGGTGCATCTCAGTGCTATCACCGCTTTTGCGGTACGCCAGCAGCATGATCTTTTCCTGCTGTGTCAATGCCTTATAACTGAGTAGCGACTCGATCATCTGCTTTTCTAAATCTGATCCCTGCGGAGCCAGCCAATTCTCCCGCATCTTCTGCCGTGCTTTTTCGGTGAGCTTGGACTTCATGCAGAGATTATTGCTGACGGTCGCCCAAGGCCTCCCTTCTCTTCTCGCAGACTGTTCCTAACTAGTTACTGCCGATCCGGGTAGTGATGACTCCGCTGGCGACCCCTAGCATTGAGAAATAGCAGGAACGATTTGTAGGCCAGCAGGAAATGCCCAACTGGGCACAGGGGATGAGCGAAATGACAAGAGCAAAAGGTAAGAAGTTGGCAAAACTGAACGAGCGAGAACGTACCGCAGACCCAACTCTGCGGGAAACCGAGAATCAGGTGATTGCGGCTTTCATGCACGGCGTGCAAAACGCCCAACAAATTTCCGACCACACCAACATTCCACTCAATGAAGTAATCGCCGCCATCGGTCGCCTCAACATTTATTCCATCCAACTGGACAACAAGCCGATGTTCTTCATGCCGACCAACACTCACGGCGTGCATGAAATCGTGCTGACCAACCACCGCTCGATCCTGTTCAAGGAAAGTGACAAGTGGGGTCAGTTGGTCGATACCACGAATCCTGACAAGTATGAAGCCGTGGATGCTGGCACACTTCAGGCTTTGGTGAAGTTCTACACCAAGTCCGTGGCAAAAGGTAAGGCATGGTTCCCGTCAGCCACAGATCAGGTTGTATATCCCGTGACCGAAAAAGAAGTGCTGAAGCGGGGAACGTCAGCCGGACAGATTGATGAGGACGCTTTCGCCGACATCCTGAGCGTTCCAGTTCGCAAGAAGTAAGGTCGAAACGCCGATGAACCCCGGCGTTCAGCCGTAATGCGGCTGCTGATGAGACCATCAGAATCCCTAAGGAAGAAAGGAAACAAAATGATTAGCAAGCAACATTTGGCCAAGGAAATCCGTTCGTGCTTAGCGGCGGGATGTTCGGCTTCGGTCGGTGCATCGGGCGAGGTCTATGCCGGGCAGGATTCACTGCACATGATCAATGGTGACCCTATCATCTATCGTGCGCAGGCAGGCCGCTATCCGTTGAGCAAGCGACAGATGCTAGCCCTCGCAGAACAAGCATTGCAAGCGGTGGCGGAATTCGAAGACAAGCAAAGCATGGCGATGAGCTACGAATAAGCAGTCCTTCACGGCGTCACCCGACCGACAAATCGGGTGTGGGTGGAAACAAGCGGGTTCCGAAGACAGGTCGAAACCGGAACGATCCGGTCGCTGCGTGATGCGCAGCCTGATGATGACCATGAAGAATAAGAAAGTCAACCCGAACGAATGCTTCCAGTGCGGCAAGCCCGTGGCGGCAGACCAACCTGACAGCATTCGCTGGGAAGACAGTGAAGTCGTCTATTGCAATGAGCAGTGCTGGGTAGACCGCCGTGCCGAGACCGAACGGATGCGCCTCTGGACGACTGCCGTGCATGAAGCGGGACACGTTCTCGGCGCACGACTCGGCAAACGTTTCATCAAGAACGCAACCATCGTACCCAGCAAAAAGTTCCTCGGCCGCGTCAGGTCGGTGCCAGACTTAGACAAGCCGTATAAAGAGGCGCACGCCTACAGTATCGAGGAATGGCTGTTGGGTCACGCTGCGGTAGTCGAGTTTGGCATCGACCACGTTGACGGTTACGGTCACAGCTACGACTACGAGCAAGTGGCCAAGATGTTGAAGGAACCGATCAGGGACGCAAAGTCCAAAGCATGGGCAGAGCGCACAGGTATCTATGGAAGATGTGTAGTCGGTGGCGAAGAACGCAAGCATACCCCGTACACCACATGGGACATCAGACCCCGGTACAGCTACGTGAACGGTAAGACTATCAACCACGTGAAGGACTGGCAGAAGTCGGTGCGAGTAACCAAGTCTGAATGGAAGCCAGAGTTCGACAAGCAGGTTCGCAAGGCACGCCGTCTCGCCAAGCAGTACCGTGCGTACATCGAGCGGGTGGCAGAGTTGCTGTTGCAGCACGAGACGCTCACGGACGACATGATTCCGCAGCTAGGGGAATAAACATTGGAACAGGCAAAAGAAATCGCAACGAAGTGGTTGAAACGTGCCGAGGATGTCTTCAAGCCCAGCGGCGCTCGTGGGTTTTGGTTGGTGGGCCGAGAGCCGTACTACGACTCTGAGTTTGCCTTCACGGTTCTGGCTTACCAAGACAGCGCCTTAGTTCCTGAGGCCACCCAGCAACTCACGGACTTACTGCTGGAAACAGACGAGGAAATGGAACTCGCTGGGTTCTATACCCTTACCGAGACTGATGATGGGTTCGCTCTCGTTGGACTACCGGAGTCAAACCCGGATAAGCGTGCAGAAGCGGACAACCACACGGCCGTGCAGCAAGCCATACAACAGGGCACAGAAAATTTCAAAGAAGTAATCGAGGCGATGAAAAAAGCGGGTAACGCCTGATGAAGAAGAACGAAGTGATTCAGCTACACGAGGAAAAGATTCGGCAGATTGATGCCGAGTTGAAGAAGTTAAACAAGGGCAACGCAGCGAGCCACATCCTACTCCGTGGCTGGCGTCGTCGTTGGGTACGGGCAATCAAGAGGCTGAGAGCAAGTGAGCATCTGTGAAGAGTGCGAGCAGAGACCCGCTGAGCCCGGCACCATGGTCTGCCGGGAATGCCGCATCGAGAACGAGGCGTACCACAAGTACACCTACGACAATATGATGCGTGAGAACGAGCGACATGCCGCTGAACGTGCTGAGCTACGAAAGAAGCTCGGCACCAAGGCACAGCAACTTGCCCGTGAGAAACGGTTCGTGCTGATCGAATTGTCAACGCACATCACCATTCACGACAAAAAGAACGGCAAGAAACGTCCGGGCTTTGGCTACTACGATGACCTGCATCCGTGCCCCAGCTTCAACACATTGAAGGAAGCTGAGGCTCACAGGCAGAAAATGTACGCTACTGCTGATCGTGAAAACGACGAGGGGGATGAGGGGGCATGAATCAGTTCAATTGGCGAACATCCTTTGCCACTTTTGCACTTGGCCTTCGCTCGTCTAAACCCATTACATGCAGAGAGTCCAGCTTCCTTATCCGGGTGGCAAAGGGCGTCTAGCGCCACGAATCGTTTCCTTCCTTCCACGTAGAGGGCGCACCTACCTTGAACCATTTGCCGGGCGAGGCAATTTGTTCTGGGAAGCGGTTCAGCAAGGGCTCAAGTTTGATCGCTGGTGGTTGAACGACCTCCAGACCCACACATTCCTTGAGGCGATCAAGTCCCACGGCCACGATGTTGAAGTTCCAGTCCGCAGCAGGCGAGTTTTTGAATACCTACGGGATGCCTATAAGCGTGGCGATGTGATGGCAACGCTGTTGGCTCCCCACATTTGTTACAGCGGTGGTCTGTATGAGAGTGGTGTGAAGGGTGGGAGCGGATGCGGTGACGATGATGGGGGCGGGTCGGCGGCTGGATTCCAGCGCACATTGCGTCAATGCCACCGGATTCTCCATGAAACGGAGCCGCAAATCACGGGACTGGATTGGACTCGCCTTAGACTGGAAAAACTAACTGGCGATGACGTAGTGGTGCTCGATCCCCCATATGCATTCCCGCTGAACATGGTGAAGGTGTACAGCGATTCCACAGTAGATTACGAACAACTCGTTGATGTGTTGCTCAGGGCCAAGTTCCGTTGGCTGCTTTGCGGCTATCCGCACCCCATTTTGCATCGACTCGGTACACCGATCTGGGCACGGCAAATGCAGTTGCTCTGCGTGAGGGTGAAGCCGGGCGGCGAAGAACGGAGCGAGTGCGTGTGGGCGAACTACGATCCTGAATCACAAAGATCGCAGCGATTCCTTCCCGCAAGCGTGAAGGGACAGATTAAGGTTATTGCCGATGCGGCATCTCTATCATTCACCGCACTCGACGCACGAATCGACTCTGGTCTTGAACAGGTAGCCAAAGACTTCACTGCTCTCGTTCCTTTTCTCTTGGAGATGCATCGACGACTGAGCGCACCCGGTCGCCGGACGGACTTGCGAAAGGGTGCTCCCAAGGGCTTGACATGGACGGAGTGGGTCGAATCCAAACGGCATAAGCTTGGACGAGGACTGCGAAGCATCCAGTACTTGCTGAAAGGGAGAACTGAGTCCTCCCTGAGGAGGCAAACCCTAGCCGAGACACGAGCCAACCTAGCGACCGATTTGCGTTCTGTTACTACCGAGGTTCCCCCTGAGACGCCTATGGAAATCGCCACTGCGATGTCTCATCTCGTGCTGGACATGCGCAGCAACGGGCGCAACACTCCCGGAAATAAGAAAAAACTGGAGCGTCTTGCTGTGGAGTTCCTACGGTTACAGGGGCTGTCCTCGATCCCGACACTTGAGCAACCAGACGAGTCCGGCTACAAGATGTAATCTCGACCATGACGGATATTGAACTTCGGAATGTTCTTTCAGAATGCCTTCCAGAAGCGATTCTGAAGCGAAACGGCCAACTTTTGTATTCTGGCATCGAAACTCTCCGTCCGGGAGACTTTTACTTCGTTGGGTTCAACCCAGCAGCAGACGGCACGAACCCAATCCTTCACAAGATTCAGCTAGATCGGCGACAGTGGAGCGCCTATAAGCAGCAATGTTGGTCTCATCCGCACTGCAACGAGACCTGTCCGAAGGCAGGCCAAGCTCCACATCAAAAACGGGTGCGATCCATGATGTCAGCCCTCGGACTCATCCCTGAAAGGACATTTGCAACAAACTTGATCTTCGTGGAAAGCCGCAACGTCGCCGAGATCAAAAAGGAAATTCGAATGAACGGTCTCTTCGAATATTGCTGGCGAGTTCACGAGAAAATTCTTGCAGTCGTCAGACCAAAATACATCGTGTGTCTTGGGAATGGAGAGAGCGGCAGTGCTTTCAGCTTGGTGAGACGCAGGGCCAAGTCTATAAGGAACGTGATTCCCGGCGGCAACAAAGTGGAAGGGCAAAAGCATGTCGGTTTGAAGAGCTTTGACGGAACGTTCGCCTTGACAAATGCCGCTGATCTCGATGCACGGGTTATTGGAGTGCCGCACCCAAGTCGATGGAACTGTCCCGCCGGGCTAGATGATTTGGTGTATCACCGAGAAATGGCTTAACATCGCATCGTTAGCTGGCCGTCCAAGAATACTGGGCGCAGCGTCCAAGATTCCTTGTCCTCCGTCGTGCCACCCTTTTACCCGCACATTCCCGTTTCCAGAATCATTTGCTGACACCTTCACGGACGGGCGAGCACAAGGATGCAATGGTTTGGGCGGGGCTACTGATCGGACTGACTAAGGTGTCAAGGACAGCGTTGTTTCTTGCCTTCCAAGTCTTTGAACCGCGTTCCTAACCCCGACAGAGTGCAGTACTGCTGTTGCCAGTAGCTCCAGTTGGAACGCATTTGATCCTGCGTCAGCGAGAGGCTGATCTTCTTCGGATTCTTGTAGTCCCACTCCCACGCTTTCAGTTCCCATTTTGCCCACTTCAGGTTAGGGGGATTAGGCGGCGTCAAACAATCGACCCGGTGTTTCCCGAAGGCAATCCAACTGCCCGGGTTGTCAGCACAGTATTCATCTACTTCACTCTGCTCGAAGCTGCTCAGACTGGCGGAAGGGCAGTCGATCCTTAACCCTGTGTCTGTGACGTAGGTTGATGTCGGGTTCGCCTTGCAAAATGAATTGATGCGATGGTTCTGGATTGATCCTGCGATGGCCGTCCCGATTGCGCTGCCAACAGCCTGACCGAGCGCACCGCTGTCATTGGCCGTCCCGTTGTTCGTAGTGTTTGTGCTCGGTTGACTGACGCTCCCGCTGGATGGTTGGATTGCAGTCTGATTGGGATCTTCTTTATAGCAGAGTCGCCTCCACTCGTACTCATGCGTTTGCTCGTTCAGAACCTGCTTCAGATCGCACTTATCCGTGCCAATCGGAGGGATCGTTGGCGTGTCGATTGGTTTGATAGACGGAGGCACGATGTCACAAACCCTCGGCGCACATACAGGCTTGATGGCGATTGTGGAAGAACAGACAGCCTCAACTTTGCCATTAACGCAAGCGCACTGGCATTGATCAGGCTGCTGTGCGATGGCAGGTGTGAGAAACACAATTAGGGCGAGGATCGTTCTCTTCATGGCACTTCTCCTCACTGTTGATTCCACCAGCTTAGTGGGATCGCAATCTAGTTACTGAAGTCATGACCGACTCTCGTCATCGCTCAGCTTGCGATTGCGGAGCAGAGGGCGAGCCGATAGATCGCTGATTCTGGCTCCTCTGGCATAATCTAGCAATGTGCGGACGCTACCGCCTCTCACGACGAAAGCAGATCGTCGAGGAATACTTCGACTGCGCCCCGGACGAACTCGATTGGCTTCCCCGCTACAATATCGCTCCCACCCAGCCTGTCCCGGTCATTCGCCAGCATCCGAAAAAGCCTATTCGTGATCTTTCTCTGATGAAGTGGGGACTTGTTCCATCTTGGGCGAAAAACCCCTCTGGCACTGCCAGCATGATCAATGCACGGTCGGAAACGGCGCATCAGAAACCAGCCTTTCGGGATGCGTTGAAGTCCCGCAGGTGCTTGATTCCCGCAGACGGGTTCTACGAATGGCTGCGAACTCCGAAGGCAAAACAACCTTACTGTTTTGAGGTCAATGGGGGTGAGTTGTTTGCTTTCGCTGGATTGTGGGATGGCTGGAAAGACCCCAACGGCAATTGGATAAGAACCTGCTCCATCCTGACCACGACGCCGAACGCCGTGACCTCAGCCGTCCACGACCGCATGCCAGTGATTCTCAATCCCGACAACTACGATTTATGGCTCGATCCCGGAATGCAGAACGTCGCTGCGGTCTCCGAACTGTTGAAGCCATTCGATGCCCGGCTCATGCGGTGCTATCCAGTGAGTACTCGGATCAACCACGTGGCGAACGATGACGAGGAATGCGCCCGACCAATAGACGTGGCTGAAATGCAGAATCGACTGTTTTCTTAGAGCGTGAAAAGACACTATGCATTCGAATTATGCGCATTGAAGTTGGCGCTTGAACCTTCCATCCGTGGTAATAAATAATGTGATGCGCCATGAAGGCAGGTTATACGAGAGAGAAGATTCTGATCTGGGCGAAGACCTACCCAGAGCTAAGTAGCAGATACCTCGAAACCGTCTGCACAGCCGGAATGCTGCCATCGGGCCAGCCGTTGCGTCTCTATCCCATCCCCTACCGATACTTGGCTGGTGAGAAAGAGCAGTTCAGCTTGTACCAGTGGATCACTGCTGACATTCAGAAGAAGCACGATGACTCACGGCCTGAGAGCTTCCGAATTGACTGCGATTCAATAGAATCAGGCGATGTCATTCCCACGACGCAAGACGAATGGGGCAAGCGGGCTGAATTAATGTTTCGTGACTCGACTTGGCAGTTCGAGTCCGTGGAAGCTTTGCAGAAAGCGCAGAAAGAAAAGGGCACATCCATTGGCGTTGTAGCGCCGAGAGAAATCAAGAAGGTCGAAGTCGTCGAACGCTCCGAGGAAGAGGCAAAGAGCTTCGAACAGAAGTTGGCTGATGTCAGGAAAATCCACGCAGCGAAGCGTGCGCAAATCAACATGTTCGAGCAGTCGATTCCGCCAGAGATGAAAACCCTCGAATTCCTAAAGTACCGGTTGCAGGTCTCGTGGCTCTGTCCCAACGCAGAGTGCGCCGGGCATCGGATGCAAGTGCTGGACTGGGGTCTGTGCGAACTTCAGAGAAGAGAGGGCGACGAGAAAGCTCTGATGCGAATGAAGGAATTATGCAGGCTCGATGCCTATGATTTGAAATTCTTCTTGGGAAATCTCTTTCTGCATCCCACCAGCTTCTTGATTGTCGGAATTTGGTATCCGAAGCGCAGACCCGACATGCTGAGATTCACAGGTGGACAGGTCGTATCTTGATCTGCTTCTGCATCGCGTTCACCAGTACCGAACGGTGACAGTCGTTCACGTCCTTCTCGAAGCAAGTGAGGCAAACTGTCCGCTTGCGTGATGCTGCCATACGCACCACTTCAATCAGGTCGGCAATTCCAGTCGGATTTTCATCCAAATAGTATTTGTAGCGCCTCAGGCATTCCGCCAAGTCCGGTGCGGTGCGGCGATTCGCCTTAGGATTGCCCGCTGACTTGACGTGGACGTATTCGATTCCCGCCTTGGACAGTTCTGTGCTGAGGACGTTCTTGCAAAAGCCACGCTTGTGGCTCCACGGGGTTTCCCGCACATCAGCCACGATCCCAACGCCCGCAGCCTTCAACTTTTGGACATAAGTATCTACGTCCACTCCCTGATAGCCAAGGGTGTAGAGGTTCAATCGGTAAACGTCGCAGCCATCACCAGAGCGGGTGACCGGATACCCAACCATAACCGAACGGAATGGGATGCGGACAGTTCCTTGGAAGATTCGCCCGGCGAATGGAGCGATCTGAGCAGGTGCTACAATCCGTCGAAATGGCACTGAAAATTGTGATCGAAAATACTGTCCTGCACGGGCTAGCGGACGACAATGCCTGCCAGAGAGTTGCTACCGCTTACATCAACGGCGAAAGATACACCGTAGTGGCTCCAGCGAGGCTAACCGGAGAAGCACTTGAATATGTGGATCACTTTTCAGTACGTGAACCGAGCAAAGAAGCTCTGGACTGGGGTGCAGAATTTGTTGTCACCGATGAACGCAAAGGTTTAATTCTCCAAGCCGTAGCGGAAGAACTTCACAAGCGCAAACGAGATGCAAACCGAGCCGAAGGAAGAACCCCGGACGGCATCTACCACGACGCTCAGATTTGTATTCGTGGACACGTGCAAAGTGCTGGTGGATTCCCATTTAAGGCGGGGGAACACTGCACCAAGTGCGGGTCGCCGTGCATTGACGAGTGTGTGAAGTGCCGAGAACCCATCCGTGGGCAGGTTGTTAATTCAAAATTCATTGGATACACGCCTCCGTCATTTTGCCATGCGTGTGGGCATCCGTACCCTTGGATGGAGGATCGGCTGCAAACTGCGAAGGAATTGCTCTACCACGATGACAAGCTCAATGAGGATGATCGTGAAAAGCTGTGGGACTTGTTGCAATATGTAATGTCGAATCCCAAGTCTGATTTGGTTCCTGCGAAAAAGAAGCTAATAGAATTTAATCTTGGCAAAGCAGCAGTAGCGACAAAAGACCTCGTGATGGAATTTCTGGTTAAGTACGTTGCGGAGATGTCGAAGCCTTAAACACTGAACTGCTACAATCCCCCGCCATGGCGAACTTAAAAGGGATCATCCACCAACTCAAAGAAGAACGTAGCCGGATCGACCGGGCAATTGAGGCCCTGCGTGGTGTGAATTCACGAAGAGGATCAAGCGGTCGTCGCAAACGGAGCTTATCACCAGCCGCTCGTCGGCGGATCGCAGCGGCGCAGAGAGCAAGATGGGCGAAGGTTAGAGCCGGGAAAAAGTAACGGTGCGCCTGACCATCGACATTCCCGACCCGCAGCAGGCAATCTCACGAGCTTGCCCCGTTCCGCTCGCTACAAAGGGCATGGCATGGACAGAAGCGTGCTTGGGCGAAAGCGCCAAGCTGACCGGGGTCTACGTTATTCATCATGGCGGCAGCATCAAGTATGTGGGCAAAACAGGCAGTCCCAGCATGTCGTATGGCATGAGGCTACGGCGAGAATTTCAGGAGACCGCCTCAAGTGGAAAGCACATATACCCAAAGCTTGCTTTGTTATCTGTGCCCCCTGAGATCAAAGTGTCCTTCTTTTCTGCGGCAGAGATTGAGAAACTGGTCGTGACTGACGAATTGTCCCTGAACAGCTTCGAAAAGATCGAAATCTTTGAGACTGCTGCGATTCACGCCTACCAACCGGAGTTTCAGCGGCATCACGTCACTCGAATGCGTACCCAACTGAGAAAGCTGAAAATCCCCGAAGCGGCGGCAGAAGCGATGCTGTCAGTGTTCAAGGGAAACCGATGACAGCTTTGATGATGGGTGAGATCATTCCATGTTTGTGGTAGGCGTCGATGGATGTTCCGCTGGCTGGGTCGCCTTCAAAATTCAGTTGCCATCTCTTGCAACCTCAATCGAGGTTGTCGATCTCCAGTCATGGTTGAAAGAACGCCCTCCTGATATTGCCCGTCTGGGCATCGACATCCCAATTGGACTGTTTGACCGACCGAGAGCGTGCGACATCGCTGCCCGGAAGCTTTTAGGCTCGCCTCGCCGCAACAGCGTATTCCCCGCACCGTGCCGAATGGCTTTATCGGCTGTTGATCACCCAACAGCGAGCGCACTCAATCGAAGGACAACAGGTAAGGGTTTGACGATTCAAGCGTGGTGCATTAGCTCGAAGATTAAGCAAGTGGACGATGCAATCACTGTCGATTGCCAACAATGGGCCTTCGAAGTTCATCCCGAAGTGTGTTTCTGGGCACTGAATCGCAATACTCCTATGCGCTACAAGAAGAAATTAGCGGAAGGTATGGTCAAACGACTCACGCTGTTGCGCAAGATGTTTCCCAAAATCGACGACCACCTAATGAAAAGACCATCCGGCGTTGGCAAGGACGATCTACTCGACGCAGCGGTTGCGGCGTGGACGGCACTGCGGATTCACTATGGCGAAGCACATCAAGTCTGCGAGCCGGAGCGTGACCAGAACGGACTCTCAACGACTATTTGGTACTAGCCAACCGTGGTGTGACGGAAGTCCTTTCGGGGGACAGTGTCCCTGAGGCACAATGTTTGCCAACTTATGGCGAAACAATCCAGCGGTGGTTTAAGGCTGCCGAGGTTCCAACGCAACAAGAAACAACAGCAGTGGGTTGCGTCGGAGCGGCGAACTGCCAAGCTCGTTCGTTCACTCTGGAAAGCAGCGGGTCGGAAGGATCGCAATGATCCCACATTGCTTTGTCTTCTTGTCCAGTGCGGGTGGACGAACGCAGGGCACAAGAACGAAGGAGAGTCCATTCGCCTGTGGCGAAATAGAAAGATTGCCGATTACCTGAAGGTTCGTTACACATCGGATGAGCAGCTTGCACGAGGGCTGCATGCCCGCTTCAGGTCGATAACCCCGTCAACCTGCCTGTCGATGCTGGGTAAGCGAACGGGAATTGCTTTGTACCGGAATACTTACCGCACGGCCACTCTCAGATTTCTAAAGCAACACGCTCCAGTGGTCGCACTTGCCTTTAAGCGAGTCTCCACCGACTCGGCAAATGCGCATGAGAAGATTCGAAGAGTTGCCACATTGATCGAATCTCTCGGTGCAATCTCTGCGGGCGGTCGTCACCTGTCACCCTTCAATGGGTTGACGCCAGTGCTCTCGTGCCTCGACCCTCAGCGCAAATTCCCAATCATGAACCAACGCACTCGACGGCTGCTTCGATCCATCGAAATGAAGGCAGACATCGAAGGCGTGGTTGCACTCTCGAAACTGATCGGCCCCACTTACGACATAAAAGATTCTCGTGAGCTTGACGTGTACGCTAACACTGAGAAGTTCCCCAAGCCCAAGGCGCACGTTGCCACTGACCTCTCTGCTGATGGTTTCAAGGACGTTGGGATGAAATCCGAGATCAACAGCTTTGCGCAGATCACAGCGAAGAAAACTGTCATCACGAAGCTCCACAACAAGCTAATCAACGATCTGAGGAACTACCTGCTCTGGCGTTACAAAATTGCGCCCAAAGAGGACAGATTTGATGCTCTCGTGTTCGATTGGAGGAAAGGTCAAGACTTGTTGATCGAGGCCAAAACTGCTTCGGAAGGCCCTTCGGGCCGAGCGCAGATTCGTCAGGCGATAGGCCAACTCTATGACTACCGCTTAACTCACATGCCAAACAAGAATGTTGATCTCGCCGTCCTGCTGCGGAAGGAACCGGGCGTCCACGTTAAGACGCTCCTCGATTCGCTCGGAATCGAATTGCTTTGGTTTAAAGGCAACGCACTTTTAGGAACCATCAGCCTGTGATTCCCATTTCGATGTACTCTTGGCCTCACGATTAATGGTCTGCGACTGACATTTCGATGCGAAATCTGTTCGACCAATATAGACACCCTGAGAATCGCCTTACGCATTCGCTCGTGTCCTCGCTTTTCAAATGATCCGAAACTCCTCAGCCAGTTCATACAGTGGGCTACTGGAGAAAAGGCGTCCCGTTTCGAAGTTGGGCGTGGTTGAACAGACGTTGCCGGGGGAAGAGGAGCCGACAGATGAAGAAGAATCCGAGCGGGGGGGACTCCCTGATGGCTGGATTTACGACGACAATGGCTGGCGTCTCATCATTCTCTTTCGCAGCAATTGACAACGCAATGGCGTTGTCAAAGGAAAGTGCATAAATGCCTCCGACCCGCTATGCAGACATTCTCGAAGCTGGCCTTCGAAGAGGGCGAGACTTCGAGGTCGTGATCGGTAATCGAGAGAACGTGCGGTCATGTCTCATAGTTGCTCCCCACGGCGGAAGCATAGAACCTATGACCTCCGAAATCGCCCGTGCCGTTGCAGATGTCAGTGCAAGAAGTTTCTACCTCTTTCTGGGACGACTGCCTCGAAACAACTGGGAAGCCTTCCACATAGACAGTACTTCGTTCGATGAGCCCGAATTCGAACGACTAGTTGCGGACACGGAGGTAGTCGTATCGTTCCATGGGGCAGAGCGAGATCGAGGGCGAAATATCTATGTTGGCGGACTACACAAAGAAGGGCGAGAATTGATGATCGAAGAGTTGAATGCTGCTCTTCAGCGATTTGACATTGTGGTGATAGATGCAGCCACAACGAAGGTCGCACAGTCTATTGCCGGACTAAATGGCCGAAACCTGACGAATCGAGGACAAACCGGCCGAGGTATCCAACTGGAATTCTCAGACGGCGCAAGGCTTGTCTTTTTCCCCGGCAGGAGTCGGGCTGAGCGGCTGCACCCCAATGAGCATCTGGCCGTGCTTGCCCGGAGCGTAGACGCTGTGTTGCAAACACTGACTGGTTTTCCGGCCAGAAGGAATGGTTAGCTTCATAGATCGACTACTCAGCCTGCAGTGATCCCCTACGCCCGATATTGAGCGATGGCATCTTCAACCATCTTCCAGTCTCGCTGCAAGTCAGACAGACTTGGCCTGACGCTGAGTGTTTCCAGCGGCTGAGAATGAGACGCAATGCAACGGCAGCATTTCTCGAAGACTTCAAAGATTGTCTCTGACGCTTGCCTCAACCGGTCAAATCTTATGTTTGGTAACACTGTCATCTTCACATTGGGTTGGTATCGCTGAGTAACGCCTTGAAGAAGTTCAGTCTCGACCACGACTTCGCAGATGCTCCTCAGATATTCGTAGCACTTCTCGATAAGCGCAGACTGTGTTTCGCCAGACGCCTTCCCTGCCGAGTGAATTAAGCCATTGAGCTTTCCTTTTAAGTTCTTGTATGTGTCCGCACGAGGATGAGTACCCTTACTCACTACTCCAAACCGCACGCCGTCTGCCTGAACGTCGTAGTAAGAACAATCTGCTGTACTCTTCTCGTAACGAGAAAGCAACTCCGTGGTGAACCAGATGTTGTGGCTGAAGACCACGACCTGCCGTTCACGACTGAGTTCAACCAGCCTGTCCACCAGTTCTTTCATACGTCGATAGTCGAGGCTGTTTACCGGATCATCGAAGATGATGGGCGCTTTAGGCGTGAGTTCAACCTCGGCCAGAAAATCGGCAAGAGCTATTACCTTCTGTTCCCCTTCCGACAGAATCTCGCTCAGTCGATGATCCGCCACTACCGACTTACGACGAGCTACTTGGCCTTGACGACCGGGGAAGAACAGCTTCACTTCTGGGGCACGAAGTTTCTTACACTCCCGCTTAAAACGCTTCTCGAAGTTCTGGTTCAAAAGTCGCTCACTCGCTGTTTTCGAGGCTTCGGTATGCGACTTGAAGATGGTCTGGAATCGTCGCCCGACGATGCTTGCTTTCAACACCCATTGGGCTTCTGCTCGCTCCAATTTGGAGAGATATTCATCAGCCGCCTTTCGAATCTCATCTATTCTTGCGCCCTTAGCGGGAAAGAGCAGCCAGCTTTCCTTACACTTCGACGCTGGAATAACCGGGCCGCCTTTTTTCGTGTTGCGAGTTGCGACAATTGTCTCTATCTGAATTTGATCTACCGAAGCGGTCACTTCGACGACCCCAGTTGTTCCATCGTGATAACGCAGTGCAAAGTCGCATTCACCGTGAGACTGTTGAGGCTGGTATTCCAGTGTGCCGGGCACAATGCGCTCAAGAACGAGCTTTGCCACTCGCTCAGCATGGTTCATTCTTGTGCAACTCGAAACCGTTGCCTCTGCGCTCATGTCGATTTACCCCGTCACCCTAGCAGTTCGGTAGCGATGCTGAGCCATTCCGCATCGAGCGATTCACGACAGACTGGCTTTCCCGCCCGGCTGTACCAGTACGCTGCATTGCTCCGGTCGCCTTCCTTGCGATGCAGGTAGGCATGCACCCACGAACCATCCGGGCCTTCGTCCTGCTGCGCAGATTCGTGGGCACGAGTCCAGTCGCCCTTCGCATCCCACCAGAGCCCGGCGAGAGCGTGCGTAAGTCCGGCCGGTGGGGCAGGCTCACTGAGCGAGTTGCGGAATTCGTCAAATGTCATGCGCCAGTGCTTCGAAACCCGTTATGGGGCAGGGGTTGCGGCAGTCGTTGCCACGGCTTTCTCGCTGGCTCGAACCTCTCCAAGAATCTCATCCTCCGAGATGTCCACAACGTCGGGTTGCGGGCGTTGACTGGCGGTCTCCTCATGCGGATAAAGGTCGATCACGAGAAAAAAGATCGTTTTGTGATTGAGCACGACACGTGGCAGCGGAGCCGCACTCCCTGAAACCCCGAACCGGAGTTGCTTCTCACTGGTGTTGAAGATTATCAGGTAGCCAATTGCCTCATTGTAGTCCGCACAATAGTCATAGACTTGGCGGAAGCCCTGAAGGATATATTTCTTCGATTCGCCCCGCTTGAACACTTTTGCATCAGCAATCAGTCGCTCAGGGCCTTCCTGACTGCTAACCATATCGGCTTCTCCCGACGCAGACCACGGTTCGATGTGAACGTTGACGCCCTCAATAAACAGGAATTCATAGAGCCTCATCGCCAGTTTCTTTTCGCCTTTCCTCGTGGGCGCTTGCTGCCATAGTTTGAACAATTCTTCACGCCTAAACCATTCAGCGAGATGTTTGAACCGAATCAGGCGTCCAAGAATGAACTGCGGGTCGTCGAGGCGTTCATCCAAATACTCGTAAAACGGGGTCAGATACCAGTCGGAAAACACCGAAAGGTGATCGGTGTAGTTCGGAGACGATTGCATAGGAATGAACTTGTTGGCCGTTCGGCTGTCAAGATCAGAGAACCTTTCGACAACACCCATCGACACTGCTGCCCACTCACCCTCGTTGGCTAGAGGCGACCCAACAAGACCTTTTTCTTCTGCGCCCTCCAGTCCGTCATTGATGATCGACTCTGCTACTGCATCGGCATCAGGGTAGCGGGCTACAAGTTCAATCTGCAATGCCTTGAGAATGGGTTCCCCATCGAGAAACTGCCACAATTGCTTCAAGACGAAGCAATAGGTTTCAAAGCTCGTGGACTTCTGACGCCTGATCCGTTTCTGTAGCTTGTACCGCACACTTTGGAGATATTCGGTATGCATCTAAGCTCCTAATCGCCTCATCCCCTCCTCGAATTCTCGAAGCGACTCGGCGATCTTCCGGCGAGCCTTTTCCAATTCGCCCAACGCATCATCAGGCATGATCGTATTCTTACATCCTCTACAGATTATCGAGGCACCAAGTCTGGTTTCCTTGAAAGTGATCGGGTTCGAGAAATCACACATTGGGCAGGGGAATTCAAACTCTATGAGGTCGAGATCAAACATGAGTTCCCCGGAACCGTTCGTCAACTTTCTCCATGATTTTCTCAGCCCACTGGATGCTTGCGGCGATCAATTTGTCTGTTCTGGGGCTTCCTTGCGGCCCGCCGAACAAGTCGTCGGCGGTCTGCATGTGCAGACTGGCAAGAATTGAAGCCATCAGACCGATCACTCGTTTTCGCCCCTCGTCCATTGAACCCGCTCCGACGAACCTCACGCAACCCGGTGCGCTAGGTCATGGGGCAGTATAGCAGTGTATTCGCTATTTGTTCGCCATCGGTCTACGGCGACGGGAGAAATTGTCGGTCGGAGCCTCTGAAGGAAGCCGCATCGAGATTACGACGCTTATTGGCGTGGCCCAAAAACCCGTGGGAGGCTTCGAGCCGGGCGACCGCACCATTGAACTTCAATCCCGATCAGCCCAGCCCACCATGGCAGGGCTCGCACTCATCCTGCAATTCCTTGCGGCAGTCTAAGAAATTTAGCTTCTGGTCACAATTTTGGTCACAGAAACAGGTCAGAAAGACCTATTCAATTTTCCACAGATGATGGTAAAACCTCAGGGTGGGCAAATCAGGCGGGTATCGTAAACATTGGAGAACAAAGCGAAAAGGGGTCTAAGTCGTTTGACCTAAACCCCTTGTCCGGTGGACTGTTTGGGATTGACCAAGAGGTGGTCACTCTACGTGGCCTCTTCGGCAACTCCGGGTCCCAGCACGACGTAAATGCTAGGCGGATCACAACCCTAACTCACCGGGAGTGTGCGGGCTGTAGCTCTCCGGCCTTGCGGCTGGAAAGCCCCGCTTAGAGCGACCGCTCTAAGTCGCAGCCACCTCACCTGGTCTTTTGCACCATCTACTACTGCCATCTGAACTTGTCATCAGACCACCTCCTTTCCGGTGTAATCGCAGACTAGTACGGAAGGGGCGCGCGCGTCAACCGGCACGAAAGTGTGTGCCGTGGGAGTC
>Ga0210401_10001255_pt1 | contig 29713 bp, 31 predicted proteins | sample IncBWH32MmetaG_FD_150866 | JGI IMG/M metagenome (GOLD analysis project Ga0210401, IMG submission 150866) | Forest soil microbial communities from Barre Woods Harvard Forest LTER site, Petersham, Massachusetts, United States - Inc-BW-H-32-M | ecosystem: Environmental > Terrestrial > Soil >...
CGTGTTGCGTGCACGCGCGGCAATCAACGGTCCGACAGGGCTGTTGTAGGCAAGCGAGTAACCGAGGTCGCCCCTGGCGATCGAGCCGAGCCAGCGTTCGTAACGCACCGGAAGAGATTGATTAAGTCCGTATTCGTCGCGCAGGCCGGCGACAGTTTGTGCGGAAATGCGAGGATTGAGGCGAAGCTCGTCAAAAAAATCACCCGGCGCCCATTGCAGCAGCGCGAACGAAAAAAACGAGACTCCAACTAGCAGGAATGCAGCGTGCACGAGGCGGCGGCTGAGGTATCTCATGCGCGCGCCCTAAGCGGAGCGCTCCAGCAACAGGGTTTCGAGCGATGGCATCGAGCCGAGAAGTTCCTGCGTGTAGGCATGCCGCGGGTGCGAAAAGAGTTCGTTCGCCGGCCCCTGCTCGACAATCCTGCCGGCTTGCATCACCGCAACTTCGTTTGCGATTTGCGAGACGATCCGCAGATCGTGCGAGATGTGAATGTAGGAAAGCGAATGCTCACGTTGCAGGCCGTTGAGCAGGCGCAGCATCGCGTCCCGATGCGCGACATCGAGGTTGGCGAGGGCTTCGTCGAGGATGAGAAGCTTCGGCTGCAGCACCAGTGCGCGGGCGAGCGCGATGCGCTGGCGCTGGCCCCCGCTGAATTCCAGTGGGCGTTTGTTTGCATGATCGGGCGAAAGGCCAACGGTGCGCATCAGATCAAGAGCGCGCTGGCGACGTTTTGCGATCGTGTCGTTTCGCTGGATGAGGAGCGGCTCGGCAATCAGATCAACTGCCGAGAGGCGCGGATTCAACGCCGAAGTCGAATCCTGAAACATCAGCTGGACGTCGCGACGGAATCGAAGCAATTCTTTGTCGCCCAACTTTGCGACGTTGCGGCCGTCGTGCCAGATTTCGCCGCTGTCAGATTTTTCAAGCAGCGCCAGACACCGCGCGAGTGATGACTTACCTGCGCCCGATTCACCAACAATCGCGAGCGTTCTGCCGGGCTCGAGCGAAAGGCTGACGTCCGTGAAGGCGCGCACGGTGAACTTTGCCCGGCCTAAAGCGCGCCGCTGGACGTAGGTCTTGGCCAGGCCGACGACGCGAAACAGGGGTGCGCTTGCGGTGCTCATCGCCGGACACACTGCTCAGAACAGGCCGTCGGAGACAGGGGAACACTGCCCGCCGCGCTCTTTGCGCTTGGGTGCATTGCGCAGCCAAGGAGCGAGCGTGTGTATTGGTCGGAAGGATTGCGAAACACGTTCACGACCGCGCCCTGCTCGACGATGCGGCCTGCGTTCATCACGAGCAAACGGTCAGCAAGGCTGGCTTGAATTTCAGGCGTGTGGCTGATCAGCAGGACAGAAAGACCAAGTTGCGATTTCAGGTCCCGCAGCAGCTTTACGAATTCGGCTTGATGGCGCGCGTCGAGCGAAGCGGTCGGCTCGTCGGCGATCAACAAATGGGGGCCGCAGATGAGCGCTTGCACAAGGACCACCCGCTGGAGCTGACCGCCGCTCAGTTGATGCGGATAAGCCGCGAAAAATCTGCGAGAAGGCTCAACCCCCACGCGAACGAGCCACGATTCGGCCTCGGCGCGGCATGCTTTCCGGCTTTGCTCGGAATGCGCGTGCAGAACTTCAGCGATCTGCTCGCCCACTCGTCGCACGGGACACAGAGCAACTCCCGGTTCTTGCGAGATGAGCGAGATCTTCGCGCCGCGAATTCTTTGCAGTGCTCGCTCGTCAAACGCCATCAGGTCTTCGCCGTGAAACAGTGCTGCCCCGGAAACCGTCGCTCGCTCTTTGTCGTGCAGGCCGAGCAACGCGAGCACCAGCGTCGTCTTGCCGCAGCCGGATTCGCCCATCAGTCCGACGACTTCGCCCGATGAAACGTCGAAGCTCACTCCATCAACGGCACGGTGCACGGGTGCGTTCCGGGAGCGGAACTCGGCGCTAAGTTCGCGGACTTGAAGAAGTTTGGCCATCTTGCGCGCGCCACATGCCGGCCGGCGGAAAGCTTGTCCGCCGCGCGGCATACCCTTGGCGCCTCATCGAATGTATCGACTCAGGTTAGCGGGAAATTGCGGCGGTCGGACCAAGCCCGATCCAGGCATGTGCCCAGTTCGTGCCCAGTACTTTAGTACTAAGGGCCGAGAAGCCCTGCCCTAGTGGGTCATTTCCACCGGTTCGGCGTGGCCCTGAAGGCGGTCGATGGTCATGCCCGCCTGAACGGCGATCACCGCAAAAACATTGAGATGATCGACCGTGAACATGCCGCGTTTTGAAAGGTTGTCCACATAGAGAAGGCCGCGAATGCGATTTCCGACACCGAGCGGCGCGCACATCGCGGATTGAATTCCCGCGTTCACCACGCTGCTGTTTGCCGCGAATCGCGGGTCGGCTTGGCCATCGGTGACCAGCAGCGGCATTCCCGCCTGCATCACCTGCCGAATAATCGTCCGGGAAATGATCAATTGCGGCGCGGCCTTGGCTTCACGCGACGACTCGACGCGATAGCGGATCACGGCGGGCTTGAACGTGTAATTGCCTTTCGCAAAGTCGGCCTTGTTCGCCGGATTTTCCTCAAGCAGCATCGAGAAGGCGCGTTCTGCGCCGCTGATTTCGAGCACGAGGTCAAGGATGCGCGTCGTAAGGTCGCGAACCGTCTCGATCTGCCCGATCGCTTGATTCACGCGATAGAGCACCTTGAGCAACCGATTCTCCTGTTCGAGCGTCTGCAGGCGCGAAGTGGCGGCAGTCGTTACGCCCCTGGCGTCTGTATTTGAAATGGAGCTGACCGGTTCGACAGGTAGAAAGGAGCCCGAATACGCATTTTCCGCTGCGAGCTTGGTGACGCTTCCAGGAAGAGTTGCGCTGCCGTAGCTCATGATCTTGCGCTCGGCGGAGTCCTCAAATCGCAGGCGAAACGGCCCGATGGCGATCTCGTCGTTCGAACCGAGCAGCGCTTCCTTTGCGGGACGGCCGTTGATCAGCAGGGCGTTCGTCGTGCTGCGATCGATGATTTCCCATCGGCCGTCGGGATTCGAGCGCACGACACCTTGAAGGCGCGACACGCCAGGATCGTCCAAGACCAGATCGCTCGATTTCGCACGACCAATCGAGAGCGGGCGGTCGCCCGCGAGTTCCAAGACCTGCGAAGCGCGATCTTCCTGATAGACAACGAGCCTGGGCATAAGAGCAATCGTCCTCGATTCGATCCTACAAGAGCAGCAACAGTGTGAACGCGGACCGAAGTACAGCTTTGTTCAAACGGAAAATAGTACTTACCAGGATTTCCGTTCGCAGCGACCCACTTGCCGTCGAAATTTGCGCACTCTTTCCGGCGGATGCATGACCGTTTTCGCGTGTTGCCGGGGAGACGGAGGATTCCGGCACATTCATGCGATATTCATATCGTATTACGATATAATATTTGAGATGGCGCAGCAGGATGACAGTCTGAAGAACCAGAGAGTCGGCGCCCGGCGGCGGTCGGCGTGGCACGTAACGCGGGAACTTGCCTGGTTCCGTTACAGTTTGCGCAAGTTTCTGCGATTCAGCGAGAAAGCCGCCCGCGCTTACGGGGTGACTCCGCAGCAACACCAATTGCTGCTCGGGGTCGCCGGACACACCAGCCACGGATCAGCTACGATCTCCGAACTCGCCGAATTTTTGCAGGAGCGGCATCACGGCGTGGGCGAACTCGTGAACCGGACGATGAAGCGAGGCCTGGTCCGCAAGACGCCGGACGCAAACGACCGGCGATTTGTCCTGGTCTCGCTCACCGGCAAGGGCCATGCGCTGCTCGGCAAACTTTCCGAGCTTCATAAATCGCAGCTCGAGCAGCTTCGCTCCGGCCTGCTGGGCATGACGGCGCTCGAACACAAGAACCGTGCGCCGCAATCCTTACGAAGGGGAAAATCTCGTGGCAGTCGTTCAAACAGAAAGAAGCATCGAGCCTGAAGCGGTTCCCGGCTATCGAATCGGGCTGATTTCGCTGCTTGCCGCAGCGATCGGCATCGTAGCCGGTGTTATCGCGTACATCCTTTACGATCTCATCGGTCTGTTTACGAACCTCGCCTATTACCACGAATGGTCGTTTCACTTTCGGAGCCCGGAGAACACGCTGCTTGGCCCGTGGATCGTCGTTACCCCCGTCCTCGGCGGCCTGATCATCGGATTCATGGCGAAATACGGGTCGTCGAAGATCAAAGGGCACGGAATTCCGGAAGCAATGGAAGCTGTCCTTACCTCGCGCAGCCGGATCGAAGCGAAGGTCGCGATTCTTAAGCCGCTTTCGGCAGCCATCGCAATCGGCACGGGCGGCCCGTTTGGAGCCGAAGGGCCGATCATTCAGACCGGCGGCGCGGTCGGATCGCTCGTTGGCCAATTGATCGCGACGACCGCTTCGGAACGCAAAGTGCTGCTCGCATGCGGAGCCGGCGCCGGAATGGCGGCTACGTTCAATACGCCGATTGCCGGCGTAATCCTGGCGATCGAATTACTGCTGTTTGAATTTCGCAGCCGGTCGTTCATTCCGCTGGTGATCGCGAGCACGCTGGCGACCAGCGTCCGGACGATTCTGTTCGGCCAACACTCCATGTTTTCGATGGGTGATGTCAATTTCGACGTGGTGCACGGACTTCCCTACTATGTCGCGCTCGGCTTGATCTGCGGAGCGGCGGCAATCGGCTTCACGCGCCTGCTCTACTGGGTCGAAGACTTGTTCGACCGCCTGCCGATCGACGACCTCTGGCATCCGGCCATCGGCGCGCTCGGACTGGGCATCATCGGTTATTTTGTTCCGCGCGTGCTTGGCGTCGGTTACGACACGATTTCAGACATTCTGAACAACAACCTGTTGCTGAAGGTTTTGATCCTGGTCGCCGTGTTTAAGGCGCTTGCGCTCGTGATTTCGCTCGGTTCGGGCACTTCGGGAGGATTGCTCGCGCCGATGTTCATGACCAGCGCCGCGCTCGGCGGAATTTTTGCGATCTGCGTCAACATGCTGATTCCGAGCGCGCATTTATCGCCCGGGGCCTTCGCGCTTGTGGCCATGGCAGCCGTCTTTGGCGCGGCGTCGCGCGCGACATTTACATTCATTGTTTTTGCGTTTGAAATCACCCGGGACTACAACGCCATCCTGCCGCTGATGTTGGCTTGTGTGATTGCGGACTTGATCGGACTGCGCTACCTGAAAAGCTCGATCATGACCGAGAAACTGGCCAGGCGCGGCTTGTTTGTGCCCGAGGAATACGAGGCCGGAGTATTGAAAACCGTGCGCGTGGGAGAGGTTATGCGCACGAACGTGATCTCGGTGTTGCCGGAGATGCCCGTCGGCGATCTTGCCGACAGAATGGGCCGCGGCGAGCCCGGTTACAGTGCGACGCAAGGAATGCCCATCATCACGGCCGGCGGAAAACTGGTCGGCGTTGTGACACAAGGTGATCTGCTGCGCGCCATCCAGAAAGATCCATCGGGAAAAGTCAGCGTTTACGACGCGGGAGGACTGCGGCCGATTGTGGCGTACCCGGACGAGCTCGCTCATGACGCGCTCTATCGCATGCTGCAAAGCAACATCGGCCGTCTGCCGGTTGTGGCGCGCGAAGACCCGGACAAGATGATCGGCTACCTGAATCGTTCGAGCATCTTGAGCGCCTGGTCGCGCCAGATCGAAGACGAGAACCTGCGTGAACATGGCTGGCTCGAGCGGCTGTTGAAGACGCGGCACTACAACGAGGCGAGCAGTCGAAAAACCGCAATTGGCCAGGTGGTCAGCGTCGACGAAAGCCAGCTTGAACTGCTCTGTGGCGACAACGGCGCCGGCAGCAAGGTGGCTTTCCATCTGGCAAAACGCGTGCCGGGAATCACCGACGGCGATATCGTCAAGGTCACTTATCGCAGCATAGGTGCTGAGAACTTGGCCGAGAACGTTCAGGAATTACGGAAGCGCTAGGCGCGGACCACGCGCTCGCCTCTGCTCTATTCCCAGGTGCAACGTGATGCCGGGTTCCACACACTTGGGGAATGCCCGCGGGGAGCAAATTGAATCGAGAAACGCGGCGATCTCCTCTTGCGTGAAATCACATAGCTCGCCCCGGGGCGACATATAAATTGGCGGGGATTTGGACAGGCCGATGCCCTCTCGACGCTGTTCCCGGGGCCAGCTTTCGTTTATGAACACCGCCCCAAATTCGGTGCAGTTGGCTTTGGCTTTCGGCGTAGAATGCCGGTGGGTTCGCCGAAGTCGCCGTGCGTGATCGGCGATGAAACACTCGAGCGGACCGAATTCGCACGGATCGGCACAAAAGGGGGATTATTCATGAGCACAAAGCGCATCCTGTCTCTCGCCCTGTTCACAGTGTTGGGATTCGCCGCGTTCGCATCGCTCAGCAAGGCGCAAGCCGCGCCCTCATCGAGCACAGCGACGAAGGCCTCTGCACCCGCAACAACGAAACCGGCTCCCGCTACTTCAACAAGCAAGGCCGCTTTGATCGATTTGAACTCGGCAACGAAAGATCAGCTGAGCACGTTGCCCGGCATCGGCGCGGCCTACTCGCAGAAGATCATCGACAACCGCCCGTACAAGATGAAGACCGATCTGGTGAAGAAGAAAGTGATCCCGCAGGCCACCTATGACAAGATTTCGAGCCTCGTGATCGCAAAGCAGGCTACGGCTGCGACGGCAGCAAAGCCGGCTGCACCGGCAGCCTCGACGAGCCACTAAATCGAGCAGCAGGCTTTCCCGCGAAAAAGCAACGCGAGCCTCCCAGACAGCGACGACCGTCGCGTTTCGGAGGCTCGTTTTATTTTGCAGGCTTGTCTACGCGTTAGGGCCGCACACCTTCGATTTTCAGATTGACGCGGTAGACGCTGGTGCTGGCGGTGATGAAAAGCGACTTTCCGTCGGCGCCGCCCCAGTTCACGTTGCTCACTCGCTCGGGCATGTCGATCGTTGCGATGTGTTTGCCGGTCGGCGACAAGACCCACACGCCGCCGGGGCCGGCTCCGTAGATGTTCCCGTGGCGATCGACTTTGATTCCGTCTGGCTTCCCGACGCGCGTGTCGCCCGATGCGTCGGCAATTACCTTCCCTTCCCCGAGCCCCCCGTCAACCTTCACCGGATAGCGGATCCATGTGGGTTTCGGCTCTGTGTTGGCGATGTAGAGAAATTTCTCGTCGGGAGAAAAGGCAATGCCGTTCGGCCGCGGCAAGTCTTTAATCAGAAGCTGCAGTTTGTCTCGCGCCGGCGGCGCCCCGGCTTTCTGATCGAGCGCACCGGGAATACGGTAAACACCGTTCACCTGCAGTTCTTTTATGGGGTCATCGTCGCTTTGCGTGGGCAGCCCGTACGGCGGATCGGTGAAGTAGAGTGAACCGTCGGAACGATAGACGAGATCGTTCGGGCTGTTCAGCTTCTTGCCCTGATAGGCGTCCGCAAGAATCGTTGTGTGCTGCACGTCGTTCAATGAATCAAAGCGGTAGACGTCGCGTTGCGCGTGGCCTGCGACGGTGACGCGCCCGTGCACATCGAGCGTCATCCCGTTCGAGCCGGGCTCGGTGCCACCGTATGGAGCATTTCCTTTGTACCCGCTTGGCCGGAGAAGAATCGTAGCCGCGCTGCCGGGCACGACTTTGCGAATGCTGTTGCTCGTGATCTCGGCGAACAGCAAATAGCCGTCGTGAATCCAGATTGGACCTTCGGTCCATGTGTAACCTGTGGCGACCTTTTCGAGCGGAGGATTTTGCGGAAAGATGTCGTTTGCAGCCGGATCGAGCCGCTCGATCGTCGCCGCGGTCTGGCCGGCGGCGAGCGCGCCGAGAGAAAGCACCGCGAATCCGAGAATACCGACAAGTTTTCTTTGCGCCACGGAATTTTCTCCTTCTTGCAGGCCGACCGATCCTCGACCCGGCAATGCGGCGCGACGATATCACAATCGCGTAGCAGCCGATAGCATCCCGCCCGCTCTCTCTCCGCTCGATCTCACAAGCTGCGAGATTGCACATCCGCAAGGGTAGGTGTACATCCGCGGGATTCCGGCAAATCCAAACGAAAATTGCGTCGTCCGGAAGGCAAGCAGGATCGCCATGGGATTTATCACATAGATCGTGGTGGGGCTCGTCGCCGCCTGGCTCGTGGGGCAAGTGACGAAGGGCGGCGGCTGCGGTGTGCTGGTGGACAGCATCCGCGGCATTCTTGGAGGAGTTGTTGGCGGCTGGGTTTTCAGAACGCCGGGAACATGGCCCGGCGGTGGTCTAATCGGTTCCCTGATCGTCGCTTTTGTGGGGGCGGGAATTCTGGTGGGAATCACGGGTCTCATCAAGAAAGCTTGAGTCGTGGCTCTGCTAGTTTGTTTCGTCTCGCAGCAAACGTACTTTCGTATATCGCGTCGGCACCGAAGTAATCTGCTCCCAAAGTTTGGATTCTCCACGACGGCGTCCGACGACTCGATTGTAGCCAAGATAACTGCCCCGGTCGGCTTCGAGTGCTTTGATCTCAGCTTCGTTATCGGGCCAGTGGGTTTTGTGCCAATCGAGCCAAAGGCGCCAGCCATCGGCCATTGTGTCAGCGGTTTCGATCGAGACAATCCCAGTTCTCTCCCAATGCCAGCGCCACCAACGGGCCGAGTGCAGACACCAAAGATCCTGCGTCCACCATTCGCGCAGATGCTCTGGCACCGAGACTTCGATCTCGCGCGTCAGGCCCGCGCCGGCGATTGCGATGGGCCCGCCTGGCTTAACAAACGAGGCCAAGTAGTTCAAATAGCAGTCGTCGGTGCCGAAGTAGGGGAACGCATCGATGCAGACGATCGCGTCAAAGAAATTTGGCTCGAACGGCAATGCCCGCGCGTCAGCATGAAGCGGAAACACGCCGTCTTCGACCCCCGCATCCCGGACACGTTGCAGATTCTCGTCGGCGCTGAACCAAAGGTCCGCTGCCCAAACCTTCACGCCAAACTCTCGCCGCAAGAAGATCGAAGACGACGCGCGTCCGCATCCCAGGTCCAGAACCTTCGCCCCGGCGCGCAGTTCAAGTGCCTCGGTGAGCCACTCGGTAAGCCATAGAACATTCGCGCCGCCGCTTGCGCTCGCCATGACCCATTCCGGGTTGTATTTCGACGAGCGTGGATAACGATCGGACACAGAGCCATCATCCGCAGTCATGTGAACCTCTTTGCAGAAAAAGGTTTGAATTTCCGAGAACCAAGCGCGTGCCGGAACAATACAAGGAAAGCGCAGCGGAAGCCAAGCGCGGATTGGGCGGCTGACCGCGGAAACCTCGGGGTAATTTCGCAGCGGGCTTTTCCTGCGGCGGACGACTTGCGCTACCGGCCGCCGGAGTTTCAAGGGTGTTTAGGCCTGGTCGTAGAACTTCAAGGCCATCGCACCGTGCGTTGCTGCACCGCCCGCACGCAATGCAGCGGCAATCAGAGCGCTTTCGGTGATTTCCTCACGCGTCGCGCCCACCGCTTTGGCCGCCTTCGTGTGCACTTCGATGCAGTAGGGGCACTGCGTGGTGAAGGCCACGGCGAGTGCGATCAGCTCACGGTACTTTCGCGGAACGGCGCCGTCTTCTCGCTTCACGATGTTGTCCAGGTTCAGCCATGCATTGAACTCGGCGGGCGCGGCTTTGCCCATCTCCTTGAGGAACCGCAGGTCGGCCGGGTCGTGGTAGTGTTCGCTCATTTGATCCTCCCTTGTGGATTGTTCGCTTTGAACAGTTGTTTACTGTGCCTGGAGAATAGGCCGCTCACCACGTTGAAACAAGATGGCATATGTGCCATTGTAGATGGGCAATCACGCCAAAAGCCCTGCCGCGGGGGAGCACTCGCTATGAAAGATGTCACGGTGCTGATTCTCGACGAGACGTTCTCCTCGACCGCCGTCGGACCGATGGAAGTTTTCAGCCACGCCGGCACGCTGTGGAATCTGCTGACAGGCGCACCGCAGTCGCCCCGCTTTCGCGTCACGACCGCGTCCGCAAACGGCCGATCTGTCCGCTGCGACGGCCCGATTCGCATACAACCGGACGCAGCGCTCGCAGACATTCGCAAGACCGACCTCATATTTATTCCGACAACGGGCCTGAGCGTCGACGATGTGGTCGAACGCAACGCGCCGGTCGTGCCGTGGCTCAAGCGCTGGCACAAGCGAGGCGCGGCAATTGCGAGCGTGTGCTCTGGAGTTGGCCTGGTGGCGGCCTCCGGGTTGCTGGACGGCAAACGCGCCACGACGCATTGGGCGCTCGCCGAAAGGTTTCGCGCGAAGTATCCGAAAGTGAAGTGGATGCCGGAACTCATGGTGACCGAAGACCACGGGTTCTACTGCGGCGGCGGCGTGCACGCGGCGCTCGATCTAAGTCTCTACCTGGTGGAGAAGTTCTGCGGCCACGACGTCGCCGTACAAAGCGCCAAGGCTCTTCTGATAGAAACGCCGCGCGCATGGCAAGCCGGATTTGCGATCGTTCCCCTAAAAACCGAACACAACGACGAGGCCATCTCGGGGGCACAGGAATGGCTGCACGAAAATTTCCACCAGAGCTTTTCGCTCGACGCGCCGGCGCGCCGCGTCGGAATGAGCCTGCGCAATTTCGTTCGCCGCTTCAAGCAAGCCACAGGCGACAGCCCGCTCCATTATTTGCAGAAGCTGCGCGTAGCCGCTGCCAAGCGGCTGCTCGAGAGCGACCATCGCACGATGCAGGAGATCAGTGACGCGGTGGGCTATCGGGATGTGGCTTTTTTCCGTAGCGTCTTCCAGCGGCACACGGGCGTCTCGCCGAGCGTTTACCGCGAAAAGTTCGGACTCTGAGTGCCGCACTAGGTCGGCAAAGAGCGAGCGCCGCTGCGAGGCGCCGTCCATTCTGCCCGGAAGGCTTTCGATACACGCACCCGCACCAGCCAGAAAATCATCAAGATCAGCGGCAGGAGACTCAACACAAGCACTGCCCCGGTCTTGCGAAGAATCGCGGGGAATATCTGCTGGCGCGCAAGGATTATGGGCGCGCTTGCGATGAAAAATGCGAAGCACATCCGCCACAGGTGTCGCGCGACGCGACGCGCACCCACCATATCGCCGTAAGCAAGCATGCGAATATCTCCCGCCGCGGCGATCAGCGTGACACTGCCTAGAAAAATGTAAGGCCCGATTGAATAGCCGTGGGATAAACCGATCGGACTCCTCAACGCCTCGAGCGCATACACCGCGATGAAGGCCCCGACCGCGAGCGCAGACGACAGCGCCGCCCAATCGAGCAGGCCCGTTTCTCCGTTCCGACGTTTGGCGGTCATCCAGGCGGTTGCGACCAAATAAAAGGTCAGCGTGCCAACGAGCACGGTCTCGGGCTCGGATGTAACGGCGGCCAGATACACTCGGCTTGCGGATAGACTCAGCATCGAAACAACAAACAAATTGCCGGCCACGGCATGCCGTCGGGAGCCTTTGCGGAAAACTATCGCAACCGAGCCAGCAAGAAATCCCAGCACGCCACTACAGATGTGAAACGCCAGCATCGGCGAAAACCGCATCCCTCTTGTTCCTCTTCGGTTGCATACGAGCAGGCGGGGCGCAAAGTTCCCTTCGCCTTTCGCCGCGAAAGGCGAAACCGAGTTTTATTCGGCAAATATCCTGCAAATTTCCGATGGGTTCGATTCAAACGTTGCATTGGAAATCCGAATCTCCTATACGTACATTGGCTGTTTCTCGTACAACGGCCCCGCAATTCTCTGGTCCCCTTGTGGGGCGGGCCTGGAGAACTGAACACCAGAATTTTTTGCAGGAGAGTTGGTTCGAAGTTATCGAAAGGAGCGTTTGAGGCAAACATGGCAAAATACAAACTCGAATATGTCTGGCTGGACGGCAGAAAACCCATTCCCGAGCTGCGCGGGAAGACGACGATGAAAGAATTCTCCGCGCCTCCCACTCTGGGTGATCTGCCCCTGTGGGGCTTTGACGGCAGCTCGACGATGCAGGCCGAGGGTCACAACTCGGACTGCATTTTGAAGCCCGTCGCCCTCTATCCCGATGCCAGCCGGAAAAGCGCGTACATCGTCCTGTCCGAAGTAATGCATCCGGACGGAACGCCGCATTCGACAAACGCGCGCGCGACGATCGAGAACGATCCGGACTTCTGGATCGGCTTCGAGCAGGAATATTTCCTTTATAAGGATGGCCGCCCGCTGGGCTTCCCCGACAGCGGCTACCCTGGTCCTCAGGGTCCGTACTACTGCGGCGTGGGCTACAAGTACATGGGCTCGCTGGCGCGGACGATCGTCGAAGAGCATCTGGAACTCTGCCTTGCGGCCGGCATCAACCACGAAGGCATCAACGCTGAAGTCGCCAAGGGTCAATGGGAATTCCAGATCTTCGCGAAGGGCTCGGCCAAAGCCGCCGACGACACCTGGACTGCACGGTACCTGATGGCGCGTCTCTGCGAGAAATACGAAGTTGACTTCGAGCTCTATTGCAAACCGATCAAGGGCGACTGGAACGGCTCGGGCATGCACACCAACTTCTCAACCAAGTTCATGCGCGAGGTGGGCGGCAAAGATTATTTTGAGGCGCTCATGAACGCCTTCGAGAAGAACATTCCCGAGCACATCGCCGTTTACGGGCCTGATAACCACCTGCGTTTGACGGGTCTGCACGAAACCCAAGCGATCGATAAGTTCAGTTTCGGTCTCTCCGATCGTGGCGCTTCGATCCGCATGCCGGTGAACTTCATCAAGGACGGTTACAAGGGTTACCTCGAAGATCGCCGTCCGAACTCGCAGGGTGATCCGTACCAGATCGTTTCGCGGATTCTTAGGACGATCAATACCGTGCCCAAGCCTGCTGCAGCAAGGGCCTAAGCGCACGCTCGGAGTCGTCCAGAAATCAGAAAACAGTCTCTCGTGGAGAGCCGACCGAGGTTGGCTCTCCGTTTTTTTTGGCGGTGATCGAACCGAGAGTTGCTCTCGCGAGCGGCTTATCGAGAGGTCGCGCTAGCGACCTCGGCATTCGCGTCGGTCGGATGCAATTCGCGGAACGCAGCGGCGCGGGCGGCACGGACTTTGTCCAGCGACGGCCCGGTGATGCCAAGCGCTAGATAGTCATCAAGGTCCACCAACACCGCGGCGGGATCGTTTTCCTTAATGTGAATCTGCGCGAGCAACAGGCGGGCTCCGCCGAACATAGGCTGTTTGGAGATCGCCGCCCGGGCGCTCTGTTCGGCTTCCTGCAGACGACCGGTCGAATAAAGCACCCAACCGAGCAGATAATTCCCCGTTACGTCGTTGGGCACCGCTTCCAAACCGGCCCGAATCTGACGCTCTGCATCGGCAAATTGCATCGTCACGGTCGACTCGATTAAGCCAAGCCCAAATTGCGACGGCGCGTAATGTCCGTCGCTCAGCTCGATGGATTTTCGGAACGCGTTTATAGCGTCGTCCCACCTTTGCAATTCAACTTCGGCAGCGCCGAGCTTTCCGTAGGCTTCAAAATAATCGGGAAACTCCTGAATGGCCTTTTGAAACTCGGGAATGCTCCCGGCGGCATCCTTTGCCAGAAGGCGCTTGGTTCCTTTATTGCAGGCCGCTCGTGCTTTGCCGGGGATCTGGAGTTCGTGAACCGACGCCACATCGGCCGATGGACCGGGAAGCGCGTCGCCTCTTGGCGTGACGTTCTGTGATTGCGTCAGACAGGCGAGCGGCAAAAGCGAAATCGACAAACAGCAAAACCGAACCATGAGAGATCGCATGACCAGCCCCCCTAAAACGGCATCGACGTTGCCCCTATTCTGAAGAAGAGAAATCGAAGCGGCGTACTGGGAATTGCGGGCCATGCAAAATCAGTCACCTGTCCGGACGGACAGGTGACGAGGTTAAAGAAGGGCGCTTGGTCCGCCGAACAACCTCCGAAGATCTCCATGGTGATCGTGCTCGTCCACTAAGCGCGCCCTTAATCAAGAATCTCAGCGAGCTCGGCCGCTTGCTTGTTTTCGCCAGCGATGCGCAGATATACTTTCGCGCAGTCAACCAGCAGGGAGGGCACCGTGGCACATCTGAGCAAAGCGTGGTTTCTGGCTGCAATTCTGCTTTTCTCAACGCTCTTTGCGCGACCCGCGCGCGCCGCCGGCGATCCTCCATCGGACCTCTGCTCGCTGCTGACGGTGACTCAAATCAACACGATCACGGGAGCAAAGTACGATGCCCCGAAGAAAACTGTCGCTCCTGCTCCATTTATGAACACGGCTTCGGGAACCGATTGCACCTACACAAAATCGAACGACTCTCGGGAGAGAACGATTCTTTTCCGGGCTTACGTCGATCCGTCGCCGGCCGCGGCATCGGATCTGTTTGCAAAACTGGGCGCGTTTTTTGGCACCGGCACACCCATAACAGGACTTGGAGACAAGGCGTATATCGACAACAACCATGGGCTGCACGTGCTGAAAGGGAAGGTACGCTTCTTCATTGCCATGGGCGAATACGACCAAAAACAGGTCGTGGCACTGGCCAACTACGTGATCGGACAACTATAGGTCGCTTCAGGCGCGTTCGATACCACGATCCGGCAAACTGATCAGGTCGTTCACCTCAACTTCGGACGCCCGCAACTTGTTTACAGTGAGCTCGTTTATTTCAAGCGACTTGAATTTGGCGCGCCTCACAACCACGCTTCCGATCGCCAGCCGATAGATCGCCGAGGCGCCGATCGCGAATGCTCCCGACGGCGACGGCTCCAATCGCTGCGCCGATCAGTGCCGCTCCGGGGCCGGTGCGGCGCCAGTGCCCGGTCTTTGGGCGAAATACTCAGATATACGCTCCCTGAGAATTTTCGACGGAACCTCTTCCACTGAACCCGCGGGCAAGTCTCCCAATTGGAAAGGACCGTAGCCTGTGCGCAGCAGGCGGCTCACCTCTAGCCCCAGATGCGCCATGACTTTTCGAATCTCGCGATTCTTGCCTTCTTGCAGCGTGACGCTGAGCCACACGTTCGCGCCGGTCTGTGCGCGCTCAATCGTTGCCTCGATCGGCCCGTAATTCATGCCTTCGACGGTCACTCCTCGCGCGACCTTTGCAAGATCGCCGGCCTTCACTCTCCCGTGCACACGCACGCGGTAGCGGCGCTTCCAGGCATTTGCAGGAAGTTCCAGATATCGGGCAAGTCCGCCGTCGTTTGTAAGCAACAACAAACCTTCGCTGTTCAGATCGAGCCGCCCAACGCTAATCACGCGCGGCAGACCGGGCGGCAAATTGGCAAAAACGGTCGCGCGCCCTTTTTCATCGCGCGCTGTGGTCACCAGACCGAGGGGCTTGTGATACAGAAAAAGCCGCGTAGCCTCAACGCTGGGCAGCGGCTTGCCATCAACCAAGATCGTGTCGCTCGGACCGACGGTGAATGCCGGGGTCTCGAGCTTCTTGCCGTTTACGCTCACCCGCCCGTCGGCAATCCAGCGCTCGGCATCGCGCCGCGAACAGAGTCCCGCGCGAGCGATGACCTTCGCGATGCGTTCAGTTTCTTTTTGCTCGTGAGGAATATTGTTGGGGAGGGTCATGAATTGAGAATCCGACGAACCAGCAATTCGCGCCAGCGTGACGCTTCCGTCCTCGATCTCGACATCCACCGGGCAGACGGATTCGTGCAACTCCTTAATGAATTCTACGAAATCTTTTGCCATGCCCTTGGCTTCGGGCCCGATCGACGAATAGTCCCTTATTCTAATTAGGGAGGGAACCTCGATTTCGTTTATGCCGCCGACGGAAATACTGTCACGAATAGCATTGAAGTTTTGACCGTGCCAGCTGGGCGCTCCCACCGCCCGAAAAAACGAATCGTAGACATCGCCGGAAGCAGCCCGCTTCCCGCCATCCATAACTATCTCTTGCGTCTCGCAAGTTTAATCCAGTGCCAGACCTTATCCGAAGCGCAGGTAACTTCCGATACCGTGACTTGTCAGGAGTTGGCGAGTTCTCGCGTTTCGGTCTATCCCTTCGGCCGTTCACCCGCCAAGGCGGCGAAGGCCGCATAGAAGACTTCGTCGGGAACTAGCTCCGGCGTCAAGAATCTCTGGAACAGCAGCCCTTCGATCAAGGCGTTCAGCACGCGGACCAAGATATCGACCGGCATGGGCAACTCGTCTTCGTCAACCGTTGTGCGGAGCCAAGCGGCTCCGGCTTCGTAGCCCTTCGCCATGATGTCCCGTACTTGGGCGCGGACCTGTTCGTGCGTGAGGGCATACGCCCTGAACGTAAGGGCGCCGACCGCGGCGACGCGCCTTTCAGGGATCGTTGCGAGAACAGCCTCGGCGACGGCGTGCATCTTTTCGGCAAAGCTCGATCCCGGTCGGAAGTTCGGTCTAATCTTTCCCCATTGGCGCTCGGCCAGAGCCATGAAGAGCTCATCACGGTTTTTGAAATTCCCGTAAATCGCCCCGGTGGTCATCCCAGCCCGCAGGGCCACGTCCTGTAACGTCGTGTGCTCGAAGCCTTTCTCCCGAGTCAAGTCGCGGGCTGCGTCGAGCAGCTTGGCGCGAGTGCGGGCGCGCTTATCTCCCTTCGGCCTGCGGCGGGGATTCTCGATCCTGGTCTCCGACTTGATGGTGATATCTCCGAAAGACAGCTTCTGGCTCGTCCAAGAGCTATCGTTCTGTTGCATTTTATAGGCATATCATTTTATAATCACATTATATTTAAAGGGGAAGAGCCCGAGAGGCTCGAAAATGACTGGAAAAGATCGCATAGCAGAAGCCATCGAAGGAGCAGTTAGCGCGGGCGAACTGGGCGGGGCAGCATCGCTCGTATGGCGGGGCGGCAAAGTAGTCCACTGTGCGTGCGCAGGCTGGCGAGATCTGGAAGCTCGACTACCAATCGAGCGTGACACTCTGTTTCGCATCGCGTCGATGACAAAGCCGATCACCTCGACAGCGGCGCTCATGCTGTTCGAAGATGGGCGGTTCGCACTGGACGATCCAATTGCGCGCTGGGCGCCTGAATTTACCGAGATGCGCGTCCTTCGTTCGCCGCAAAGCGCCCTTGATCAGACCGACCCGGCGGAACGACCCATTACTTTTGAAGACCTGCTCACTCATCGGTCGGGCCTGACCCACGGATCCTTTCACACAGGACCGATTGCCAGGGCGTATGACGAGGCGCTGGGCGGCGCCATCGACAGCGAGGTGGCCCCGGACGATTGGATCACGGCTCTCGCTTCCCTGCCGCTCATCGACCAGCCCGGAGCCGATTTCCACTACGGCCACTCAACCGACCTTCTGGGGTTGCTCATCGAGCGTATGGCGGACGCGCCGCTTGGCGACGTGCTACAGCGCCGAATCTTCGGGCCTTTAGGAATGAATGACACCGGGTTCAGTGTCCCGCCCAGCAAGCGGGTGCGACGGGCCGCGATGTACGGATTCGACGAGGCGGGCCGCTTGATTGTGCGTCTCACCGCTCCGGGCGGTGCAACGATGCTGGAGCGGCCGGCGGACATGGCATTCGTTTCCGGTGGGCAGGGGCTTTGGTCGACCGTAGACGATTATCTTGCCTTCGCGCGCATGTTCCTGGGCGGCGGCGCCGTGGACGGCGTGCGGTTATTGCGACCGGAAACTTTGGCGCTGATGACAACCAACAGGCTTACAGAGAGTCAACGCGCGAACGCGAAGATGATCGGGATGACGGTTTTCGGCTCAGGTAGTGGATTCGGCTTGGGCGTAGCGGTTGTCTTAGACCCGGAAAAGGCCTCGCCGATACGCGGACGCGGCGGCATCGGGACTGTGGGATGGCCGGGCGCCTATGGTGGTTGGTGGCAGGCCGATCCCACCGATGGTTCGGTGATGATATTTCTCACGCACAATATGGTCGAGCTGGAGCAAATCGCGAAGGGCTTTGGGATGGGCGGCTACGGCGCGATCTTAAAGTTCCACGCTTTGGCTTCAAAGAAGCCTGGATCACATCCTGACTGATTAGCACGCTACACAGGCAAGTGCCGCACGGGAGTTAAGCTCATCTGCCGAACCGGTTTCGCGCGCGAAAAATGAGATATCGAGCGTAATTTACTGAACGGTCCAGACATACAGGAACGTCGCGTCGCTCGATGTCGCAACCCTGCGTCCTGTTTTCCTGGTCACGCGATTCAGCGCGGAGCGGACCTTTTCTTTGGACTCCACCAGTTCGGCGAGAGGAATCTTGAGCGCTGAACCAGGCTTCACATTGTCGAGATCTTTCAGAATCAAGGTCACGATCAATTTGTGTTTGCCGTTCCTTCCCTTTGGCACATCTCCCTGAATCATGGTCTTAAAATGTGTCGGGATTTCTCGTGCGGTACGCATATCCTTCTCCTAAGGGCGCGATATGTAACCTGACGTTATACTATCCTATCGCAGTCGTATCCGTCAACACCATACCTTCAATCCTCTCGTCGCGTTGCTAGCCGCAGCTTTATCGCAGTCGCGACGTCGACGCAGTTAACGTCACTAACAATCTGCTGGATCTGTTAAAGATTTCACCCGTATTGATCCTTCGCTGTTAGCGTGAGTGTGGTTCGAGGAGGTACAGCGATGCAAAAGTGGCAGACGCATTTCGAGCAGGTTCCCCTGGAAAAGATAGAGAAGATCATCGAAGAAGAAATACAACCCGAGAAGCCGGCAAAGGGTAAGGCGATGGAAGAAAGCCAACCGCCAACGTCCGGAGGTGCGAAATGAATTATGCGATCTGGCAAAAACTATACAGAGACGCGATGCGGGAAAATGATACCGATGTACTTACCGAGCTTGTGAGCAAAGCGGAAGCGGCGATGTTTGATCGCCTGCAAGAGCTCGCCTCAAACCCGGGTGGCGAAGAGGAGAAACGGGCCATTCAAGCGGCCTGCGACGACTTGCTCGAGATAAAAACGGCTCGACTGGGTTGGCCTAGGTTGCGGGATAAATCGCGAGAAGGCCGAGCAATTGCAGAGCCTGAACAATCAGTAAGTTGATGTCCTCGCTCTTCGAGACTAGGGCTTTGAAACCTGCCGCCTTGGCCTTTGCTTCCATGAACTTGCCCGTGTGGAATGTGTAGAGGATCATCGGAATTGCGGGCAGCGACACCGAGAGAAACCGGCCGGCTTCGAGTCCGTTCATGACCGGCATTGAAAAGTCCAGAACGATCAAATCTGGCTTTAGTTGGTGGGCGCTGTCGATCGCCTCCTGCCCGTCTTCAGCCTCGCCGCAGACCTGAAAATGGTTATCGCGTTCAAAAGCGCCGCGAACGGCGTTCCTGACTTCGGCACTATCGTCGACAATGAGAATGCTCTTGATCACGAAATACCCATCTCGGATGAAGACTGTCAGGAGCGGGCGCCTTCCACAATACCCATAAGCCAGTAAGTTTCTAACCTGACGCCTACACACTCCACGATGGCACCTGGCGGCCCATGTTCCAGACCAGATCATCCAACGCACTGTTTATCTCGTCGGCGGGTTCGGTACGTGTATTCGTAAGCGCGGCCCAGCACAAGCCGGTCGAAGTGCGGACCATGATCGTGGTCGATCCCGGCAGGCTGCCGTTATGCCACCAATTTCCCGCTCCTTGGTTTCTTACAAACCAGCCTCTGGCATACTTGGCGGGAGAAGAAGCCGGATATGCCGGACTCGGTGTGGTCATAAGCCGGACTGTTTCTGGCTTCAGAAGCTTCGCGTCGGGACGATTTACAACGTTGAGGAAGCGCACAAGATCGGCAGGGCTCGCCAGCCATCCGCCGTGCGAATCCATGCGCGTCACGTTCATGCCGTACGGATCTTCGCCATTCTGCCCGGTATAACTCACCTCGTTCGGAGCGCGCTGATCGATTGTATTCCCAGAAATGCGCATGTCGGTAATGTCGCAGGCGGCGAGGATATTTTTCTGGACGTAGTCTGCGTAAGGCTGCCCGGTCACCTGTTCGATCACTCGGCCCAGCACGCAATACCCGAAATTCGAGTAGGCCCAATGTTCGCCTGGCGGATAGGAGAGCGGCAGGTTGTCCAACGTCCAGGAAATCAGCTGAGACTGATCCCAGGAGCCGAAGCGGAACATGGGGTCGCTAGAATCGTTTGGCCACCCCCCACAAGTATGTGTAAGCAAGTGATCGACAGTGATGCCCGTGACGTATCCAGAATACGGATACGCTCCGTACTTCGTCCCGAGGATGCCGGACGGCCCGAACACTGTGTCGGCAAGATTCAGTCGCCCCGTTTCGACCAGGCTGAAGATGGCGACCGAAGTGATGGGCTTTGTCACGCTCGCAATGCGAAACAAGCTCGACGCCAAGGGCAAGTATTCTTCGACCAGCGAAAACTGTCCGTCATAAACCATTTGGCCGTTTCGGGAGATAGCGATAGAGAGTGCGGGCACCGAAAATCTCTGGCAAAAGGCGCGCGCGATATTTGCCATCGCGGCTCTCTGGCTCTCGGGAAGCGTCCCAGATCGGCGCGAAGAGCATCCGATTACGGGAAGTGCAGCGATCCCGGTCGCCGCCGCGCCGAGTAACCGACTGACCAGAGCTCGCCTGCTCAACTTTTCTGACATGTAGTCCACGATCGTTCCGGATGTAGGACAGAGTCAAATCGAACTTATCGTCTCGCCGACAGAAGGGGTCCGTCTGCAAGAATCTGGGTGGCTGTTTCCAGTAAGCTCATGACTATCTGGCGGCGGGAGTTCGATTCGAGCCGTTACCCAAAAACCGGACTCGCGGCTGACCCGAAGCGACGCGTCGGTCTTTGGTTCGCTCGATTGCTTTGATCAGCGGCGCGAAGCCTGCCATATTGTGTGCAGCGGTCGCTGAGGCATCCTCGAACGAGCTGGGCCGCGTCGGCATCGCCCAGGGCCGAAACAGTGGCGTTGACTTGTGCGAGAATTCGGGTGGGAATCTGGCGCGACGCGACAGCTGGGGATGAACCGGTTGCCGGGCTGGAACATCGAGGCACGACGAGAGATCACCCGAAGTCCGAAGCGCTGTCTACAGCACGATCGCTCGCCGCCTGAGGATATGAATGTCTGCCCTTCGTTACACTCGTCGTTGGTTTGCATCATTCGTCCTTTCAGTGCCGTTCTGGAGGGCCGCGGCTGGTACAGCAATCTTTCGAGAGGCTTCCGTCACCGATTTCGGCGCGGTTGCCGATGACGCTGCGATCAACACTAACGCCATCCAGGCTACGATCGACCATCTGGCCGCAAGCGGTGGCGGAACGGTCGTCGTACCACCAGGCGTTTTCGTGAGCGGCGCCCTTTTCCTCAAGCCGAAGGTCAACCTTCGCTTGCAGAAGGGCGCAGTACTGAAGTGTTCGACCGACATGGCCAACTTTCCCGTCCAGCGCACGCGGATCGAAGGCCATTTCGAAAACAAGTTCAACCCGGCCTTAATCAACGCCAACGGCTGCGACGGCTTGCACATCAGCGGAGAAGGAACACTCGACGGGGCGGGCCGGCCGATTTGGGATCTGTTCTGGAAGCTGCGCAACGCGGCACCGGACCCAAGGAATTTTCCAAACATCGGCGTACCTCGTGCCCGTATGGCGCTTATCGAAGGCTCGCGCGGGGTAACGATCGAGGGCATCACGTTCAAAGACTCGCAATTCTGGAATCTCCATCTCTACCGGTGCGAAGACGTCCTCGTTCGCCAGACGCGCTTCGAGGTGCCGGACGACTATAAGCAGGCTCCCAGCACCGATGGAATCGATGTGGACAGTTGCCGGAGGGTCACGATCGACGGCTGCTACTTCTCGGTCACCGACGATTGCATTGCAGCGAAGGGCTCAAAGGGCCCATATGCGATCGAAGACCAGGACAGCCCTCCCGTGGAACATCTACGGGTACGAAATTGCGTGTACAAGCGCGGCGGTGGCGTGCTGACCCTCGGTAGCGAGGCCACGATCGTCCGCGATGTGATCGTGGAGCATTGCAAAGTCATCGGGGACGTCGGGGTTGCAGTCTTGAAGCTGCGACCGGATACGCCCCAACGCTACGAGAATATCTTGTTCCGCGATATCACGCTCAATTCGTCCGGCGGTGCAATCGTGTCCGTTCGGCCGTGGTCGCAATATGCGAACCTCCAAGGAGAAGCTCCTCCAAAATCCGTGGTTCGCAACTTGAGCATGGTCGGGTTTAAGGGACGCCTTGGATCATTTGGCACGATCCGGCCGAATCCCGGCCAGACGATGATCAGTGACATCACTTTCAAAGACTTCGATGTCACGCTCGAAAAGGACAAGCTGGACGCTTCCGGTGTGAGCACTCTAAAGTTCGAGCGTGTCATCGTGAACGGGAAGGTCACCTCGGCCCCGACAACGCAGGATTAGGGAGAATCGTCATCGTGCTTAACCACCTTGTATCCCCGTCGTGGAATGGGAGCCTCTCGACCAACGCATGCACTGTGGTCGCGAGAGCGAGCGATCCTGTGCGCTCTGTCAGAAAAGCCAAGCCGAACGACAGAGCCGCGAGTGAAGGAAGCAGTGTGTATAAGTGCGAAATCAACCCGCTCCATGTCGCGGTGAAGTGCCAGGCGGTCCACATCAGAGAGAGAAGGAGACAGCTACGGATTCTTCCTAGCAGTCGCAGTGCACCCTGAAAGAATCCTCGCCACCCCAACTCTTCGCCCAGACATGAAAAGCCCCAAACGACGAGATCATAACCGAGCTTCCAGGAGGAGCCCGGGAGTGACAGGAATCGGGATCGCATCTGGGGAAAGACGAGGAATATCACGATCGCACCAAAGCCCGGTCCCCACATGATCAGCGGTGACTGGAATTCGGGCGGGGAGAGCATTCCAGGTTGCAGAGTGCGTGTCACGCCACCAGAAAAGCGGCCAAGACCAAAGGCGTGCAATTACATAGTAAACAATAATGCCATGCCAGTTCAGCTTCGATTGCGTTCTGCCCGTTTCCATCGCCACCGATCTTAACCTGAATCGTTAACAGGCGTTTCTGTTTCCGGCAGCCTTCAGACGCCTGGCCCAGGGCCAAGCTGGAATTCCGAGTCTCTTGGAGCTTGCAAGGTCAATAGAGGTCATCAAGAAATCGCGCCTCTTTGTGCGGGATAGAGGGCGTCGCAATGGGGCCCATGGACAGGAACCGGGAGCCACTTCACGCGAACAGCCAGCCTTTTTGCATCCCAACACGCTCTACAGAGCGCCACGAGCAAGAACATGCTTTTCGCTGAAGACGGTGTTTACGCCATGCAAGCTGCGTTCGATCCCAACATGGCTGGCGCCGTTCCGTACACGGTTTTGATGGCGGCGAATGACGATGTCCTTTACGAACAAGTGGGCGATCTCGATACCGAGAAGGTCGGCCGCGCAATCCTGGCGAATCTTCCCGGACACAGAGGAGTCCCCGGCGATCAACCCTATTGGTGTGCCCCCAGCGCTAGCCCTGTGAACTGGGACGGCGGACGCTTCCAGCGACGGGCTCGTCCGGGCTGTTTTTCGCGTAACTCAAACAAAACAAAAGGTCGACCGCGGGTCAGCTCGTCATTTTTTTAGGGGCCCTGTCAAGCCGTTGAATGCTTGACACCTTTTGTCGCCCAGCCTATATTTCCTGCAAAGCGCCCGGAGGGCGCACAGCGAGGTGGAGGTAACAAGATGATGGTTCCCGGTAGTCCGCAGTCGATCGGGTCACGTAAGAAATGGCATTTCGTACCCTTCGCCGTGCTGTGCGCGGCGGCCTTGGCCGCAATTGGTTTGCCGCAAGTGAAGGCCCAGGGTGCAACTCAGCCTGCGGCGCAGTCTGGTGCTCCGGCAGGAGGTTATGGAGGGCAAGCCGGCGCGCCAGGTCAGGGGCGTGGCCGCGGACGCGGTCTCCAGCCCGATCTTGAACATCCGGTTTTGCCGATCGGGTCTCCCTTGCCAGACTTTAGTCTGATGGGCGTTGACGACAAGATGCACACGCTCAGCGAATATTCGAAGGCAAAAATAATTGCAATTGTCTTCGAATCGAATCACTGTCCCGTCTCGATCGCCTATGAGGAGCGGATTCGCAAGATCTATGAGGATTACAAGGATAAGGGTCTTCAACTCATAGCGATAAATCCGAACAATGCCTCAGCGATTCGCCTGGACGAGCTCGGCTATACCGATTCGACCGACTCGTTGCCGGAAATGAAGATTCGCGCGTCGCTACGCCATATCGACTGGCCCTACCTGTATGACGGGGAAACGCAGACCGTAGCCGCCAAGTTCGGCGCCGTGGCCACGCCGCACATCTTCATCTTCGATCAGGATCGCAAGCTCCGTTACCAGGGTCATATCGACGATTCGATGGACATTGGCAAGGTGAAGTCGGAGGATGCGCGGAACGCCATCGATGCGATTCTTGCCGGGAAGCCCGTTCCCGTGGAGACCACGCGCGCGTTCGGTTGCTCGACGAAGTGGCTCGCAAAGTCGACCGACGTGAAAGTGGAAGCCGACAAGATTGCTGCCGAGCCGGTGAGCCTATCTCAGGCCAGCGGCGACGACCTGAAGAATCTGGTGGCCAACGCCACCGACAAGACCGTGATCTTCGACTTCTGGTCGACCAAGTGCAAGGATTGCGAGGATTCGTTGCATGATTTCGAGACGACCTATCGTATGTATCGCTTGCGCAAATTCGATATGATCACCGTGAACACCGATAATCCCGCCGATCAGGCGAAGGTGAACGACTTTCTGCAGCAACAACACGCTTCGGGGAAGAACCTTCAGTACAACTCCACGAGCATGAAGGCGTTGCAGGCCGCGGTAGGAGAAAAGTGGAAAGAGAACGAGCCCTTCGTGTTGGTCGTTGGACCCAACGGCACCCACATCTACCAAAAGAACGGAAAGGTCGATATCCTCACCGTTCGCCGCTACGTGCTGGCCACGATTCCGAACGATAAGTCGTACTCCGGCGTCACCGAATACTGGAACTCGGTCATCAAGGCCGGCGAGTAGTCTGCTTTCCCCGAGTGTGCTTCATCCGCCGCAAGCGCGCGATGCGTTTGCGGCGGATCGTTTTTTAGGTATGACAATTTGAAAGTTTTTCACGCTTTGGATCTTCAATTCGATCTTCGTACACAGCGCATCCTGGCGCTGCCAAAATTCCCCGCGAAAGCAATCAACTCGCGTTGGGTCTTGCTCCCCAACTCATAGACTCAGAAAAACGGAAATCGCTCCCAAGAGCAAACCGCGACAATTTTAGCCCCAAGGCCCAAAATCGCAAATCTTCAAAAAGCCTTATAAACATGGGGGAAAAGTGGTGCGCCCAAGGGGACGATTTCAGAACTTTTCTCTGCGATTTCGTGGCCAGTTTCACACAAGTCGCGCTGCCAGTTAGATTGAGCTCCTAACATGGTTGACCCATCATTGTTCGACTGGAAGTCGCTCCACGTAACTGAAATATCTCTCGCGGTTGCGTTTCTTACGAGTGTCGCATCCGTGAACCAGACGAGTGTAATAGTAAAGACTCTTGACCTGTGTGACAGGTATTTGATAGCGTCGGCTGAAACGATGAATATTTGCAACATTCTGATCGCGGCCGCTACAGGTGCGGCTTTGACTGCGGGTTGCTCACCAATCCGTGTGTGGTAGCGACGAAGGGAATTCGATGATGAACAAGGTAATCGCAGCCGGACTTCTATTGAGCGTTGGATTATTGGGCAGCGGGTTCGCGGCTACCGTCGCCGAGCCTCCGGGAGTTTCTATCACCAACGGCATGGTTAATGCCAAGCTGTGGATTCCGGACGTCGATAACGGCTACTACCGAAGCACTCGTTTCGACTGGTCGGGCTCCATCTGGAGCTTGGAATCCGGCGGACATACCTACTTCGGACAGTGGTTTCCGCTCTATGACCCGAAGAAGCACGATTCGATCACCGGACCGGTGGAGGACTACGCTCCTCTGAATTACACGGAAGCGAAGCCGGGCGAAACATTCGTGAAGATCGGCGTCGGTGTGCTCAAGCGCTTGGACGACCAGCCGTACAGGTTCAGCGCTCCGTACGAACTCCTGGACACTGGCAAGTGGTCCACGCGCATGGGACCAGATTTCGTGGAGTACCGGCACGAGGTTGCCGATCCGAAGTCCGGCTATGCCTACATCTACACGAAGACGGTACGGCTAACCGCAGGCAAGCAGCAGATGACGATCGACCACAACCTTAAGAACACCGGTACAAAGGCGATCGCGACCAATGTTTACAATCACGGCTTCTTCATGCTGGATTCGCAACCGACTGGTCCTGATTTCACGGTAACGTTTCGGTTTGATATCAAGGCCGCTCGGTCCATGAACGGAATGGCAGAGGTGAGGGGCAATCAGATCGTCTATCTGCAGGAGTTGCAACCGAATGCGAACGCCAACGCAGCACCGGCCGGCGCTGTGGTTGCGGGCGCCGCACCCGGCGGCACTCCAGTTGGCCTTGGCGGTCGCGGTGCTGGTCCTGCTGTCGTCTCGGGCTGGGTCGGTAGCGGCGCCAGCACTCCCGTTGAAGGGTTCAGCACCGCGGATCCGAAGGACTTCGACATTCGCATCGAGAACCACAAGACCGGCGCGGGAGTCCGGATCACCGCCGACCGCCCACTCTGGCGGATCAACTTCTGGTCCGTCCGGACAACGGTGTGTCCGGAGGCTTACGTTGAAGTGAAAGCCGATCCAGGCGAGGAGACCTCGTGGCGGCTGACGTACGATTTCTACGCACTGGCGCCAGCCGGGGAGCAAAGATAAAGCTTTGGTCATCTCCCATCATGAATAAGCGCGGATTGGAGAAGATCGGCCAGAATTGCAACGCGGCCCGAGGTGTTAGGCTTAACTATTCGGTTTGCGGGCCGGCTATATGATTCCGCCCAAGAATCGCGAAGAAAAGAAGTCGTTTCTTTCCGTTCGCCACACCGCGCGCCTGGGATATTGAATCGTGATCGGGAGGACAACATCGATGCTTATTGATTCTAATCGCAAAGCCATCTCCGGCACCCTGAGTCTGCTGCTCACAGGATTTCTTATTATTGGCGCGGCCGCACGGCCAAAGAATGTCGACTACCCTTTCTACGGCGGCGATCCTGGCGCGCAGCGCTATTCGACTCTGACGCAGATCGACGCGAGAAATGTCAGCCAGCTGAAAGAAGTCTGGCGTTACGATCTCGGCGGACCGGCGGCCATTGAGAATCAACCTATCGTCGTCAATGGGATTCTCTACGGAATGGGCACCGATACAATCTTTGCGCTCGATGCGGCGACCGGCAAAATTAAATGGGAGACTAAACCCCCGAACGTCGCCGGACGGAACCCACGCGGCGAAACGTTCTGGACGGACGGTAAGGAGCGCCGGCTTCTGGTTGCGCGCGGCGCCGTCGTTACATCTTTAGACGCCGATACCGGCAAAATCGATGCAGGCTTCGGCGTTGAAGGCGATGTCAATCTCAACGATCAGCTGCGCGGGCCGGCTTCGGAAAACAGGGTCGCGATGACCAGCCCGGTGGTGATCTACAAGGATATTTTTGTCACGGGCGGAGGCGTGGGCGAAACGACGCCCGCCTCTCCAGGCGATATCCGTGGCTGGGACGTGCGCACTGGCGATCTGCTCTGGACCTTCCACACGATTCCCTATCCCGGCGAGGAAGGTTACGACACCTGGCCCAAAGACGCCTACCTGAAAGCAGGCGGCGCGAACGCCTGGGCTGGCCTGACGCTGGATGCGAAGCGCGGCATTGTCTTCGCTGCGACAGGATCGCCGGCCGACGATTCCTACGGCGGCGAACGCCTCGGCAATAACGTGTACGGCAACAGCGTGATCGCCCTTGACGCCACCTCGGGCAAGAAGCTCTGGCACTTCCAGGTGATCCACCACGATTTGTGGGATGGCGATTTCGCGTCTGCTCCGACGCTTACGACGATCATCCGCAACGGCCAGCCGGTGGATGTTGTAGTGGCGACCAACAAGAGCTCTTATATTTGGGTCTTTGATCGCGTGACCGGCGAATCCATGTTCCCGATCGATGAGAAACCGGTTCCTCCGTCAACAGTTCCCGGCGATGTGGCTTCGCCAACGCAGCCGATTCCGCGCCTGCCACCGCCGCTTTCACGGATAACCGTCACTGAAAACGATCTGACGAACCGCACGCCCGAGGCTCACGCCTTTGCGCTCGAAAAGTTTAAAACCATGATCAGCGGACCGCAGTACACGCCCGAAGCGTACAAGCAGGAAACCATCGTGGCGCCAGGATTCAGCGGCGGCGTCGAGTGGGGTGGGATCATGACCGATCCCAACGCGCATGTCGCTTTCTTCAATGCCGAAAATATCGTATGGTCCAGCTCGGTCGTCGATCGGCGGCCCCTTCCCCCGGGGGCGCCGCCAGAACGAGAGCCTCATTCCCGTTATGCCTTCGGTGGCTACCACAAGTTCTACGATCAAGAAGGCTATCCGGCAACAGCTCCGCCGTGGGGCACACTTACTGCCGTCGACCTGAATACCGGCAAATTCATCTGGCGGATTCCGTTCGGTGAATATCCGGAGCTGGTGGCGCAGGGCATGAAAGATACCGGCAGCGAGAGCTATGGTTCCGGTGTCGTGACCGCGAGCGGCCTGCTCATGATCGGGTCCTCCGATTTCGACAGCAAGTTTCGCGTTTATGACACGAAGACCGGCAAACTGATCTGGGAAACTGCTCTGCCTTATCCCGGGACTGCGAGCCCAGCGACGTATATGGTTAACGGCCGTCAGTATGTTGCGTTCGCCACCAGCAGTGGCCGCGCCCCGAAGCTGAAGCAAAAAGGCTCCACGCTTGTGGTCTACGCGTTACCGGAGTAAACGGCTGAGTAGGACCCGAGGTAATGCCAAAGGCAAAGAAGAGTGGCGCGCCCAAGGGGACGATTTTAGAACTTTTCTGGGCGATTTCGTGGCAGCTTTACCACAGTCGATCTCCTCGGAGTGAATCTCTGAATTGACTCCTATGGGGTTGCTTCGAGCTCTCAAGTAAGCTAACCTAGCTTAGCTAAGGAGCTGCAATGAGTATCGTCACCATCCACCAAGCCAAAACGAACCTTTCTCGGCTAATTGAGAAAGCTTCCGAGGGAGAGGAAGTGATCATTGCACGCGGTTCAAAACCCGTGGCCCGACTCGTTCCGGTCGGCGAGGTAAAGGGTAAGCGCCAGCCAGGATCGTTGAAAGGCAAGTTGCGTGTTGGGCCTGAGTTCTTCGAACCCCTTCCGATAAGCGAACTGACGGCCTGGGAATAGTCCAATTGCGCGCGCTACTCGACACACATGCTTTGCTGTGGTGGCTTTCCGATGATCCTGCGCTAACGCGAACCGCCCGAAAGATCATTGCCGAAACCAAAAACACACTGATCGTAAGTGCTGCTTCGGCTTGGGAAATCGCCATCAAGGTCCGGCTGGGAAAACTCCCGACTGCTACTGACTTGGCGGCGGATTTCTCTGGCCTGATTGAACGTGAAGGTTTTCAATCGTTGGCGATCTCTGCAGAGCATGGCATTCGGGCTGGACTCTTGCCTGGCCCTCACAAAGACCCCTTCGACCGTATGCTCATCGCCCAAGCTCAGGCCGAACATATACCTATCATCAGCAATGAGGCATCCTTCGAAAGCTACGGCGTGCGACGCATCTGGTGAAAAAGAAAACGTCAAATTCCACGGCGAACGGACCTTTTGGAAGTGGCGCGCCCAAGGGGACGATTTTAGAACTTTCCTCGGAGAATTGGGGTTAGCGTCGCCACAGGCCAAAATCCCCGCCGGCTTGCGTGCGTGATACCCGCGGTATTGCGAT
>Ga0210401_10001258_pt1 | contig 29698 bp, 19 predicted proteins | sample IncBWH32MmetaG_FD_150866 | JGI IMG/M metagenome (GOLD analysis project Ga0210401, IMG submission 150866) | Forest soil microbial communities from Barre Woods Harvard Forest LTER site, Petersham, Massachusetts, United States - Inc-BW-H-32-M | ecosystem: Environmental > Terrestrial > Soil >...
ATATGGGTGGACGACCATGCCGGACGCACGAAGAAGCTGACGCCGGAAATGTATCTGGCGATTCTCGACGAGGCCCACAAACACAATGTTCCAGTCGCGGTGCATAACGTCACACTGGCGGATGCCAAGCTACTCATGCGGGGAGGCGTCGAGGGATGGCTTCATGTTCCTGTCCGCGGGGGAGAAGTGCCCGACGACGAAATGATCGCCATCGTGAAGGAGCGGATAGCGAGAAATGATCGGCCGCTCATCTGGATGACGCCTTCCCTCATTACGGCATGGATGGACACGCAGGGGGGCACAAGGCCGGCGTGGCTCGACGACCAGTTGCTTCAGGACCTCTATCCCCGCAAACAGATCGAGGAACACTGGGGCGATCCGTTAAAGAAAATGACACCGGAAGCGATCAAGCACGCCCGAGAGGATTTCGCGGAGCAAGGGCGCACCGTAATGAAGTTCAGGGCGGCAGGCGTTCGGATCGTCACGGGAACAGACACCGGACAGACGCGGTTCTGGATCGGATTTTTCAACCATTTGGATTTGGAAAGTATGGTCGCATTCGGCATGACTCCGGCGCAGGCGATCGTCGCGGCGACGCGCGATGCGGCCGGAATCGCGCATGTCAGTTCGGGGATGGTGACGCCAGGTAGGAATGGAGACTTCATCGTGTTGGATGCGAATCCCTTGGAGAATATTTCCAATACGCGACGGATCAACAAAGTTTATCTTCGAGGACAGGAAGTTGACCGGGTCGCGCTGAGGGCCAAATGGCAGGCTGCGGCAAACCAAGCGGCGAAATAGATCTGAGTGTCCAATACAAAGTTCCCACCATGTGTTTGTAAGTGCCCTACCCTCGACGCTCGCAATCGATAGCCTCATTTCATCTTACTTCGTGCACGCTGAATCGGATTCTCGGTAACGGGGATTTTGCCACTGAAAACGCAAAAGGGGATAACGGACTTCTCATGGAAGGAGTTGGCAGGGTTGCTACCCAAATTCAAGCTCCAGGGATGCGCTTGGGCGCTTGCCGAGGATTAAAGGAGGGTTCAGTTTATGGCTCGATGCCTAGGCGCCCCGCCACCTTCGTAAGGGTCTCGGATAGCCTCGCGATGTGCGCTTCGTTGTGTGCTGAAGTGCAAGAAATGCGCAGCAGATTCTGTGGCGCGGCCGGCTTCAGCACCGGGTTGATGTAGATGCCTTCGGTCAGAAGCGCTTTGCACATCCGGCACAAATCCACTTCCTCACGGACCACGACCGGGACGATCGCCGTCTCTCCATCGAGCACCGTAAAGCCGCGCGCGCGTAGCTCCACGCGCAGCTCGCGGGCCATCTGCAGCAGCCGCAGGCGCCGCTCCGGCTCCTTGCGGATGATCTCCAGGGCCGCTCCTACCGCTGCCACCGATGCCGCCGGCAGGCTCGCCGAAAAAACAAAGGGCCGAGCAGTGTGCTTCAGATAATCCACCACTTCGCGCGAGCTGGCGATAAACCCGCCCACCGACGCGAGAGCCTTACTGAAGGTGCCCATCACGATGTCCACATCGTCCAGCACCCCCAGGTGTTCCGCCGCGCCCGCTCCGGTCGGCCCCAACACACCCAGTCCGTGTGCTTCGTCCACATAGATACGCGCCGCTCTGGACTTCGATAGGTTCACCAGCCCACGTAACTCGGCCAGATCCCCCTCCATGCTGAACACGCCTTCAGAGACCACCAGGATCTTCTCTTCGGAAGCACAGCTGTTTAGACATCGCTCGAAATGATCCAGATCGTTATGCCGGAAGCGCATCACCCGTGCCGGCGACCGCAACGCTCCTTCCACCAGGCTGGCGTGCAAGCCGTGATCGCAGATCATGGCGTCGCCCTTTTCGGTTAGCGCCGAAAGCGCCGCGTAGTTGGCCTGAAACCCGGTACCGAAGATCATCGCGGATTCTTTGCGTACGAAGGCGGCCAGCTCCGCTTCGAGTTTCACGTGCAGATCCAGGGTCCCGTTCAACAGGCGCGAGCCGCTGCATCCGCTACCGTACTTCCGGATGGCCTGAGCGGCGGCTTCTGTGACCTCCGGGTGCGTGGTCAAGTCCAGGTAATCGTTGGACCCGAACATCAGCACCTTCGACGAGCCCAGCCGCGCTTCTCCCGGCTGGCAGCCTTCGCGATCTCCGAAGGTCTCGAAGTACATGTACAGACCGGCTTGCTGGAGTTCGCTCGGGCGCGTAAACGCGCGGCATTTCGCGAAAACGTCGTTCGCTCGGGTGCTCTTCTTTTTTGCGGTGGCGGTCAGGCTCGTGTTCAGTGCCATTCGTAGATTCGGTAGGTCTTGTAGTGTTTTGCTCCCATCACTTCTAGAGAGCGTATCATCAGAACATTATCTTCCAGTATCCATGACATTTCACAGTCGCCGCTGTACCCTAGCTTCCGTGCAACCCGCGTGAGCCTAACATAGAAGGCAGCAGCCAAACCAGAACTTCTATACTCCTCCAAGACACCAAGAGCAAGAACACGCAGACTTTTAATCAAACGTTGATAATACAGAATCTTGAGCAGTCCCGTCGGGAAGAGGCTGCCGCCTGCCGCCTTCAGCGCGAAGTTGACATCGGGCAAGGCCAGTGCGAACCCAATCGGCTTCCCGCCGGCTTCCCCCACCAGCACCAGGTCAGGCTTGAGAATCTGCTTCATCTCTTTGCCCATCAGGAAGAACTCCTCGCGAGTCATGGGCACAAACCCCCAGTTGCGCTTCCACGCCGAGTTGTACACATCCCAGATGCGTACCACTTCGTTGTTGAAATCCTTCATGTTGATGGGCCGGACCGTAACCCCGCTCTTGGCGAGCTTGCGGTCCGCCACCCGCCCGATCTTTTCCAGCTCGACTGCCGCCGCTGTATTAACGTAGGCGTTGAGGTCCTTCGCCTTGCGGAGCCCTGCTTTTTCCATCAAGGCCGGGTAATAGGGCGGGTTGTAAGTCATCATGACCATCGGAGGGGACTCGAAGCCGTCGACCAATAAGCCGCATTCGTAGTTGGTGGAGGGATTCACCGGCCCCCGAAGCAGCCCCGCGCCGCGGGCGAACACCCACTTTCGTGCGGCGCCGAGAAGAGCCGCCGCAACTTCCGGGTCGTCCGTCGATTCGAAAAATCCGAAGAATCCGGCGTTCTCCTCGTGAAACTTGTTGTGATTGTGGTCAACGATAGCGGCGATCCGGCCCACCACGCGGCCGTCGCGCCGCGCCAGGAAAAACTCGGCCTCCGCGTTGGCGTAAAAGGGATGCTTGGCCCGGTCCAGCAGTTCCTTGACCGCGATCCGCAACGGAGGCACCCAAAAGGGATTGCCGCGGTACAGGGAATAGGGAAGCTCGATAAATTCTTTTAACGCCTGCTTGCTTTCCGCTATTACGACTTCAAGCGCCAATCGAATCCGTCCTTCCTGACAGTTTCCGGCGAATTATGGACCACGCTGCAATCAAGAACGCGGCAAGCAGCGCGCCTACCACCAAGTTAACGACGCAATGTAACGGTATCGAAGGCAAAGTGTAGCAAGAATAATGCATCGTGTTGACGCCAAAAAGACCCAGCGTCCATCCGCATCGCGTGTGCCACCCAACAGATCCTCGTTTGAAAGGCGAATGTGAATCAGGAGTGCACATCAGAGTTCAATACTTTAGCCAACCTGCCTCCTTGTACCAGGCAAGCGTTTGGGCGAGTCCAAGCTCCAGGGGCGTCTGCGCTTCGAAGCCAAGCTCTAACGCCGCGCGACGCGTGTCGCAGGTCCAGTAGGGGCATTGTGCTTCTTTTATCTTCTCGCGCGAGATGATTCCTGGCTTCCCGGTAAGGCGCGAGCAAACTTCCGCGAAGCCACCTATGACGTACGCAAGTGGGAAAGGAATCTGTAGGACTCGCGCTCGTTTCCGCATGATGCGTGCTGCCACCGTGCTTAGCTCGCTCCACGAGACCGCTTTCGCGTGGGCCAGAGAGTAAGCGCGCCCGCCGGCTTGAGGGGCGCATGCTGCCGCCAGCAACCCTTCGGCCAGATCCTTTACATAGATCGCCTGGAACCAGCGTTCGCCGCCAGAGATCTTCAGCACGAAGCCCTTACTAATCGACCTGAACATTTCCAGCACGTCCGTATCGCGCGGGCCGTAGACCACGGGCGGCCGCACAATTACCGCGTCAGGAACTAGCGCCCGCGCAATTCGCTCGCCTTCCAGCTTGGATCTTCCGTAGTGTGTGATGGGATGCGGTTCGGTGTCCTCGGAGACCGGCGTGCCATCGATGCTGGGACCGATGGCAGCGAGAGAGCTGACGTACACAAGCCGAACGTCGCGCCCGGCGACCGCCCGCGCGACATTCTCCGTCGCTCGTGCATTGCCCGAGTAGAATTCCCTCGTCGAAACTGCTTTCGTGACACCCGCGAGGTGGATCACGGCGGTGACGTCTTCAAGAGCGGCACTCAACCCCTCGCCGGAAACGAGATCGCCGAACACAAGCTCAACTTCGGCAGGCAACGCAAAGGGATGCCGCTTGGAACTGTCGCGGCGGATCAGGCAGCGCAGCGCCTCGCCACGGGCGCACATGGCCTCCACCAGATGGCTTCCGATGAAGCCGGTTCCGCCAGTGATCAATATCATTGTGCGCGGCCACTTATGGAAAAAAACTGTCGTCAAAAATCATCAACATATTCGCTTGGAAGTGGTGTCATACACTACACTTTTCTATTCTGAGTCAGGAGTGCGAGAGGAAGAATAACTGTGGCGGCACACGATCAGAGCCAAATGATCGGGATCCCCCGAGAAACGTTTCTCAGGGGTCTAAGATCCGATCAGCAAAACGAGCCAGTTCACCTATTTTAGGCCGCCTTTATCAAGCTCAAAAGATTTGGATGAGGCGGTCGTGACCCTTTTTGGAGCGACTCCCTACGGGGATCACTTCGCCAACCGCTAGCCCAGCAAGCCTGCCAAGGAGCGCGGCCTATTGTTGCGATGCCTGCTCAGCGTTCCCATTCGGTATCAAGACTCCTTGCAGATTTGGCAGCACCCCAAGCTGAGTCGAAGTAATCGTGCCCGACGGGCAACATTCGAACCTCTGAACCTTGCAAGCTCGTCAGCGACCAGTCAAATCCGGAGGGTTATTCCAGATGCGATGGGCACATTCAACAACAGCATGAGGGCGCTCAGCTCTATCAAGGGACTTACGCTTGCGATAAACGAGGCAACACGATCTCCAAGGTTCCACTCTGGAGCGTTGCCCGGGCCGATTGCGGATCGACATCAAAGGGGAGATCAGCGACGCCGATCATTTTTTTGCCTTTGCCATTGCCGGCAGCCGTCCGGTTCGAATCCACGTGGATACCGAAAATGACGGCTCGTTGATGCCCAACTTCCACTTCCAAGTCTTTTGCTGTAAAGCCAGGCACTTGAATTGTTAGTTGGACCGCGCCCTCGGTGACGTTGTATTCGATCGGGAGTTTAGGCAGAAGCTCTCCTTCCGCCATGAACCAATCGTCCTGGTCAGAGCCATGGCCGCCGCCGCGGGACTCATAGATTTCAAAAGCGCGCTGAGCGATCAGCGAAGTGGTTTCATTCATCCTGTCAAAAACGTCTGCCTCGACCACCCGTACAAATTTTTCCATTGCAGATTTTGGTTTGCTTGCCATATAGACTCCCTCACTCTAGTGCCGCGAAAAGTGTGTTCGCCTTGCCACCGCACTATACAGTGTCTAGAGATCTGCAGCGGACCATCCCATTAACTGGTTTCTTCCCTACTTCCGCGCTTCTGGCGTCGGCGGTCGCGACACATCCCAGTCTAATGCTTTCTCGGCAGATCACGCGACAGGCGTTGAGTATAGCAGTGGTTGAAGTTTCATTCGGATTTCTGCTTGTCCGTGCTGCCCTTGCCCACGATCTTCTTGCCCAGCTTCCCCACTCCTTTGGCGCTTCCTTTGCCGACCTTGGCCACGCCCTTTCCGGTGCCCACTCCGATGTCCTTGCCGGCGCCGCCGGCACCTTTGCCAAGATCGGTAGCGGCCTTGGCAGGGTGAAGAGTAACGAGATTGCCGGCAGCTCCGGCAGTGCCTTTGCCTAGGCTCTCCGCCCCCTTGCCTGCGCCTTTGCCAATGTCTTCACCGCCCTTGCCGATTTCCTTGCCGGGGCTGCGCTCAACCTTCTGCTCCTTGCCATTCGATTGCGTCTGGGCGGCCCCCTGATCCTGGGGCGGATTCGCGGGGCGTCCAAATGCGAGCGGACTTGAAAAAACAACTACGCACACCGCCACAAATATCGAGGCGGATTTTGCCTTAATTTTCATTTTCCCTTGTTCTGTTTCCACAGCCATAGCCTTCCCCCTTCTTTCGCGAGATCGGTGCCACAGCGCCTCGGTCATAGCGTTGCTGAATCGGCGAGCCGAGGCGCGATGTGCCACTACAAGCTATGATGTTTGCGCTCTCCGAAGAGATTCATCCCATCTGCGTTCGTCGGCACATCATAGAAGGCTAGCGTCACCGATATTGCTCATGGGCCACATCCTGATAAGTGCTGTCGGTAGCCGGGTTTTGCATCCAGAGGGGCGAATTCCAGTTGCCGATATGAGGACTTTTTAAGCGCCTTGCGAAAATCCAGGCCAAGAGCCGTTGCAAGGCTGATTCCGAAGCGGCCTGACGCAATTTTCAGCGTTGGCTAACTCAGAGGGAACACGATGCGGGACTTGCCGCTGTCTGCCATCAAAGTCTATTCGACTTCCGAACGTGGGGCGGTCTTCGTGTTGATCTGAAGGCGAACGGGGATCATGGCTTGAAAGGGGCTGTTCACCGTGGAGCCGTTCGGTGGGTTCGGTGAAATCTCCGTATATGGAGCTTTGATCGGGTTTCGCGATGATTAATTGCCGCCTTCCCTTGCCACCTTCGTTAGGTTAGGGCGATCATCACTTGGCGTCCTTATTATTCTCGGCGCAAAGATACTCCCCGATCTTCCAATCCGGCTTGGAATCGTAATCCATGTGAACGGTCCATGGCCGGCTAAACGTTTTGGGATCTTCGATCGTAATACTGTATTCCAAAACCGCTCCGCGGCGGTGGAAGCGCTCCACGGTATGCAGTTCTTCACTATGGGTCATTCCATGCAGATCCAACCAACTCTTGTTGTTGAAACCGACGGTATCCACAACAAAAGTGTCCCCTTCCCATTTCCCGACTGAGTTTCCAAGCCAAGTGGGATCCAGATCCTTTGGATGTCCTTGCCCATCCGTGTAAATCCATCTGACAGTGTTCATGAATTCATGAATCACGACCACTTGACCCGGCGTTTGTAGGATCGCCATAGGATAGATGGGCGCAAGCATCAGCCCTGGAATGCCGGGAGGTAAGCAGCGTGTTGATGGACTATCGGCCTCGTTCGCGGACTTATATTTTGCTTCTGCCTCCGGTAGAAACGGCACCACTGTCGCGCTGTCCGGCTTTCGCTTGTCCGCGGGATCCAGAAGGCTATCCTTAGGCCCACCTATTCGCCTAGGGGGCGTCGACATCCAGATCCCGCTTATGTCTGGAACGGATCCACCCGACTTGGCCCCTGCTGATTTCGATAGGTTCGAATTCTGCGCATGCACCCCTGTAGCCGAGCCGAACAGGCCTAGCAGGGAACAAGCAAAACAGGCGAGGCGAGTTGTTTTTGTGATAATCCCTTGCTTGTACGTTCCGCGTCCGGATTTGCGAATATCGTTCATTAATATTCCTTGCCATCGGCGGTCTGTATTTTCGTAATCATCATCACCTTTGTTCCATCCTTAGCGGCATGGCCACTCATCTTAACCTTATCGCCTGGCTTGAAGAGATGACTTGTCCAGCCGCGCCGAGCTAACGAGGCGGGAGCGCCCGTCTCGCCACCCCACTCCTCAATTTCGCCCTTGTCGTTTGTACCAGTCACGTAGAGCCATATGTGGGGACTAGCCCACTGAAAATCTTTGACTACGCCTTCCACGGTAACCTCGTGCTGCAAATCATAAGTTGCTGTCCCGTGATGTGCGAACGCAGGAATCCATATCAGCAAAGAAACAGAGACGATCAGGAAAGAAATAAGCTTTCTGCCCTTCATTGTCGTGTCCTCGCTTAGCCGTTACGGCAGATTCTCAGGGAAACATCCACACGAGTGTCGCTACTTCAACGCTGGCCTGCGAACCTTATGCCATAGTTTACGCTCGTGGACCATATTTGTTTCACTGAATGAAGGGTTGGACAAGCCTTAGCTGACTTTGAAATTTGAGCCGCATCGCCGAACTACCACAGCTCATAGCGAGCCGAGCCAATGCACGGGCAGCGAGCATGATTCCTCCCAATGAGCGCTGTGATTTGCAACTGGGAATTTGCCCCTTCCGCCCTAAGAGCCGTTTACCGAGCGGAAGAATTAGCAGGGGTAATCAATCTGCTGCGTGATCCCCGCCAGCAGATTCTGTGTTGCAATGCTTGGCGTTCGAGGCGAGAAATAAGGGAGCAGTATTGGCAACTTGCCCGCCGACACTGCTCCCTCCGAGTGTGTCTTGGTCACAGGTATAGCACTACTATCTGAAGAACACCTGAATGCCTGTCAGCTTACAACGATCTTGCAAACCGCCAATTTTATAGTTCTGCGACGGACTATTCCATTAACCGGGATTCCAGCCCAGCTACGGAAGAAGGGAGCTGTCTAAATCCAACGGGGGGGCAAATTACCGTTTGCCAGGCACTAAAAATTCCTGTCAGGGCTCCCCCGGCAGAGGCCCAAAGGCTGGCGGAGAAACACGCCTGCGAGATGCCGCCTCGTATGCCGAGGCGACCTTTAGGATGACATCCTCCTTCCCGGGCTCTGCGCGAAATACGAGCGAGAACGGCAGGCCGGGCGCCGGAAGGTCGGCGGGGGTGTTGTTGTTGGTCGGAATGTATCTCTTCTTATCCGCGCTCAAAACAAAAACTGGATCGTAAACGGTGCGGACGTAGCCGGCGGGAATAAGGACTTCCGTGAGTCCCGCAAAAGGGCCCATACGAAGCTCTCCGCGTGTGTCGTCGGCAGGTCTCGGCTGAGGAGCCAATCCAATCTTGCCGGGCGGGAGCGAGTAGTGCAGGCGAACGACGGCATCGAGGCGGTTTTCATAGATCACTTTCATCTCGACACGGCGTAGTAGTTCTCGCATCATGATGTGCTCGTCAATTCCTTGACGTTCGCCAAGCGTCTGGCGCATATCATCCATTTCTTCCCAATCTTTAAAGGCTGCTCTCTGATCATCTCCCCAGAACTTCGAGCGGGCGTTGAGCTTCGCGAAATCCGTCAGCGTTTCGACGAAGCCGCGTGCCTTCCAGTCCGCCGCTCGCCGCATCGCGTACTGGTTAAAATGAAACGTGAAGGCATTCGATTCGACGACCTCTTCGATGGCGCGGATATTCAGGTTTTTAGGGATCGGCACGCGTCCTTCGGCTAAATCAACCAGGTAATCGATCGGCCTCATCGTGCCGGAGCCAAATGTTTTGCCGGGGGCAAATTCAGTGGGCTTAATTTTAGCAGCGAACTCTGGGAACTGAGGCTGGCCATTGCCACTGAGCCGGTAAAGGATATCGGGAAAAAATACCGGAACGAGCTGTGCGAGAGCCTCGGTATAAGCCGGCTTCATCTTTTCCAGGCTGGGATCACCGGGCCAGAGCGGATCGACGGATTCCACAAGCGTGGCCCCCAGATAATCGCCGAGGGTAGCTTTGATTTCCTTTGCCGCGGCCTGGGCGATGGGTTCGTCCGCTTTAACACCCGGGAAAGTGAGCATGGATTCGCGGATAATTCCGATGCGCATGCCGCGCAGCGAGCCCCGGGCGCCCGTGGAGGCCGCGCTCTCCGCGTATGGAGTGGATAGGACGCTCGGTCGCGGGACCGTAGTAAAAATATCGCGGGGATCGTAATACCCGTTGGCCGGATCCTTCAGCGCGTCGAGCACCTTGGCCGCGTCCTTTACGGTGCGACACATAATCCCTGCCCGATCGAGATAGATGTCGGCGCCAATCGCACCTCCCAGAAAGGAGATGAGCGACTTGTGAGGCAAAATCAACGCCACCGAGTTGTGATTCGAGGGTCCGCGGCAGGACATGCTGGTTTCTTCACAAACGGCGCACATCACCAGATTGGTGCTTACCGAAACTCCCGGGCCGGAGCTTGAGCCCAGCGAAGCCGCGCGCGTCGTGTCGTACGCATCGCTCGGATTGCCTGCCCAGGTGCTTCGCTGATAGCCTTCGGTGGAAACAAAAATCTTGGTTGGCTTGTTCGAGCCGCGGGAATTTTCGGTGCCACCGGAACCGCCGCGAATGGCAGGGACCGGGCGACCGTTGTATTCCGTGTTGACCGCTTTGGCGTAGATGATGGCGCCTTTTTGCCTGAGCTCGGCAACCAGCGTGTGGTCCCGGGCGGGGAAATCGATATCGTAGTTGGCGTCTGCGCCGGCGGTGCTGCGCATATCTTTGGTGTCGTACGGATCTTTGAACGAAAATGGAATGCAATACATGGGCATTGCTTTGAGATCCGGATTTCTGCCGTACTTGGCGTCGAGTTCGGCAGCGCGCTCCAGAGCATCCGGTTGCTTCCGAAATTCTTCGCAGACCGCTGGCGATCCGGGTGGCAGCGCGCCCTGCGACGGCGCCTTGTCGCGCCCTCCTTTGCAAGTCACCGAGCGTTCGCCCCGGAGGTTAAGCGTGCCCAGCGCGTTTACCTGTCCCACATTGGGTATTCCTACGGTCATTCCGAACTGCTGTTGCACGGATGGATCCGATGCAGTCGGTTCCATTCTCCCGAATTCAATCGGTGGCCCGGCGTATTGATCGAAATTTGGAAGAAGGTTGGATATGGCAATCGTGTCGGTCGGAAATTTGATTGGAGCGCCCGCCCGCACCGCGCCTGACACAGGAGCGATCGGGGCGCCGTCCCGGGTTACAAGTTGATTGCTCACACCGTTATACGCCTTGGCGCGATTGATATAGAGTGTAACCAAACTTTTGCAGGTGATTTGACCGGCCCGGATAGCGCGGTGAACATCGTCTATGGTGGCTTCCTGAAGATGAAACCGGGGTTGCTGAGCGCGAGTCGCTTGGCTTGCAACCAACACTGTAATTGTCAGGAAGAAAACTTTGGTGCGAGGCGACATAAGAGTCCTTGAAATATCCTGATGGATTTTTCTGTTTTGCCTGCTAATTCTGGCGCATGGTACACCCGTGACCGTCTGGCCGCGACAGAATTCACGCGCCGCTAGTATGGTTCCATTTCATCCTTGACAGTAATTAAATTCTGGGCTATCGCATGAACAACCTATTAGAGGTTTCATCGGTGTACGGCTAACAGAGTGAAGGTGTTGTTCAGACGCGATCGAGGCATCGCAGATTCAAGTTCTGCCGTTGGAATCCCCGCGTTACTGGAGGTTGAAATGCCCAATACGAAAAGCAAACTCATTCTTGGCGCGCTTGGGATAGCCTTGGTGTCTTTTCTTACCTGTCTGCTGGTAACTCACACCCAAGGTGCAGCAGCAGCTAGCACTTCTGATTACATCGAGGGCGTAGTCACCAGCTCGAAAGGCCCCGAAGCCGGAGTTTGGGTGATTGCGGAGACGACGGAGCTGCCGACGAGGTTCGCCAAGATTGTGGTCACCGACGGTCAGGGGCGCTACGCCTTGCCGGAACTGCCGCCAGCGAATTATCAGGTGTTTGTGCGTGGCTACGGATTGGTCGATTCGGCGCGCGTCCCAGCCAAGCCTGGGCAGCGCCTCGATCTCAAAGCAGCTGTCGCGCCGGACGATCGCGCGGCCTCGAAGGTCTATCCCGCAGATTACTGGTTGAGCCTGCTCACTATTCCCCAAGGAAAGCTGTCCGATAAAGACGTGGTCCTGGAAACCAAGGAGTGTTTCTCATGCCATCAAGTGGGTGATGTGGCTACCCGCGAAATTGAAAAGAGCCTTGGTTCCTTCGACTCCAGCGTTGACGCCTGGGATCATCGAGTGATGATGGGGCCATCAGGTGCCAACATGGCTGGCGTCTTCGGTAGGCTCGGAGACCAGCGAAAAGCGTTCGCCGAGTGGACCGATCGCATTGCCGCAGGCGCGTATCCCAAGCAGGCACCGCCGCGCCCCGCCGGCGTAGAGCGCAACCTCGTCATCACGATGTGGGACTGGGCCAGGCCGACCAGCAGGCGCAGCGATATGGCGGCTACGGACGAGCGCACACCCACGCTGAATGCCAACGGGCTGGTGTACGGCGCCATCCAAAGCTCGGACATTTTTGCCGTGCTCGACCCGCGCAAGAATGCCACCAGCGAGATCAAGATCCCGTCGAACGGACCGCAGATCGATGACAACACCCCGGAGTCGCCGTACTGGGGGGACGAGAAAGTGTGGCAACGGCAATCCGATCCCCGCAGTGTCGCCATCGACCGCCACGGCAGGGTGTGGGTCACCGCGCGGATTCGCGCGCCGCGACAGCAGCCCGATTTCTGCAAGGACGGCTCGATCAACGTCTTCGCCAAGTACTTCACGTTGCCTGGTCCGAGCGCCCGGCAGATCGAAATGTACGATCCCGAGACGCGTCAGTTCACAACGATCGACACGTGCTTTGCGGCTGACCACAACCACTTCGACGACGATGACTCGCTGATCTACGGCCAGACTGATGCGATCGGCTGGCTGGACACCAAGGAATACGACAAAACCCACGACGCTGCCGCTTCCCAGGGATGGTGCCCGGCCGTGCTGGACACGAATGGCGACGGCAAGATTACGGAGCAATGGACTCAGCCGGATCAACCGATCGACCCGCAGAAGGACCACCGGATTCACTTCGGATGCTACGCGGATGCCATCAACCCTACCGATGGGAGCTTGTGGTGCTCGGGAATCGGCCAAAGGGATACGTCGCTGGTGCGTCTCGAACGGGGAACGCACCCGCCGCAAACCTGTAAAGGAGAAGTGTTCGTGCCCCCCGCTGACAAGATGCCGTTGCCCGGTTCTGGCGGCGTGGCCATCGACACGAATGGGGTGGTCTGGCAGAACTGGCGGGGCGCCCATGAAATTTTGAGTTTCGATCGCCGTAAGTGCAAAGTGCTTAGCGGACCAACCGCCACCGGGCAGCAATGTTCGGAGGGGTGGACCGTGTACACGAAGCCCGGTCCCTCATTCCAGGGTGCGCCCGAAGTTCTCAGCACCGACATGCTGTACCTGATCGAGGTCGATCGGGACAACACGCTTGGCCTCGGAAAGGATGTAGTGCTGTCCGGCGACGTCAACTCGGACTCGTTCTTCGTTTTGATGCCGCAAGGCGGCCAAATGAAGGCGTTGACGTTGCGTGTGCCTTACCCGCTGGGTTTCTTCGCAAGACATGTATCGGGCCGAATCGACGACCCGAAGACCGGCTGGAAGGGTCGCGGGCTCTGGTCGAGCTACTCGATGTACACGCCGTGGCACCAGGAAGGCGGCAAGGGTTCACGTCCAAAGATTGTGAAGTTCCAGGTACGACCTGATCCGCTTGCGAAGTAGGCGGATTTCATCCTAATCGTAGTCTCCACTCCTTTCCAGTTGTAGGTGATCTGGCTGACGCGGGTACTTTTCACGGCCGGAGATTTTATCTGCCGCTCCGCGAAATTTGCGGCCTTGTGATCATCATTAATTATTAGGTGCGACCGAATTTCTCACTGTCGCGAAAATTAATCGTGACCTGTCAATGATCTTGCTTCCGGCGCTGGCAGTCGTCGTCCACATAGCCGCATAGCGCAAAACGAACAAAGGTTTGAACTCACTGCTTCTTACGAAAAGCCGATCCAGCGTCCTCCCAAGCCCACACCGGACCACAACAAAACTGAAACGACGGCGACTATTTTGCTCCAAACGGGCCTCAATTGCGTCTCTCCGGCCATGATCACTTTGCGCTGAATCGTAAACGTAAAGACGATCGCCAGAAATAGCGACGACATCTTGAACCAAAAAGCCTCATGGTAATAAAGCTTGATCGCTTCTGAGAGAAACAACAGGCCGCCTGTGATGACCATCAGTAGAAGACTGCCGAGCAGCCAGGGCTGTGCATCGCGTGCCAGTTGTGCGGCAGACTGGCGCCGCAATCCAAGACCCAACAGGCGCAGATCGACGACCAACACCGCTCCTCCGATCACTCCGAGCCCCAGCAGGTGGATGGCCTCGATCACTGGGAACAACCAGGACGAGCGCCTTATGGTGTCGCCAATTCCCGACTGTTCGCACCACTGGAAGAAATTCAGAAGCGACATCAGTGCTCCTCCGATTGCGTGGGCACGCAACTGGTGAGGAAATTAACGATCGGGCGTTGCGGCTGCCTATCGCAGTCGAACCAGTTGTAAGCAATCATTCTTCCCGAGAGTACGATGCAGACCCAAAGGGCCAGAGAAAGACCGCCGGCAACTCTGGCCGCCCTCGGTGGTACGCGTGCTACATCCCACGTGGCGACGCGGCGATAAACACCGGAGTGAAAGATCCATACATTAAGACCGGCCAGCAGCAACATAACCATTTTGGTTCTGAAGAAAATGTTCTGATAAGACCGCAGAGGTATGGCGAGAAACAAAAGCGTTCCGCTTGTGACCATGCTGATGAAGCCCACTACGGTCCACGGCAGCAGGCGGCTGGCAACTTCCGATACCGGCACCCTACGCATCGTCCAACCAAGCAGGCGCAGGTCGAACAATACCGCCAGGCCGAAGAAGAGACACAGTGTCCACACGTGAACCGATTCGATCAGGTCATACGCATAGCGCGATTCGTGCAGCCCGGTGCTCCACGTGGAATCCCCGAGGCGGCTGAAAAAAGCGAGGAGGGCGCTCCCGATTCCGTGGCTTGGCGTCGCCTGCAATGTCACCGTTGAAGACACAAGAATCTGATGCCCCGCGTCTCCCCAGTTCGGCGCCGCCGTGCGCGCGGTCACCCCATAGCAGAGTGCGAGGACCATAGCAGACAACAACGTTAGCAAACGAATTTGCACGTGAAACTCAATTCGCTCTCAGTGATTTCAGATCTTCGATTCCAATTTCTCAAGACGATATCTCATAAACAGTCTTTGTGGGTCACGGCTTCAGCCGCTGCGGAAAAAGTAAGCTATTTTGTCATGCCGAACGAAGTGAGGAATCTCTCTGGGTTCTAAAGTCAACAGAATGAGAGATTCCTCGGCACGCAGCGTGCCTCGGAATGACAAGAATTTCAGTTTTTCCGCATCCTCTTCAGCCGCGACATTACGAATTCTGAAAACAAATGGCTTTAGCCCCTGAGCTACTATCAAATTTGGCTGAACGACCATTTATAAGATGGCTTCAAGTAAATCCGCAAAATTGAATATAACTGCGGAAAGATGAAGCGGATCATCCCGGGCCGCGCGAGTTCGTGCGCCCTCTCAGTTATTTTTTCTGGTCAGGCGTCAACTCGTAGGGAGCGCCGGTTCCAGACGAGCCGAGAAACAACTTGCGTCCGTCGGGAAAGGTAAGATCCCTGCCGTTCGCTCGATGCGATCCATCTTTCGCCTGGTAGCCTTCGACCACGACCTCGGTGCCGGGCAGCAAGGATTCCTTGGTGAAGCCGCGCCGGAAAAGCACATTCGGCGTACCCGCTTCGATGGCCCAGTTTTCCGACGAGCCGTCGGGCTTCTTTACATCGACGTGCAACCAGGTGTGGGGGTTGACCCATTCCATTTTCGTGATCGTACCCTTGAAACTCACCGGCTTATTCGCGTCGAATTCCGCCGCAAACGCATGGTGCGCCGAAACAGACGTGGCTACTCCGCATATTGCGAAACCCGCGATGATGATGACTGTTCCAAACTTCGGTCGCATCGATTTCAGCCTCCTGCCGCGCATAGGAACGAGATGAACGCCGTGGCCCGCGGTGGCTCGACGATCCCATCCCGGGATTTGTGGCGCCCGTCTGTATTACTTACCCCCATACCAATCATAAAAGCGATCACCCGCCGGGACCTTGCGAGTGATATCGATGGCCATCGTTTCGCCTTCCCAGTGCTTCACCAACTGCTGCTTGCGAATCCCTCCGTACATAAATTCCTCGACGAATTCGTTGCAGCGAAATTCGAGAAGCTGCATATTCGGTTCCACGCGACGATAGAGCGGCATGGCGATCCGCCAGGGCCGCGTAAAAATTTTGGGATCTTCAATCGTCACTTCATACCGGATGATATCCGGCGACATCAACGTGAAGCGCTCGACCAGGTGCAGTGCGTCGCTGTGGAAATTCCCGGCGCGATCGAACCAGCTGCGGTCATTGAAATTCGACACATCGACGACGAGCGTGTCCCCTTCCCATCGTCCAACAGAGTGGCCCATCCAGGTGTCATCCGGCGGCCCGGCGACTTTATCCAAATGAATCGTGCGTGCGGAATTCGAGAATTCGTAAGCCATGTGAATCTTGTCCGTGCTTTGCGTGATCTGAAAAGGGTAGGGCATGTACATGGCGCGAGGAATTCCCGGCAAATAACACTTCAGCTCAGGGTCGCGATCGATCCAGTGTTCCGCGTTTTCTTTTTTGATCTGGAGGGCTTCGGGTCTATAGGGGATGTCGCCGTCGCCTTGCACGACGCCGAGCGATCCCGGTACGGCACCTGCCGCGCCGAGCGCGAGCACTGGCGCCGCCGGCACCCTCGCGTAGTCATAAGAATAAATGCCCGGCTGCGTCACGGCGCCGGGGAGCGCTGCATGGGCCTGCAAGTTCCAGTTGGCCTCATTGTTGGCCTGCCAGATGCCGCTGAGGTTCGGTTTGCCGTCGACGCGGGCCGGCCAAGCGGTCGCAGTCACTGGAGTCTGCCCCGACATCCGCGTGATGGACACAGAAATGACGGCGCTGGCAGCGGCCGCGGCAATGGCGACGCTGATCACCGAGCGTGAAAATCGGCCGCGCATGTGGGCCTCCTTTAAGATCCTGCGTGACAGCCGGTACTGCTAATCGCCAGAGACTAAACAGGCTGCGGAAAAATAATTCATTTTGTCATTCTGAGTGAAGCGAGGAATCTCTCTTCGGTTTAGACGCAGGAAATGAGAGATTCTTCGGCACGCAGCGTGCCTCAGAATGACAAAAATCTGAGTTTTTCTGCAACTTGTGAAACAGTGCCCTACAATGATCTTCTTGCTACCACACGGACTCCCGAACCCTGGCAATCAACGTCATTGCAACGGATCGTCTTCAACGCCCACAAAATCTGTAGCGTTATCGCTTTTGGCCGGGTCGGGACCTCGTCCCTCGGCGAAGGCGCGGTCTGCCATCCGCGCGGACAGCATCAGCGACGGCAGCGCATAGTTGCCTTCCACGCAGCGAGGCTCGTAATAAATCCTGTTCTCTTGCTCGCTTTGTTTCGTGAATTCTTCCTTTACGGTCCAGGGCCGCGTCCATACCGTGGGATCTTCGATCGTGACGGCATATTCCAGCGTGTTCGGTCCAGTGCGCCTCCAGCGTTCGACCAAATGCAATTTTTCCCGCGAGCCCTGATAATCCGTCTTCGGACTGAAATTCGTCACGTCGATCACTAGCGTATCGCCCTCCCAATGGCCACGCGAGTCGCCATACCACTGGCGGATACTAGCGGGCAGATGCGGGCTCCCGGTCATGACGATATTGCGCTGCCAACCTTGACCCTGACCCACGTCGTAGTACATCGAGATGCCGCCGGGAGTCTGCACAATTCGGCGGAAGCTCCCGCCGTAAGCGGTTCCAAATTCAGGCAGCCCGCCAGGCAAGCAGCGGTCCATCAAAGAGCCGTCCTCGGGACTGTCATGGCGATTCATGCGTGCCGTGTTGTAACGAGGAGGGAGCTCTGCACGCAGCGGGGAAGGCGTCGGGTCGTACTTGCCGCCTTTGCAGGCCACAGACTCGTTCTTACAGGTATCCGTCGATTGCAACAAAGCCAAACGAAATTCCCTCTCCGCGGCCGCCCTCTTCTGAGCTTCAGGAGTCAGTGCCGGAATCCGGCCATCGGGCGGATCCACAATCAGCGAGGTGCGCCTGCCGGTGTGCTTCATCATCATAAATACGGAGTTGTAAGCGCCGGCCACGTCAAGCTCAGTGCCGCGCTGGACGCGCTTGTCACGGCCCACTAGTGCGGCTCGTTCTTTGTCCAATTCGGCACGCTGCGCCTCCGTGAAAAATTCCTGGTTCGCGTATTTGGCGGGACGCTGCAAAGGCGTGTCGGACTCGTCCGTCCAAATACCCTGCAGATCGGGTTCGCCCCACGAAGTTTTCGGCACAGGCGCGGCCGTCTTTGCGGGAGACGCCGGAACTTGCTGCGCGACGGTCTCAGTAGTCGGCTTGAATAGAACGAGCGCCGAAATGATAGTGACCGCCACCCCGATGGATTTGAGAAGTCGAATACGCATGAGAGACCTCCCGCTGCTGCTCAGCTAACCGAGGACTTACAAGTGGCGCCATTATCGTCAAACGACCATGCTGGTGTCCAGAAGATTGCATTGCGAGCTGCAGCCGTGATGGGTCCCCCACTCGTTACCGAAAATGGGATGGAGGCGTGCTCGGTTGACGCGGCGCTTGGATCTCGCTAAATTACGGCATCCACAGGGCAAGATACGGAGACTCCGAACATGCGAAGCCGATCCAATCTTTCGAAAGCTTTGATTGCGAGCGCCGCGATGGGCGCAATGTTTTATTTTTCCGCAATCCGGATGACCGGTCAGGCAGATGCCACGAAGCAGGCGATCCATCCCGCGCCTGCTTCGGATCGACATCCCAACTTGAATGGCATCTGGCAGGCGACGACGACCGCGAATTGGGACTTGCTGGCCCATTCGATGCGTCCGGCGGTGGCACAGCCCGGGGTATACACCGATGTCCCGGTGCTGGCTGCGCCAGTAGTCGCATTGGGTTCAGTAGGCGGTGTGCCGCCTGGACCCGGCGTTGTCGAAGGCAACATGATTCCGTACAAGCCCGAAGCCGCCGCGAAAAAGGAGGAGAATGCTGAACATTGGCTGGATCGCGACCCGGAAGTCCGCTGCTATATGCCGGGAATTCCGCGGGGAATGTATATGCCCTATCCGTTTCAGATCACGCAGGGCACGAACAAAATTGAGATGTCGTTCGAATTCGCCGGCGCGAGCCGCACCATTCACCTCGATCCCGTGGACCCGCCGCCGGCCGACACGTGGATGGGCCATTCGGTGGGCCACTGGGAAGGCAACACGCTGGTCGTGGATGTGAGCCATTTCAACGACCGGACCTGGTTCTCGCGTTCCGGCGATTTTCACAGCGATGCGCTGCACGTCGTCGAGCGCTTTACGCCTGTCAATTCTTCGTCGCGGCCGGACGCGCTGCGCTACGAGGTGACCATCGAGGATCCAAATGTTTTCACACGTCCCTGGAAGATGAGCATGGTTCTGTATCGGCAGCTCGAAGCCAACGCGCAGCTGATGGAGTACAAGTGCGTCGAACTGGTGGAAGAAACTTTCCTGGGCCATCTGCGCAAGAAGCAACTGGTGAAGCACTGGGAGGGCGATACGATCGTCATCGACGTCACGCGCAAGGTGCCCGCCGGCGATAAACTCTATGAACGTTGACGAAACCGGGAAATCTATCGGCACCTTGCGAGTCGAAGCGTAGCCGCGCAACTAACGACCCTGGCGCTAGCAAAGGTCGGTGAAAAGAATCATTGGTCGCCCGCTCCTCCGGTGGCGTTGTCTTCGAGAGCCGGGTCGGGACCCTTTCCCTCAGCGAATGCTTTTTCTGCGGCGCGCGTATTCACCAGCATCCCGAGCAATCCATAATTGCCTTCGTGGCAGCCGCCTTCGTAGACCATATTCGGTTTATCTGCGTTCTTGCGCAATTCCTGTACGAAGGTGAATGGCTTGACCCAAGTGGTCGGGTCATCGGCGGTAATGGTGATCTGCAGAGTCGCGGGATCGACGCGCTTGTAGCGCTCGGTTAAATGAAGATTCTCGCGCGAACCGCGAAAGTCGGTCTCTTCACTGAAATTAGTGGCATCGACTACCAAAGTATCGCCTTCCCAACGCGCGATGGAATCGCCCCAGTATTGGCGAATATTTTTAGGCAGATGCGGCCGGTTGGTGATCGGAATGATGCGATTGAATCCGGTGCCCTGGCCGATGTCATAGTAGATATCGACGGAATCGGGGCTTTCGACGATGCGCATGACGCCGCCGAAATTGCCGAAAGGTCTTCCGTCCGGCGTCAATTGTCCGGCGGGAAGAATCACTGGTAAACTATTCAGTAAACATCGCTCGACGCTGCTGCGGTCCTCCGGGCCGTCCGCGCGGTTCATGCGCTCGATGTTGTAGTCGGGCGGGGGCTCGTTTCGCAGTGGCGAGATCGGCCCGGGTCTGCCGCCGGATGTCCCCTGCAGGAGTGCCGCGAGGTACTCGCGTCTCTTGTTCACTCGCTCCTGTGCTTCCGGCGTAAAGGCCGGCATCCTTCCGTCGGGCGGGTCAACGATCATGGAGGTGCGGCGGCCTACTTCGGTTGGTTTATCGCCGAACCAATGCTCATTGTAGGCGCGAGCGACATCTTTTTCCGTGCCGCGGATATCCTTCCCGTTGATTTCTCGGCTGTCCCGGCCGGGCAACGCGTCGCGCCGGAGGAGGTCGTCTTGAGCTTTCTTGTACTCGGCATCGGTCATGAATTCCCGATTGCCAAATTCCTTGGGCCGCTGGAACGGGACGACCGTCGTGTTACTCCATGTGCCTTGGAGGTCGGGGTGGCCCCATGGAGATTTGGGCGCGGGTTGAGCTGAAGATGGAGTTGCCGATTTCGCCGACGAGCCTGTCGAAGGGGTCTGGCCAATCACTGTCGTGCTCGTCAAACCGGCGACAAGGAAAGCGATTGCGAGCAAAGTAATCAGAAACGCGAGGGAATGAGCTCTGATTCTCACCTGAGACCTCCTGCGCGTAAGCGTAGGGCGATGGTAGCACTTTCATGCTGGCCGGCAATCAGAAGATTCCCGCTGAAAGCGCATCTACTTTAGAGCATTTCTACAACATTGGGCGATCCACAGAAAAGAAGAGTTCTGCCAATGCCAGTCCCTGATAAACTTCCTCGTCAGCAACTGGCGTCCTTCCTTCATTTCGTTATTTTGCCGGACGGATGCCCTACTTGCCCAAATGCCTATCGAAGAACTGCGCGATTTCTGTAAACACCTCCTTCGTCTCGGGGGCGTAAGGATCGAACAGGTACTGGGCGTGGGACATTCCTTCGAAAACTTGCAGGGTAGCCTCCACGCCGGCTTGGCGCAGCTTGCGATGGGTGAGCACCGTGAGGCTGAGGAATAGGTCGCGCGTTCCACTCGTCAGGATAGCCGGCGGAAAGCCATGGAAGTCACCATAAATTGGCGAAAGCTGGGGATCTTTCAGGTCATGCCCGTTGGCGTAAAGCGTTGCCGCGTGACTGATGTAACCATTGTAGCTGACAAGAATATTATCTAGCCATTCATTGGTTTTGTAAGTGTCGCCAGTCTCGGTCAAGTCAGACCACGGCGAGCCAGGCGCAACCGCCGCAGGCAGGGGTAGATGCTCCTGCTTGGCCCGCAGAACCATCGCCAGCGTCATGCCGCCGCCGGTCGAGGTGCCGAAAATTGCCATATTTTCCGGTTTCTGCATCTTGACCGCTGCTTTCCACACAGCCATCGCGTCGTCCATGGCCGCGGGATATGGGTTATCGGGCGGCATGCGGTAGTCAAAGGAGATCACCTTGAATCCGCCATACGCGGCCATCAAGGTGGCTTCTTGTGTCCCGGCTTCTCCAGGATTGTAAACGTAACCGCCGCCGTGCACGTGCACGAGCAGACGGTTGCGGTTGGCAACGGGGATCACCTTTGGCGTCAGGATGAAGGCCTTCACTCCAGCAATAACGGCAGTCTGCATGGTGACGCCCAGCCTCTCCCGAATGGCTGGTTGAGCGGCAGCGCCACGAGCTGCGAGGTCGGCGATTAGTTCTTTCCACTCCGCAGCACTCTTGGGGTTGGCGTTCCAGGCCGGTACGCGGTATGGCGCAGCGATCTCCGCGCGGAACTCTGAACTTACGGTGTCAGGCACTGGGATGCTGCGCCCCGGCACCGTTCGTGGACCCGGCTGCAAATTGGCGGCATTCTGGCGCGCCTCAACCTTGGCGAAGTCGAAGTCGGAATCGGATTGGCGAGCAGCGACTTGCGCCCTCGTAGAGGAAGCAAGGGCCGTGGTCAGGATAAGCAAGACGATGGTTGGAGGATGTGAGTTTCTCATATGCGTTTCTCCGCCCTCGCGTGCCATTGCCGGGGCATTTAAGCGTTCCGCTGCGCGAGGGGATCGGCGTAGTCTATCATCGATGCGATGCAGGATGAATGAAGTGGAGCTATCTATGGAGAACCTAATGGCAGGTGGCCGAGTGTTTGAATGATTTTGAAGTTTCGGGTCCCCTTGCTCATGTCCCGCTTCCCCGCCAGTTCAGAAATCTAAACCCCCACCCTTTGAAAAACATAGAGGTTGGGGCACCCCTAACGTAAAAACCATCTTTCAGCCGTAACGCCCCTGAGTGGTGTTATCCGGGTCTGTCTGTTAATCAATGGGATATTTTAAAAGTGTAAGTCACCCGCCAAATTAGCAATTTTGTAGATATAACCTCTTTTGTTATAATCCGGCACCAATCTTTTACCATTCTGGACCAACGATAGGGGCGACAAATGGTCAAAAGGTGTCTCCTCGCTCTCTCCGCTGTTCTCCTCGTGCTTCTTCTTTCGTTCCCATTTGCGGTTGGCACATCTGCGCAAGCGCCGACCATACGGCTGGTGGTAAAACTGCGCGGCCCACTTGCGAGCGAGGTTGAATCGGGACTCCCACTGGCGCCGATGACGCTGGTTCCCGGACAATCCGGCAATCCAGACGTCGAAGCCTTTCTGAGTCGGCATACGGCGCGAAGACTCGCGCCAATGTACCCCGATATCGTGAGACGAAAAAAGGTGAACGGACTCTCTGACCTGCAGATTGCCACCACCACCCGGCAGAGGTTTGCGAATCGGGCGAGCCGGCTGCGAGTTGCATTTCAGCCCCCGGAGATTTCGCGAACCTACGTTCTGGAGGTCGTTACCGCCACTCGCGCTGCGCTCGATGCAACACTAGCTGACCTCCGCGCCGACCCTGATGTGGAGTACGCCGAGGAAGATCATATTTATTCCGCCAACGCAACCGAGAACGATCCGTATTTATCGAGTTTCGGAACCTGGGGGCAAAGCTACGACGATCTTTGGGGAATTAAAAAGATCGGAGCTCCTGTCGCGTGGAATACGAACACCGGCACAGGCATCATTGTTGCCGTGGTGGACACCGGAATTGACTACAACCACCCGGACATTTCCGGCAACGTTTGGACCAATACGAACGAAATTGCGGGGAATGGCATCGATGATGATCACAATGGATTCATCGACGACGTAAGAGGCTGGGATTTCATTGGCTCGTCATCTTCGAGTCCGCAACAGAGCAACGATCCGATCGATCATTTCGGACACGGCACTCACGTCGCCGGAACGATCGCTGCCATGGGCAATAATGGCATCGGCGTCATCGGCGTTGCTTGGAATTCACATGTGATGGCCGTGAAAGGTCTGGATGACCAGGGCTTTGGCCTTGACTCGACACTGGGGCCCGCCATTCTCTACGCAGCCAACAACGGCGCCGACGTCATCAACGCTTCCTGGGGCGGTCCATCCTTTTCGCAAACGATTGCCGACGCGATCTCTTATGCCTACAACTTGGGCGTCGTGATTGTCGTGAGTGCCGGGAACAACAGCGCGGACGCTCGCAGCTTCTACCCCGCCGCTCTTCCAAACGTGATCACGGTCGCGGCTACGGATCCGACCGACAGCCTGGCGGGATTCTCCAATTTTGGAAGCAAGATTGATGCGGCGGCGCCCGGGGTCGATATTCTTTCCATCCAAGCCGCCGGCACGAACCTCGGCATATCGGTAAGCCCTGGCTACACCAGGCTCAGCGGCACAAGTATGGCCGCTCCCCATGTTTCAGGGCTCGCCGCGTTGGTGCTCTCCCAGAATCCCAACTACTCGAACGAGGACGTTCGCCAGGTGGTGAGAGTTTCCGCAACTGATCTAGGAACATCCGGATACGACCTTACTTATGGCTATGGCAGAATCAACGCTTCGGCGGCAGTCGCCAATGCGGGAGTGCTGGAGGCAAAGATCACTTTGCCGGTGGACGGGATTGTCACGCGAGGTGTTTTAACGATTTCCGGAGTTGCTCGCGGAACGGGATTCTCACATTACGTTCTCGAATATGGCTCCGGAGCCCTTCCAACCACGTGGACCTCGATCCAGACGAGTAGCACACCGGCCACCGGGACGCTCGGCGTGTTTGACACGAGCACCCTCGCCGATGGTGTCTACGATGTGCGCCTGACGGCTTTCAACACTTTAAATCAGGCATTCGTCGATCGGATTCAGGTAGTCGTGCATGCGGTGATTATATTGAGCCCGGTGCCGCCTCCGGCACCCATATCATCAACGGCGTTTAAGAACGGCGTTACGATCCCGATCGTCGGAACAGCTGTTAACGGCAGCTTCCAGAGTTTTCAGGTTGAGTGGGCGTCGGGACTGGATCCCAGCTCGGGATGGCAATCTGCTGGCATGACATTGACAGGAGGAGGACTCTCGCCAGTTTCGAGCGGGGTGCTGGCAAATTGGGATACTTCCTCGATCAGTGGACGTGGCTACTATACGATCCGCCTGACCTTGAATAGTTCCCAACTCGCTCCGCAGCACGCTCTCACCATGATCTATCTGGAGCCGGATCTGCTCTCCTCCAATTGGCCTCAATTTGTTATCCAGGGGCCGGGTCTCAATGCGGGTGCCGTCCCGGCGCTAAATGCCGATGGCACAATCCGCCTGCTCATGGAAAGTCCAAAGGGCCCCTTCGCGGGTGTCAGTCAATTCTGGAGTTTTCCGATGAATGGACCGCCCCAAGGGACCCTGCAAGCGGGAGCCGGCGGATTTATGCAACCCAGCGTCGCCAATTTTGACGGAGGCAGCGCCGAAGAAGCCGCGATTATCGACTTCAGTGACCTTGATCTGATTCATGCGGACGGCAGCCTTAGCGTTTATTCCAACAATCCTGACGTGTGGTACGTGGGAAGCCAAACGGTTGTTGAGGATCTAGCGGGTGACGGCAAGTTGGAAATTGTGGGTTATGGACTGGATTACAACAACCCTTCGGCGTATGTCTCTGCGTGGCGCTCCGATGGCACTCAACTCAACAGCAATTTCCCGATTCGTTTAACCTTTCAGAATTCTGTCGACGGACAATTGGATCGAAATCCGGTCCTGGTCGGCGATATCAACGGCGATGGCAAGAAAAAAATCATCGCAATGGAAGATCTCTCGCCCACCACGTTTACATTGCGCCTGTTTGACAACAATGGCTCGCCCCTGACCTGGGGAGTTCCCACGCTGCCCGGACTGCTTACCGCCATGGCGGCAGCCGACCTGGACAACAACGGCAAGCTGGAAACCATCGTCACCTCAAACACCGACATGCAGACTTCCCTGCACATTTTCCAGCCGGATGGGACAGAGCGCACCGGTTGGCCGTTGACCTTCCCGAACTCAGGTATCACTAGTCAGTCCTATCTTGCTGTCGGTGACCTCGATCGCGATGGGAGCAAAGAAATTGTCTTTACGCACGCCGGGCTTCTTTACGTCCTCAAGGCTAACGGGACACTTTTTCCGGGCGCGTGGCCTCTGAATGCAGGAACCGGGACGGGAACTGCGTTCGGTTACAACGCTCTAACAATTGGCGACGTGGATGGCGATGGATTTCCGGAAATCATTACGGTCCTGAATATCCTTGCGAGTACGTCCGATCCGTTTTTCACAATCGGCTCCTTCGGGAATGAAACTTTGCTCGCGATTCGCCGCGATGGCACTATTTCAAAGTCGTGGCAGTTGAATGCCAGCAATGGATGCCTCACACAGTTTTATCCCGCTCCGTCAATCGGCGACTTCAATCAAGACGGCATCACGGATATTGCGGTCGCCTACTTGGTCTCCGGCAATGCGGCCTGTTCCGCGGTCACCGGTGCGGGGATCGTCACGATCGTGAGTACGGGGGCGAAATTTGATCCGTCCCTCAACGACTGGCCCCTTGTTCGTCACGATCCCCGCAATACAAGCGTACTGACACCGCCGCCCGCTGCCAGCACTACGAACCTCAGCGCGTCCGCGAATCCTGCCGTCTATGGACAGCAGGTCACGTTCAGTGCGGTTGTCGCAGCGCTTTCAAATCCCTCAGTCGCCGGCACACCTGTTGGAAATGTCGTGTTCTCGGATGGCGGCACGAATTTGGGCTCTTGCGCGCTCGCATCTGGCAGTTGCATCTTTGTGACGTCAACACTGTCGACAGGAAATCACACGATCGTGGCCCGATATTCCGGCGACTCCAAGTTTGCCACTAGCAGTTCAGCGGAAATGTCCGAGTTGGTAAGTCAGGCGGCCAGTACCACTACCGTCTCTTCCAGCTTGAATCCCTCGGTGGCCGGTCAATCGGTCACGCTCACAGCGACGGTTGTCGCCGTTGCGCCGGGTGCGGGCATGCCCACAGGGACAGTAACTATTAACGATGCGGGGAATTCCGTCGGGACCGCGCCACTCGGCCTGAACGGCGAGGCGATCTTAATGGTGACAAACTTTATTTCTGGAACACATTCCATCACGGCCAACTACGGGGGAGACGGCAATTTCACCGCGAGCTCAACATCTTCACCCGTCCTGCAAGTCGTAAATCCTTCTGACTTCTCATTGACAGTTGGTTCGGCGCAACCGGTCAATGCCGGTTCCGCAGCCACCTTCACCATTACCGTGACGCCCAACCCGCCACCGTTCAATTTTCCAGTAGGCAATTTCGGTTGTACCGGTCTGCCGCAAGGCACAACGTGTCAGTTCGCGCCCGGTTCGGTCACTCCGGGCAATAGCAGTGCGTCCATTACGCTCACGATCAGCACAACTTCTCGCACAGTGTCGATGACAGTGCTCACCCGCGGCTCTGATGGAATCGTATATCGCCCTTTGCCTTGGCCGATTCTGTTGGCGTTCGGCATTGTCGGAATCGTAGGTCTGACAGGTAAGCGACGCACCTGGAAAATACGACCGTTGCTGGCGCTTTTGTTCCTGGGATGTCTCGTTTGGTTCGGTTGTGCTGGCGGTTCCGGCAGCTCAGGCCCCACGACGAACCCCAGCGGCACCCCGGCGGGCACATATGGAATCACTGTAACAGCGGTGGCCAACGGCGGCGCGACCCACAGCGCCATAGCGACCTTGAAGGTGATCTAGCGCAACCACGTTATTGCCACTCCGTGTGAGCTGCGTCGTGACAGACCTGCACACGAGCGCCCTTGCTAACTTTCGTGACGGCATGGAGACTTACACCATTTTCTACATCGATGTAGAAAAAAACAGGAGTCCTTGGAGGCTACGTGAAGCAATTGGTCGGGGCAAGTAGATTTGAACCACCGGCCTCCTGGCCTCGAACCAGAGAATCATTCAAGTAATCTCCGGCGCAAGATCGACCGTTGTTTGCCCGACCGGGCGGGGCCTTCGGAATAGACTCCCACGTACTTCGCGTTTAGCCCATGGAGTTTTTTCTCTTGATTCACGAAGTAGTCTTGATTGAATGACAAGATCTCCATTCTTTCCGGATAGATTACATGGAGCAGGTTTTCATACTGAACGGAGCGCGTAAAAATCCGCCAGTTTGTGGGTTCACCCTTTAACGTTAGCACCGGGCCTTCACTCGGGATGACCACGATCGCATTCTGGCATTCCACAACCGTGCCAAACAGTGCGGTTGCGCCGGATACGCTGCCACCTTTCCACGGATCGAAATCGATCGTTTTCTCGTCGCTCAACGTTTCAATGTCCACGGTCCCTACGTGCTCTATCGCCGCTTCTTCGGCCCACGGTTGATAGCGGACGATGTGAATGCAGTGGTCGTCTAGTTGGCAGAGCTTATCCTGGTTGCCCCAGGAGTAGCCGAACGAGTCATGAAAAATCTCGCGGCTCGAAATGGGATGATCGAACTTGCGCTCGTAGGGGACATCCCGGCCTGCTGAGGCTTCCTTTCGGAACGAGGCCAAATACCCCATTCCGATATGAGAGGAACAATAAATGCTGTAGAAGGTCCAGCGGCAGTCGGTACAATTTTGCGAAACGATTTGACGAGGCCCTCGCGCGCCTGGGCGCTGAATTTCTCCTTCGATCGGCAATTCAAATAGACCCTCATCACCTGCCGCCAGCGCTAAACGATTGTACGAGATGGCGACTGAGTAAGCTCCGCCATCCCATTTTCTTTCTACATGCGAGCTGATTGGATTGCCGTTCGTCTTCTCGCAACTCGCTTGATATACGCCATCTCTTGTCGTCACATAGAAGTTGTTGCCGTAGATCGCGGCGTCCGTATGTGGAAAAGGAAATGGAGATGACTGTTCTCCCACCAAGCATTCCCGCAACCTCGCCTCGGAAAGCTCATAAACCGTCTGGGCCAGGCGCTCAAATTTACCTCGCATGACATCTCGGATTTCGGGGTCACTAAACACTCGTGCGATATTCGGCCCATAGAGAAGGTTACTTTGTCTAAAGGCACAGTCAAATGCGATCCGGTCGGAGTCATCAATCGCCCAGGATTCAATGAGCCGGTCCCAATCGAGAGTCAGTACTTTTCCATCGAGGCCAAACAGATACAGACGTCCCGCGTGGATTAAGGAATCCCAAAATCGACCGGGGATGATGAGTCTTAGAGGGAGCAAGGCTGCCCTCTCAATATTTTCCGCTTTTGACTTGGACTGATCAGACCGGATGCTTCCCACTCTTGCAAAAGTTTAAGCGGGGGGATATCCCCCCGGTTTCTTTGATGATCGGCAGGATATCCATACCAGACCATAGGTGCGTGACTGGCAACAAACTTTGCGACGAATATACTTCTGCCGTCGCATGAGGATCCAAGATACGCTACCAAGTTGTTCGGGGTGTGTAGACCCCAACCTGGACTGGGCAGAAGCCAGTTCCGAACCCGTGCAGCGTTGAACACACTGCGTTCCTCTTCTTCGCTGAGTGACCATTGGGACTTCCCCGACGTTCCATTGCGATGGTCAGAATGAGCCTTATAACGGAATCCAGTCGCGATGGTTTGAGGTTGAGGAGGCAGGCCCATGCGAAGATCGTCAATTTTAAGCATTATCCGCATGGCGAGGATCGGCTAGGCCACAGTCGCGCAAGGCTGCTAACTCATAAATCGAAATTTGAAAGTTTCCCCCGCGAGAATACCGCGCGAATGCATGATCGTTTCTCGCGCCAACGGGGCGGTGGATACCAGCCCGGGGCAACGCCCCGGATATGGTGCCTCGTCTCGCCCCGTCCTGTAGGGGCGGAGGATCCCTGCGCCCCTACAGGGCGCGCTACCTTCGTTTGGCAACCGCCACCCAGGGCGTTGCCCTGGGCTTGCATCCGCCGGCGCTTTCAGCGCGGGAAAACTCGGTTCCGCGGGTATTCGCCCGCCCTTTGATAAGACAACGCCGCAAGGGTGAGGCACCCAGCAGCATAAACGGGCTTAACAGGCTGCGGAAAAAGTAGATTATTTTGTCATTCCGAGCGAAGCGAGGAATCTCTCCTGGTTTTAAGTCCAACAGAATGAGAGATTCCTCGGCACGCAGCGTGCCTCGGAATGACA
>Ga0210401_10001259_pt1 | contig 29693 bp, 24 predicted proteins | sample IncBWH32MmetaG_FD_150866 | JGI IMG/M metagenome (GOLD analysis project Ga0210401, IMG submission 150866) | Forest soil microbial communities from Barre Woods Harvard Forest LTER site, Petersham, Massachusetts, United States - Inc-BW-H-32-M | ecosystem: Environmental > Terrestrial > Soil >...
CTCCCAAGTCATCGCCGAATGCGATTTCCCCGGAGGCGTCTGCATTTCCGCATAAATGCCGAATCGCATGCTCTAACTCCGCTGAACCTTCTTGGTCAAGTTTCTTGGACAGACTGAAGACTGGAGACCTGTGCCGCTAGAAATTAATCCGCGCCGCCAGCTGCAATTGCCGCGGATTAAACACCGCGCTGGGCGTCCCGTACGACGGGTTCGGCGATCCTTCCTTGAAGAACTGCGTCACGCCCGCGCACCCAGGCGCTCCTGGATCGAACGGGCAAAAATCCGCCGCGCCGTAATTTGTGTTGTAGTACTTCACGTTCACTGTGTTGAACAGATTGAATGCCTCGAACATCAGCTGCAGCTTGAACCGCTCGCGAATCGGAAAGGTTCGTTCGAGCCGGATGTCAATCGTCTGCAGGCTGTCGCCTCGGAACGTATTGCGCGGCTCGGAACCCACCCGGTCGTTGTTCCCAAACACATCCCCATTCGCGTCGAAACCTGCATATTTCGTGAACCAGTCCGGCGACTGAAACGTGAGAATCGTGCTCAACGTGAAATCGCGCATATATTTATTTTCTGCCGGGCTCGTGAAGATAGCGTTTGCAACAAATCGGTGCCGGATGTCGTCCGCAGAATTGGCTCGCTCCGCACGGAAGTTGCCGCCATTGCTGTCCTGCGGAATCAGCACGAAGCTCGGATTCGGCCCGTCATCAATCGAATGGGCGTACGTGTAGCTCGCTTCCACCGAAAAATGGTGGGACAAACGCTTCGTAAAGTTCACAAGTAGCCCGTCGTACACCGAATCCCACGATGATCGAGCCTCGAAAAACACGCTGAACTGTGGATTGCGGAATCCTGGAATCGCGTTGATGTGAGGCGTGCCCGGAATCACAAATCCCGCAGGATAACGGTCAGGGCAGGCCGTTGGCGGCGTCTTGGTTGCTGCAAAATCAAAGTAGACATTCTTGCAGCCAGCAGTCCCATCCGAATTGAACACCGTTACCGTACCGCTTGGGTCGGGCTGGTTCACGTTGAAAAAGCTGCCCAGATGCACGCCGCGCAGATGAATCCCCGAAATGCTCAGCACCGAATCTCGAAACGGCTGAAACTCAAGTGACGCGCTGGCTTGAATTCCGTACGGATTTTGCGAGTTCTGATCAAAACGAACGATCGTCGCGTCCTGCAAGAATCCGCAACTCGCCAGCGTTCCGTCGGGACAAAACGGTTCGGGCGTTCCGTTCGGATACGTTCCTTGCGTCAGCAGCGCATTCAGTCCCAAAAAGTTGATGTCCGGGCTGCTCGCAAAACTGAACAGACCCGTTCTCGCATTCAATTGGTTTTCAAAATCGCGTCCGGGAAACGTCGAAAGCCCGCCGCACGATGGCGCCTGGCACATCAGCAGCGGCGACGGAATAATTCCGTGAAACAAGCCAAATCCAGCGCGAAACACCACTTTTCGAGATGTACCCAGGTTGTAGGCGACGCCCACGCGCGGATCGAAATTCTTCCACTGCGTGTTCAGAACGCCGGACGGCCACGTTTCAAATTCCCAGCGCAGTCCCCCGTTTACAGTCAGCCGAGGCGTAACGCGCCACTTATCCTGAATGAAAAGGCCGTTGTAAGTGTGGGCAAGCGTGGCCGACGCCTGTCTTCGCACAGACTGCGAGATCGGCCCTCCCTGATAAATAGCTGTTCCTCCCGTCAGGGCTCCCTCTGTAAACAGCGGATTTGTCGCCGTGCTGAAGCGTTCAAAGAAAATCACGAACGGATCCGGGCAAATCTCCGTGCCAGGGCAAGCGGGGGGATTGATCGCCTTCACCGTTCCGTCCGTTCCGAGAAAAGCCGGCAGGTTCGCAAAATCCGCTTCGAAGGGATAAAACAAAGGGAACGATTCGTAAGTGTTCACATGGTCGAAATTCCCACCAAAGCTTACCGTGTGATTCCCGAAGTTATGCGTCACATTGTCGACGATCTCAAAGCGGCTCTCTGTATAAATATCCGGGTTGCCGCGATTTACGCCGACAGCGAAAGTGTTCGAAACCTCGAGGTGTGGCTGCGTCGAGACCACTGGAAAATCAAAATTCCGGTGTGCGTATTGCATGCGCAATTCATTGATCCACGAAGGAGTCAAAGTGGAAGTCAATCCGCCGGCGAGAGATTGATCGCGAATGTAATTATTCTTGAATGCCGAGGGCAGATCGAAGCCGTTGTTCAGCGGCGATTGATTCGTCAGCCGGTCGTCGTTGATAAAATACCGCGCAAACAGGTAGTTCTTGCTGTTGAAATTGTGATCCACCCGGACAAAGCCGTTATCGGTGTTAGCGTCGCGAAGTACGATGAGATTTTCAGCCGGAAGCCCGAACACCTGCGTCTTCACCTGATTAATCGCATCAATATTGTCCAGAACCACCGAATTGTAGGTCGGCGATTCGGCCCGCCGCTGCCCTTCGTAGTTGGCATAAATAAAAGTCTTGTCCTTCTGAATCGGTCCGCCAATCGCGGCGCCAAACTGGTTCTGCCGCAGCACGTTGAACCCGGGCACGGAAAGAACGCTCTTCGCGTCCAGGTTGTTGTTGCGGAAATATTCGTACAGCGTGCCGTGCCAGTCGTTCGTTCCGCTCTTCGTGATGATGTTCACGATCCCCGCTGTAGCGCGGCCATATTCGCTGCTGTAGTCCGTATTGATTACGCGAAATTCCTGCACGGAATCCTGCGGCGGAGTGCCGCGCTGAATTCCGGACGCCGTCGAAATATCATCCGCGCCATCCACCGCGATGAAATTGAAATGAATGTTCTGTCCGGCGAAGGATATCTTTGTCACCGGCTCCACGATTACGTCCGTGCTGCCGGAAGTCGTGTCGCCGATTTGCACTCCGGGAGCCAGCAGAGCGAAATCAATAAATTCGCGCCCGTTCACCGGCAGATCGCGGATCTGGCTCTGCGTGATCACGTCGCTGATTTGCGTCCGCGTGGGTTCCGTCACCTCCGACTGCGCCTGCACCTCTACCTTCTCGCTCACCTCGCCGACGGAGAGCTTGAAATTGAGCGTCGCTACCTGTCCCACTTGCAGGGTGATTTCTCCGGTGTCCGTCTTGAACCCGGGCAGCTGCGCGGAAACTGCGTAGCGTCCAGCAGGCATGGCCGGAAGGCTGTATTCGCCGCTTGAGTCGCTTTCCGTCGAACGCGAGAACGCGGTTTCGGTATTCACCGCCGAAACTTTTGCCTTCGGAACGCCGCCGCCACTGGCATCGAGCACTTGCCCCTGCAGAGACGCAGTCACGGCTTGACCGCGCGCAGGCGACGCGCTCGAAAATACACACACCAGCGCCGCGAAGTAGACAGACAATCGGAACGAATTCATACCCACCCCCCGAAAGTGACCTGCCGCACCCAGTAGCAGGTTGCCCCTAAGTCGTGGCGCTACCATACGACATTCAGCGCGTGAGCGCAAACTACCTTGTAAGAGGAACTTACACGATTCGTAACCGGGGAATTCGCGGGACTACGCTCTTTTCACAGTTGCCTTTTGTACCGCTGGCTTGTCCTGAGGCGCGAAGGGCCTCAGGCCGGCGCCTTTGAAGTTGCCTTTCAGTAGGACGGAGTTTAGAGGCCAGAGTTCAGCGTGTCACGCTCGTCGGCGGCAAGGTTCAATCCGGAATTACTGCGGTTACTTCGATCTCGACCTTTGCTTGGTCCTCGATCAGTCCCGCCACCTCTACAGCCGTCATCGCCGGGTAATGGCCGCCGATAACTTCGCGATACGCGGCACCCAGTTCTTTTGACGCTGCGAGATATTCTGCCTTGTCGATTACGTACCAGGTCATGCGAGTGATGTGTTCCGGTTTCGCTTTCGCTTCGGCCAGAATCTCAACAATATTTTTTAGAGCTTGCCGCGCCTGTCCCACAAACTCGTTCGAGACGAACTTGCCTTCCCTGTCCCAGCCAACCGTCCCGCTCACAAAAATTATTTGCCCTTTCGCCGCGACTCCGTTCGAGAAACCTCTCGGGCGAGCCCACGACGGCGGCTGCAGAATCTTCATGCTTTGCGCCCTCCGGCAAGATGGGTCATTTCGGTGCCTTTCACTTGTCCCTGCGAAAGCTCGCTTTCTTTAAAGCGCTTGATGATACCGCGCGCGATGATCAACTGCTGCACTTCCGTCGCTCCCTCGTAAATTCTGAGTGGCCGAATCTCGCGATACAGGCGCTCCACCGGCTCTTCGCTCACCACACCTTGCCCGCCGAACATCTGCACGGCTGCGTCGATCACTTTCTGCGCAGTCTCCGTCGCAGTCATTTTTGCCATCGCCGCCGCCACCGTCACGTTCTGCCCTTGGTCGCGCAGCCATGCGGCGCGGTAAGTAAGCAGCGCTGCGGCATCAATTCCGGTTGCCATCTCCGCTAGCTTAGCTTGCGTCAGTTGGAAATCAGCCAGCATCTGACCGAACATTTTGCGCGACGTCGCGCGCCGCAAGGCTTCCTCAAGCGCCCGGCGGGCGAATCCCACAGCTGCGGCAGCAACGGAAGTTCGAAATACGTCCAGCGTCGCCATCGCCACTTTGAAACCTTGATCCGGTTCGCCCAGCCGCTGCGAAACCGCAAGCCGGCAATTGTTGAAATTCAAACGCGCCAACGGGTGCGGCGCCATCACCTGGATTCTTTCAGCAATTTCCAATCCCGGCGTTTTCGCGTCAACAATAAATGCAGTAATTCCTCGCGATCCCTCCGATTCACTCGTGCGCGCAAAAAGAACGTAGAAATCGGCGATTCCGCCATTCGAAATAAACGTCTTTTCGCCATTCAGCTCGTAGGAATCGCCGCGCTGCGTTGCTTCGCACTGCATCGCTGCCGCATCCGATCCGGCTTCGGGTTCCGAGAGCGCAAACGCCGCGATAGAAGCTCCGCTCGCCACTGGCGTCAGATATTTTTGTTTCTGAGCCTCGGTTCCGAAAAGTGTGATCGCGCCCGAGCCCAAACCCTGCATCGCGAATGCAAAGTCCGCCAGTCCGGAATGCCGAGCGAGCGTCTCGCGAATGATACACAGCGCGCGCGTGTCGATGTTGTCCGCCGCAGCGCCATAAGCGATGCCGCCAATCGCATACTTCAGCCAGCCGCCGCTGCCCAGCTCGCGCACGAGTTGCCGGCAAGCCTCGTCGATACTTGCGTCATGGCTCGCAGCTAAGTGTGCGGAAGCCCAGGATTCCAAATCTTTCGCCAGCTTTCGGTGGCGCTCCTCGAAAAAGGGCCAATCGAGAAAGCTGCTGTCCGCCATTCTCAATCTCCCTTGAACTCGGGCTTTTGTTTCGCAACAAATGCGTGATAGGCGCGATGAAAATCGTTTGTCGCCATGCAGATCGCTTGTGCCTGCGCCTCTGCGTCGATCGCCTCATCGACGCCCATATTCCATTCCTGATGCAGCATTTTTTTCGTCATGCCGTGCGCAAACGTGGGGCCGGCTGCCAACTCAGCCGCCAGCGCTCGCGCCTCTTTCAAGAGTGCTTCCGGCGCGCACAAACGATTGAAAAATCCCCAGCGTTCAGCTTCGTCGCCGGTCAGGTTGCGCCCTGTATAAAGAAGTTCAGCCGCGCGCCCCTGGCCGATCACTCGCGGAAGCATGGCACACGCCCCCATGTCGCAGCCGGCCAAACCCACACGCGTAAAAAGAAAAGCCGTTTTGCTCCGCGCCGTGCCGAAGCGAATGTCCGAAGCCAGCGCCAGAATCGCTCCCGCTCCTACGCAGATTCCGTCGATTGCCGCCACTATCGGCTGCGGACATGCGCGCATCGCCTTCACCAAGTCGCCTGTCATCTGCGTGAACGCCAGAAGCCCCGGCATATCCAGCTTGGTGAGGGGGCCGATGATTTCATGCACGTCGCCGCCTGAGCAGAAGTTTTCTCCCGCGCCGTTCAGCACCACCACTTTCACGTCGTCTGCATGCGCCATCGTAAGAAAAAGGCCGCGCATCTCGGCATACGACTCGAATGTCAGCGGATTTTTTCGCTCGGGCCGGTTCAGCGTGATGGTGGCCACGGCGCTCGAAACTTCAAATTGGAAATTCCGCGCTGAATATTTCGCGAGGCTCGTTCGGTTTCCCGGCAGCGTGTGTGGCTCGCCCGGCAGATGTCGCATCACCCTCTCCAACTCTCGTTTGTCACCACGGCTACATCAACTCGCCGCCCGCCACGGCAATCGCCTGCCCCGTGATGGCTTCGCTCCCCGGCAGACAGAGCCATGCCACTGTATTTGCAACTTCTTCAGGCCGCACCAATCTCTTCTGCGGATTTCGCGACGCCAGTTCCGCTTGCGCTTGCTCCGCCGTGCGCCCGGTCTTCGCGACAATATTCGCGACCGCCTCTTTCACGATGTCTGTATCCGTGAATCCAGGACAAACCGCGTTCACAGTCACGCATTTTGTAGCCACCTCGATTGCGAGCGCTCGCGTCAAGCCGACCACACCATGCTTCGCCGCGCAGTACGCCGTCACATATCCGTAGCCGGTCAAGCCAGCCGTGCTCGCGATGTTGATGATGCGTCCCCAGCCTGCCGCAAGCATGCCTGCGAGGACGGCTTGGGTGCAATGAAATGTTCCGTCGAGATTAACGGCCATCATTTTGCGCCAGAGCGTGGGATCCGTTTTCAAGAATGGCGCTGAGGCGGCTTGTCCGGCATTGTTCACCAGAATTGTGATTTCGCCAAAACGTCCGCGTGCCGATTCAAATGCTTTTCTCACGGATTCCGACTCGGTGACGTCAGCACTCAGGTGATGAACTGCGTCGCGCGATCCCGAAGGGCTAGATTCTTTCTGCGGCGCGCCTGTGCGGCTCACGCTCGTGACGCTTGCTCCGTGCGCGAGCAACATTTCCACGACGGCTGCGCCGATACCGCGCGAGCCGCCCGTGACGAGCGCATGTTTTCCGGAGAGAAGCTGCGAACTCTGATCGCGCGAAGCGTCGGTCACACCTGTAGCCTCAAGAGGGCCGCGCGAGCGAGATTTCTTTCGAGTTGCTCTTTGCCGTTCAAGTAGGGATCTGGCCACCACATATCCGTGTAACCCTGCTTGGCTGCCTCATGCAAAGTCCAGGCGGGATCGGCGAGATGCGGACGCGCCACCGCGCAGAGATCGGCACGGCCCGCGGCGATAATTGTATTAACGTGATCACCTTCGAAAATATTTCCCACCGCGATCGTCGGGATTCCCACTTCGTTGCGAATGCGATCTGAAAACGGAACCTGGAACATCCGGCCGTACACCGGCCGCTCTTCCTTGCTCACTTGCCCCGACGAGCAATCAATCATATCCGCGCCGGCGCACTTGAAAAGCCGTGCCACAATCGCGGCATCCTCCGGCGTAATTCCGCCGGGAACCCAGTCGTGCGCCGAGATGCGCACACTCATGGGCTTGTCCTGCGGCCACACGGCGCGCATCGCTTTAAAAACTTCGAGCGGGTACCGACAGCGATTCTCGAGCGAGCCGCCATATTCGTCTGTGCGCAAATTGGTGAGCGGCGAGATGAAGCTCGACATTAAATAGCCGTGCGCGCAGTGAAACTCGAGCCAATCGAATCCCGCCGCAACTCCGCGCTCGGTTGCTGAGACGAAATCCGCCTGAATGCGATCCATATCCGCGCGAGTGGCTTCGCGCGGGAATTGTGAAACGCCGGCAATGTACTGCAGCGGTGACGCTGAAACGAGCGGCCAATTGTCCGACGGAAGCGGCTGGTCGATTCCCTCCCACCCCCGGCGCGTCGAACCCTTGCGCCCCGAATGCCCCAGCTGCAGCGCAATTTTCGCATCCGAATAAGTATGAACGTAATCCACGACGCGTTTCCACGCATCGCGTTGCACGTCGTTCCACATTCCGAGACACGCCGGCGTAATTCGCGCATCGGGTGAAACGCACGTCATCTCCGTGAAAACCATCGCCGCGCCACCCATCGCGCGCGAGCCCATGTGCACGAGGTGAAAATCGTTCGGCACGCCTTCGTCGGCCATGTAAACCGCCATCGGCGAAACGATCACGCGATTCTTCAGCGACAATTCGCGGACTTTGAACGGGGTGAACATCGGAGGAACGGAGTGATCGACGCCGCTGCGCGCGGCGAACCAGTTCTCAACTTTCTCGACGTATCCGGAATCGCGCAGCTTCAGATTTTCGTGGCCGATGCGCTGGCTTCCCGTGAGCAGGCTGTAGGTGAACTGCTCCGGGTCGAGGTGCACGTAGCGTTCCACCTGCTCGAACCACTCCATTCGATTCCGCGCCGCGCTTTGCAATTTCAGCGCTTCGATTTCGCGTTCTTCCTGATATTTCTGCAGCGCGCTCGTCACGTCGCCATCGTGATGCGAGAGCACTCGAGTGAGCGCGATGGCATCTTCCATGGCAAGCTTTGTTCCTGAGCCGATACTGAAGTGCGCCGTGTGCGCCGCGTCACCGATCAACACGATATTTTTGTGGAACCATTTCTCGCACAGCACACGATTGAATTTCAGCCAGACGGCCGAGCCTTTCAAGTGCTTCGCATTCGAGATCAGCGCGCTGCCTTCGAGACGGTCCGCAAATAGCTTTTCGCAGAGCGCGATCGACTCTTCCTGCTCCATCTTGTCGATGCCGGCTTTCAGCCAATTCTTTTCGGGCGTCTCGACGATAAACGTGGACCAATCCGCATCGAAGCGGTAGGCATGCAGATTGAACCAGCCCCATTCCGTATTCGCAAAATCGAAGGTAAACGCGTCGAGTTTCTTTTTGCTCCCGAGCCAGATGAAACGGTTCTGGCGCGGTTGAATATTGGGTTTGAAAATGCTTTCGTACTTGCGCCGCGTGATGGAGGAACCACCGTCGGACGCAATCACGAGATCGTAGTCGGCGGCATACGAGTCGGGATCCGTAATCTCGGTCTGGAAAATTAACTTCGCGCCGAGGCCTGCGGCACGCTTTTGAAGAATTTGCAGCAACTTGATTCGGCCGATTCCGCAAAAACCATGGCCGCCGGAAGTTAATTTTTGCCCTTTGAAGAAAACGTCGATGTCGTCCCAGTGGCGGAACGCGCGAGTGATCTCCGAGTGGGTTTCCGGGTCGACGTCTTTGAATCCGTCCATGGTCTTGTCGGAGAACACGACACCCCAGCCGAAAGTGTCGTCGGGGCGATTGCGTTCGACGACCGTAACGTCCCAGGAAGGGTTGGCCTTCTTGGCGAGAATTGAAAAGTAGAGGCCAGCGGGTCCGCCTCCGAGGCAAACGATCCTCATTACTTGTCTCCCGATGCGCTTACTTGTCTTCCGAATGCGAGCAAATCACGAACTCTCATGGCGCCAATCCTTTCCTGGCGCGAAAGGTGCTGAACGCGAAAACGCCGTTTTTGTTGCGGTTAGAAATTTGGCATCTGCCTGTTTTTAAAGTACATAAGCAAAACTCTAATATTCGACTGTTGCGGTTAGAACTCGAAAACCTAATCGCAACAATTGGCCTATCATACCGGACCATTGGCCGGTGCACTGGGCGGTCGATTCGCCCCCTCATCGGCCAGCGCGCGGGTTAACTTCTCGCCCGTGTCATCGGCCAGCGCGGCCTCACGAAGCTTTTTCAGCCTTAGCGCGGCGTCAGTTTTGCCGCGCAACGCCGGCAATGCGACCATGATGGCTTCGTAATTTTTTTTGCCTTGCGCGTGGGTGTCACCATAACCCTTGACCATGCGCGGGCATTCCGCAAGTTCGAGCGCGAGCGCATAATCTTCCGGGGCGACGCGCGCGATCAGCGCGAGCCAGTCGCCGATGGCTTTCTCTTCTTTTTTGAAGCGCAGCGACTTTCGGCGCCACCGGCGCATGCCTGCGACCATATAGAGTTGCAAGTATCCACGGAGCGAGGTGGTCTCGACGATTTTTCCGTTGCCCGTTATCGCTTCGGTTAGCCGCCGCATCAGATTTGACCGGAGCAGGAAGCGACCAAGGGGCGCAGGGACCATGTCTGCAATTTCCTGCACGCGCGGATGCAGGAATTCTTTGATCTGCAGCATCTGCGCTGGTTCGACCCGCGCATCCTGGTGGACGCGGTCGAAACGGGTGCGCCGGATTTTTAAATCTGCCACACGCGGCGCGTCTTCGTAGGACATCCAGAGAGCCAAGTAGCGCGAAGTCTCGCTGAGCAACGCATAATCGGCGCGACCGAATTTCGTGTCTATGTCCCGAATCGCTTCGAGCCGCTTGAGATAGTCGGCGGCGTATGCGACGTCCTGATAATCGGCGAGACGCTCGACCCCTGCCAAGAGAATTTCACGGCTTGGGGCCGGAAACTCACTTTCGATTTTGGCAGCAAGCGGTTGGAGCCGCGGCCCGACCTTACTCTTCGCAAGTTCCGTTCTGCCAATCGCCGCGGCAACAGGCTCTTTCGCTGCGCGAAATCCGGCAGCGAAAGCAGCCAAGCTACTTTCAACGCCTACGCCGCCCTTTCGAATCGCGTCTTCAAATTGTTCGCGGCGGAATGGCAATGCGCCCGTTGCGGCGAGCGCGCCAAAAAGAGAAGCACTGATTACACTGCGGGTGTCTTCCGCTATCCGGGCGAAGTCGCCATGGACGAAGGTTTTTGCAGCTGCGCTGCTCGCTTCAATTACTTTCGCGGAATCCACGCGGCCGTCGGTAATCGCAGTCTTTTCGGTCATGGAATAGACGCGATTCGTCGAGGCAATCAACGTGGTCTTGTCGGGCGTGACGAGGCCACGCTGAATCGCGCGACCGGCTTCCATCAATTCCGATGCGAGCACGATATCAACTTCTCCGGGAACGGGCATCAACGCCAGAATGGGTTCTTTGCAGGCCGCCTGGACCTCTTCCTCCGGAAAAATTTCCAGATAGTAGATCGTCGAACCGGTGCGCTGCGCGACTCCGGGCACCGACGTAGTTTGCGCGCGGTAGCCGGAATGTTCGGCGAGATCTACGATCCAATCGGCGAGAACACCGCCGCCTTCTCCTCCCATCGCGAGAATTGCAATCGTGATTGCTTTGGGAGTTCGTTTATGAAGCGATGCAGGCGGAGCGGCCGCGCCTTTCGCCATCAAAGCCTCGCATCCACGTCAGGCATGGATACCCGCGAGACGGCGTTCAATACGATTCTGCAGGAATCCGATCACGGCGCGACGAACTTTTGATTTCGCGCGATCCCACCCGTTCGGATTGGTGATAACTTCCGCGCGAAAGAATGAAGGGCACAGAACAGCTGCGTGCGCCACCTCACCGCACAAGCCGCATCCCGAGCAGCTATCGAGAACCGTCGCCACCGGATCTTTTCGCAATGGATCCTGATTGGGCTTGATGGTGAGCGACGGGCAGCCCGACAAGCGAATGCAGGAATGATCGCCGGTGCAGGTGTCCGCATCGACGCCGAACCTTTCGCGAACCACGCGCTTCCCTTCCTTGGCCATTTTCGCCATCAGAGGCTTTACGCGGCGCTGCTTGTTGAGCGTGCATTCGCTTTGCGCCACGATCACTTTCGGTCCGCGCTCTTTTGTGGTGAGCGCTTCGATGAAGGTGTCGCGCATTTTGGCGACGTCGTAGGTGCGCGTGATCGTGCGTACCCATTTCACGCCTACTCCACGCACGGCGTCCGCGATCGAGAGTTTTGTCGTTCGAATCGGATTGCTTGCGGCGGACGACAAAATATCCTGGCCACCGGTTGCGGCTGTGTAGCTGTTGTCGACGACCACGAGCAGGCTATCGCTTTGATTGAAGACCGCGTTGCCGACGCCGCTGGTGAGCCCGTTGTGCCAGAAACCGCCGTCGCCCATGAAACTGATTGTGCGCTTGTTGGTTTCTTTGGTGTTGAACGCGGCGGCGCCTGCCCAACCGAGTCCATAACCCATTGTAGTGGCGCCGATATTGAACGGCGGCAGGATTGAAAACAGATGGCAGCCGATATCGGCACTCACGTGATGGGGACCGAGCTTGCGTTCGGCTAATTTCAGGGCGGAAAAAATCGGTCGCTCGGGACAGCCCGTGCAGAATGAAGGCGGGCGCGGGTGAATTTCGTTGTCGACGATTTTTATGGCTTGCGGCTTTTCATCCGTGGAGCGCGCCACGGTGGGAAGATGCTGCCTGTCGATTAATTGCGGGGCGTACATCTCGACAAATTTCAGCACGCCTTTGGTGACGGCGGCCGCGGTATATTCGCCTGCCATGGGCAGAACGTCCTTGCCGTGCACTTTCGTCTGGATATCGGCCTTGCGTAGAATCGAATTGATATTTTGCTCGATGAAATCGGGCTGGCCTTCCTCGATGACGAGCACCGCGCGCTTGCCCAGGCAAAAGTTTTTCACTTCTTCTTCGATCAGCGGATAGGTGACGTTCAGTACGTAGTGCGGGATTTTGCTATCGCCGAATGCATTCGAAAGGCCCAGCAACTCGAGGCAGCGGATTGTGGTGTTGTACATGCCGCCTTGGAGGATGATTCCGAAATCCTGCGCGCCTTCGGCAAAAATTTCGTTCAGTCCCTTTTCATGGATATATTTCTGGGCGGCGGGCCAGCGCTGGTGAATTTTCTCCTGCTCGTGCTGGAAGCTTGCCGGGGGGAGAACGATCCGGCTCACGTCGCGAACCGGTTTTTCCATCGCGTCTTTCAGGGTGAATTTTGGGCGGACATTATCTTTGGCGGTGAAGCGGCCGTGGACATGGCAGGCACGGATTCGCAATTCGAGCATGACGGGAGTGCGAGTTGCTTCCGATAGCTCGAATCCCTGTTCCACGGCGCGAACGATCGAAGGCAGATTCGGCCTCGGATCGAGCAGCCACATTTGTGACTTCATGGCGAAGGCGTGCGAACGCTCCTGCATAATGCTGGAGCCATCGCCATAATCTTCGCCGACGATAATCAGCGCACCGCCTGTAACACCGCCGGACGCTAAATTCGCAAGAGCGTCGGAGGCGACGTTAGTACCGACGGTGGATTTGAAGGTGACGGCGCCGCGGAGCGGATAGTTGACCGAAGCAGCGAGAGTGGCCGCGGCGGTGGCTTCAGAAGCGCTGTGCTCGAAATGGACGCCGAGCTCTTCGAGAATGTCGTTGGCGTCAGTGAGCACGTCCATCAGGTGAGAAATTGGAGCGCCCTGATAGCCGGCTACGTAGGAGACGCCGGATTGGAGAAGGGCTTTGGTGACGGCGAGAATGCCCTCGCCGCGAAATTCCTGGCCTTGGCCGAGATAGAGTTTCTGGACTTCTTTTTTGAAGAACCGCTCTGCCATTTGTGGCGTCCCGTTTGCCGCTGGTTAAAGAGGGCGATGATAAGGCACTCTGATAATTTTACACCTAATTGGGATCATCCTATGGAGTGGGGCACGGGCTAATCTCATATCACTTCAACCCGCACTTGACTGCCCGTTTTTGCCATCGCCCGATCTCGTGTGATGAGCGGGGCATTCAAGGCTTCGGCAAGAGCCAGGTAAGCGGCGTCATACGCCGTCAGACCGTGCCGCATCTGCCAGATTCGCGTAAGCAAGACGTGATGCGGGTAACGGGTGAGCGGAAGGTCAACAAGGTCGGTGAGAGCTTCGGCGCCGCGGTCCGCCGATATAGTGGCGGAGCGCACATAGCGGCGCAAAACCTGGGCCACTTCCAAGTCAATGAGGTGAGGAGCATGGAGGGTCTCATTGGCGGCGAAGATGAAGCGGTGCACACGGGGAGCAGCAGGCGTTTGAAGAAGAACCTCAAGAATCGCTGAGGCGTCGACGACGATCAGCGGCTGTTCCTCTCGGCGCGGACCGCAGCCGCCGGCGCGGGACGAGGCCGCACGGGCAGTCGGCTCGAAAGGCGCTTCCGGATTTCATCGAGAGTAGGGCGTTCGAGCGCGTGGCGCAACTCGCGGAGCAGATAGTCCGAGAGAGACATGCCTTCGAGGGCTGCGCGCGCCTTGAGCTCGCGATGCAAGTCAGAGGGCACATTTCGGATTTGAACCATCACGGGCATGTGATCAGCATACTTACATGTGAACTACATGTCAAGAGGTCGCTACTAGCTTTGGCGGAAGAATATCCCGTTCGAGTTGGAACAAAAACGCTAGGAACCCGGCACACCTGCAAGGGCCGCAAGAAGCATCAGCACGAGCCCCGAGATTTGAATGAAGAAGCCTTCTTTCGATTCTTTCCAGTGTGCGGCAACGTATACGAATTGAACGATCGGCACCAGGAAGCAAACCAATCCCCAGAGAATGCTCCGCTGCCACGCAAGGACAATAATCCATGCACTTCCTAGCAACGCGAGGACCCAGCCTAACGCCAAGAATATCCAGCCCAGGATGTGGATTACAGAGTTCACAGCTTAACACCTCTCTCCTACGTCGCGATTCTTGGATGATGACAGCAGAAGAGGCACGGATTTGAAATTAGATGACTGCTTGTTACCGGATAAGGTAGCTGAACTTTAGGGCGGCACCGGCGCAAAAAAGGGAGCGACTGCAAGGACCGAAAAGAGACGGCGAGAGGCCGACGTTACGGAATGGCAGCGTCGCCATGAACTGGGTGCGAGCTCTTGGCCGCACCCCGGATGCTGGTTCCATGCTCAGGACAAGCGTTCGAAAATACCGGCGGCGCCCATGCCTCCGCCGACGCACATGGTTACCATTCCGTAGCGCGCGTTACGGCGTCCGAGTTCGCGCAGGATCGAAGCGGTGAGCTTCGCGCCCGTGCAACCGAGCGGATGGCCGAGAGCGATGGCGCCACCATTGGGATTTACCTTGGCGGGATCGATTCCCGAAAGTTTGATTACGCTAAGAGCTTGCGTGGCGAACGCTTCGTTGAGCTCGATCACGTCGATCTGGTCGAGCGTCAATCCAGCAATCTTCAGCGCCTTTGGAATGGCAAACACGGGGCCAATTCCCATTTCTTCAGGCGGGCATCCAGCTGTGGCGAATGCCAGGAAACGCGCGAGCGGTTTCAAACCGAGAGCGCGAGCTTTTTCGGCGCTCATCACGACTGCGGCGGCAGCGCCATCACTCATCTGCGAACTGTTCCCCGCCGTGACGACGCCGCGCGCATGGAATACGGCTTTCAGTTTTCCGAGCACTTCCACTGAAGTGTCCGCGCGGGGGCCTTCGTCCGTGTCGAACTTTGCTTTCACGGTTTTGGGACGCGAGCCCTTTGGCGAACCGTTGGCGCTGGCTTCCAGAACGCTGTAACTCACATCCACCGGAACGATCTCATCCTTGAATTTTCCAGCAGCGATCGCGGCGATCGCTTTTTGGTGACTTTCATACGAAAAGGTGTCCGCCTGCTCGCGCGTGATGCCGTATTTCTTGGCGAGATTTTCCGCGGTCAGACCCATTCCGAGGTATGCGTCCGGGTAATTGTCCATGAGCCAAGGATTGGGAGAAACCTTGTTGCCTCCCATGGGCACCATGGTCATCGATTCGGTGCCGCCGGCGACGGCCGCTTCTCCTTGTCCCGCCATGATGCGCTGGGCGGCGATAGCAATGGACTGCAGGCCAGATGAGCAGAAGCGGTTGATAGTCATTGCCGAGGATTCGACTGGCAGGCCTGCGCGAAGCGACGAGATACGCGCGACGTTCATTCCCTGTTCAGCCTCGGGCATGGCGCAGCCGAGAATCACGTCCTCGATTTCTTTCGGGTCGAGACCGCCAGCGCGGGCAATAGCTTCTTTGATTACCGCAGCGCCGAGGTCATCGGGGCGCGTGGTGCGCAGCGCGCCTTTTGACGCTTTGCCCACTGCGGTTCGGACCGCGCTGACTATCACTGCTTCTCGCATTTCACACCTCGTCGGAAACTTAGCGTAAACACTTTCGTTAGAGTTCAGCTATTGGATGCCATGACAGGTAAAAAAGCAACAGCGCGGAGGGCGTCCGCGCTGTGATGATCTGTCGAGCGTTGGCGAAGTGATTCGTCTACTACAGCCGGAACCTGATCGTTACCTGCATCTGTACTTCAACGGGTTCACCATTCAATCTCGAAGGTTCATATTTCCAACGTTTAAGCGCTTCGAGGGCGGAGGGGCGAAGCATCGCCGGTCCGGATACAACATGCGTCCGAACCACGTTTCCAGTCTTGTCGATCGTGGTTTCGATCACCACATCGCCCTGAACACCGCTCGAGCGGGCGCCGAGGGGGTAGGCCGGGGCTACTGAAGCAATTAGCTTCGGTTCCTTCACGTTGCCGCCGATTTTGGCGGGGCTTTCCGGCTGTGCCGCCGGCATCGGCAGGGCCGCTGCGCTTGGTCCTGTGATTCCCGGCAGCGGACTCGATCCTGAAGTCGAGGTCGCGTCGAGAACGGGAGCTTGATCGGCTTGGCCTTCGCTCCCGCGCGTCCAAGTGGTGGGACGTGAAGTGAGCGCCGTGGACACCATGTCCGACGTCACTCCTGGGGTGGTTGGTTTCGTAGGTGCGGGTGAGTGGTTAGCGGGTGATGCCGGCGCTTTTGCTGCGTTGTTTGTACTCGACGATGGTGCTGCAGGCGATGGCGCATCTCCCGGTCGGGCGGCCGCGTTTACATCAGCACCTTTGGCCATGTACGGCTGGCCCGCGGGAGTAATTGCGGGCAGTTGGTTCGTGCCGTCGGTGGCAGGTTGAGCCGTGCTGGAAGCGCTCGCAGCGGAAGGTGCCGTGCGCGGCGCGCTTGGATTCCCTGCACGCTGTCGAAAATAAGCTATCCCGGCTCCCAAACCGGCGACAAGCACCGCGACGCATGCCGCGATCAAGATCCAGTTTTGATTGGTGCCGGAACTCTGGGCTACCGAGCTTCCGAAACTTGAATCGAGCCGCGCTCCGAACGCTTCAGGCGCTGAGGTTTGAGAGGCATCCGATCCAGCGTCGCCAAGGATTGCCGCTACGTCGCGAGACGCCGACGACGTGGAAGAGGTCGAATGTTCTTCGGTGACAGTTGAAGCTGGAGATGGAGAAACCGAGTCACTGTCTCCCCGGAGATCATCCATCGAGACGGCAGGTGGAGCGGAAGGCGGCGCGGGCAAAGGATCAACAGTTGAAATCGTTTTGGCGAAGGGAGCGGTGAGGCCTTCAATTCTCATCTCGGCTGGAGAGAGCGGCTTGGTTATCGCCGTTGCGGACGCGGCTTCCTGAACCTTCTCCTGTGAGCCAATCGAGATAAAGGACGACTCGGGCTTGGCAGGCGGTACGAACGGAGCGGTCGGCGCAACAGAGGCCGGCTTTGAATCGCGAGGAGCGGTGGTGACTGGTGGCCTGGTGGCTGGCGTTGGCGAAGCCGGCGCAATTTTCTGCGACTCCAAATTCACTTGCGGCGGTGCAATCGTATTTGTTGCGACCGATCCTTCGGACGGAAATTGGACGCCCCAATATCCGGGCTGCCGGTGCGTAAACTCCACCTCAACATAGCTTCCCTGATTGGCATTTGGGCGAACTTTTAAAACGCGACAGATGGAATCCTGCTTCGTTTTGATATTGGTGAGGACGAGCATTTGGCTGACGTTGACGACCGTCGCCATCCTCAGGACAGCTCCCTGAGGAAAAACGATCATCGTTACGGTTTGCTCTTCAAACGGTTCGGTCCGCGGGGCGGTGCCGCGCGCGACTTCGATTACTCGAGAACCATGCACCTTGACGGCAACCTCAAGCGACAGAGCATCGGCGCGAAGCGAAGATGTGGGTTTGCTTTGCGTTCCCGTCTGCGCTGCCGGCGTGCCGGCAACGGGACTTGCAGCTTCGACCGAATCTTTTGTAAGTGGCGCCATCGTTCTATCCGGCAGTTAGGCCGTCCCCCCAAGGATGTGACTGCAGATGGTTTTCCTTGATATATGCCGATTTTCGGCGTGGGTGACAAAGTGCGGCAATAGTACGTTGGTACTGCCTCAGAACATTTGCTTAATCGGCCAAGTTCAAGGAAACATGAGGCGAAAACAACTGCTCTCGCGGCGAGGTACCAGCGTGTAAAAGAAGGAGGAAGGGACTATGGGACTAGGCTGAAAGTGAATCCCGCCAGGGAAATTGTCCCGAGAGCCCATTTGCGTGGGCCCTCGGAACTTGGCGCAGCTGTTGTCCGACTTTAGAACTGTTTATCCATCACGCCGAGCGTTACCGCAACTTTGTCCATCTCGATCACGAGAACGGTTGAGTTGTCGACAACGTAGTAAGCGAACGTGAACGACGCCGAAGTCGGTTTGGCCGTCGCGAGAGTCAGCGTCGCACGTCCGAAACTCGATGGGGCGGCGATGGTGCTGTTGAACAAGGGGATATTGCTGAAAATGGTCCCCGTCTCATTGATGTCGAGGTAGCCGGTAAGCCCGGTTGTCCCGGCGGATGAAATTGATCCGTTAATATCCTGCTCACCGGTGGTCGTCTGCCCTGTCGTGTTGATTCCATACGTCCCCGAAGGAACGCTGGTCGACGATTGCAGGAATCCCATGCCGCTGCTGACGGGGACTACCGAATCCACCTCAACCATCTCGAACGAATTGGTCGACGTTGGGTACACCGCGTACATGAAGTTGATGCCCCCAGCAGATAGCGTCAGGAGAATGCGATTCGAAGTTGTCGTAGGACTCAACGTGTAGGTCGACCCCGACGACGAGATGTTCTCCGCAAGATGTAGGGTCGTCGCCTGCTCGTTAACGTCCTGTACGCCGCCGGAAATCGTCCCTGTACCTGAGGCGGTGAACACTCCGCCGGCAGCGTATGGCCCTCCGCTCTCCGCTCCTGCGACTGTGAATGCATAGTTCCCGCTAAGGTTCGTGAGTGTGATCGCGTTGGGAGCGCTGAATGCGTCTCCTGCCAGGACTGGAGTGCCCCCATTGTCAATCTCAACCAGCTTGAAATGCGTGTTGTCGATGATATAGAACGCGAACGTAAGCGTGCCCGTGCCTGGAACCGTGCTGATGAGTTCCAGCGTGCCGCGTCCCGTTCCGCCGTCGAGCGAAAGAATGTTTCCGTGGAGCGTGAGGTCCGCCTGCGTGACCGTCCCCGCATCGTTCACATCCTGAATCGCAAAATTGACAGGAAAAGTTCCGGCGCCATCGGAAAAAAACCGCCCGGCTATTGCCATCGGCGAGCCGCTCGAATCGATTCCGCTGATCCCGAACGAATAATTGTTCGCTATCGCGCTCATCGAGAAATCCGCAGGATTAGCTTTATCGATCGTTCCGCTCCCGGTCGCAGTGCTATCGAACCGCACCAGCAGGGCGTGCTGCTCAGATATGAGCGTCACCTGCCAGGTTATGGTGCCGAGTCCTGTGGTGACTGTTGCAATCGCTCGCCCGTCGGGCCCTACCGCAAAGCTTCCTCCGTTGATCGGATTTTCCGTTATCCCGCCCGCGCTGTTCACATCCTCAACTCCGCTGGTAATGAGACCGGATCCGTTCACCGTGAAGGTGCCAGCCACAGCTAGAAAGCCGCCAGCATCCTCGCCTGTGTAAGAAAAAGTATATTGACCGGACAACGTCGCCGCTGAGAAAACGATCGTCACCGTCGCAGTGCCCGAACCAGCCGCAGAGAGTGCCGAGACTGTGACCGTCCCGCCCGGAGGAGGCGTGCGCGGCGCGGTGTAATTTCCAGATTGGTCGATCGTTCCAGGATCCGCGCCAAGAGCGGCGGTCACTGTCCAATTAAACGGTCCAGTTCCCGACGCTGTGAACGCCTGCGTACCCTGCGCAGGAACCGAAACCGCCGCCGGAGAGACCGTGACAGGCTGCGCCGCACCAACCATTACCGTAACGGTGGCGGATTTCGATTTATCCTCCTGCGACGTAGCGGTGACAGTGACGTTTCCCGTCGCGCCCGGCGCCGTAAAGACGCTGCCGTTAAAAGTGCCGGCGCTCGCCGTCCAGTTCACAGAGCTGTTCGAAGCGAAATTGTAGACAACGGCAGTGAAATTAATTACGCCATTCACCGGAATGGAAGCTGTTCCCGGAAAGATCACCACGGAAATCGTTGTATTGGGATTCGAACCGCCTCCTCCTCCGCCGCAGCCCGCGACAGCGAGCGCAACAGCAACACCGAACACAAGGAACGCAAGGGCCCGCAGTTTCATCAGAGCGCTCCTTTCTGCGAATTCGCAGAGGAAGCCGCACCTCGCGGCATCAGCGAACGGATCGGCGCACCGTGCTCGTTTCTCAGCATGTAAATGTGATTCGAAGTGGTGAGAATGCGCGCGAGAAGCACGGAATTCCCGCCGACGTTCGCCATCATTCCCGTTACGTGAATGCTCTCACCCACCGACAAGCCGAGATTTTTCGCGGTCACGGCCAGGCTCGCTCCCAGGTGCACATCGACGACGCCTTGCGCCGAAATCACGAGCAGGTGCGTTCCAATCGGGCCGCCACTCGTATTCGTCTCGATCTTGTCGATCGTTCCATCAATCTTGATTTCCTTATTCAGGTCGTAAACCGGAGACGCCATCGCGGAACTGCTAGTAGTAGTTTGTGCGTTCGTGATAAATGGCGAAATAATCGCTGCAAGGCTGCAGCTCAATATTAGTTTTCGGACGGCATAGCTGGTCATTCCGTTCTCCTTAGACACACCAACATCCTTAATCTTTACTCGCACAACCTTACAAAGTTCCCCAAAATTTCGGACAGTTCGGAGCGTTTTAATCAAGCGGCCCACCCGGACCGGCGACCGGCTACTTAGATGCACAAACCCCCACTCGAAGTTACACGGAGGGATGCAAAAAGTTGCGCCGAGTTCCAAATCCGAGTCCAAAAACATTGATACGAATCGGCTGTGAATTTAATTTCGCAGGGGCTTTCCGGTTTTGAGCGTGTGGGCGATTCGTTCCTGCGTTTTTCGCTCTCCGCACAAGCTGACGAAAGCTTCGCGCTCCAAATCGAGAATGTACTGCTCGGAGACGGTCTGCGGCGCCGTAATGCTACCGCCCGCTAATATGTACGCCAGTTTTCTTGCGACCACGGCGTCGTGCTCGCTGGCGAATTCGCCCCGAACAAGCATGTGGATTGCGAGTTTCGCTCCGGCTAGAAATTCCTCTCCCAGTACGCGGATTTCGGCGGGTGCGGGCGGATGATATCCCTCGCGGACCAGGGCCAGCGCTGTCGCTTTGGCATCCGCTACCTGCCGGTCGCGATTCATCGCAATCAAATCCGAGCGCCGCAAAAATCCTAACGATCGCGCTTCTTCGCCGCTGGTAGATACCTTCGCCATCGCGATAGTTTCAAAGATCGGCTTGAGCGCGTGAAATAAATCGAGATCTTCGCCTCCCCCTGCATGCTCGTTCGCGCGAATCAACATCTCCTTCGTTCCGCCTCCACCTGGAATCAGTCCCACGCCTGTTTCAACGAGCCCAATGTACGCTTCCGCGGCCGCATGAATTCGCGCCGAACTAAGACTAATTTCGCAGCCTCCCCCCAGCGCCATTCCCTGCGGCGCCGCCACCACCGGCACGGGCGCGTATTTGATTGCCATGTTCACGCCCTGGAACTGGCGCACGGCCATGTGAATATCGTCCCACTCGCCTTCTTGCGCCGTCACCAGCAACAGCATCAAATTCGCGCCCACGGAAAAATTCGGGGCCTGATTGGCGATCACCATCGCATCAAATTCCGATCCAAGGCGCTTCACTCCGGCGTGAATCATCGCGCCGATGTCGCCGCCGATCGAATTCATCTTGGAGTGAAATTCGCAGCACAACACGCCGTCGCCTAGATCAATCAGGCTCGCACCGGAATTCGTCTGCACCACGCCGCTACGGTCTTTCAGAGACTTGAGAATGATGATTCCGGCCGGCTCCGGAACCGGCTTCATCGCCTTCGCACCGATATCGAAATATCGGGTGCTGCCCTTCTCCGTTTCGTAGAACGATTTCTTCGGCGATGCGAGCACGTCATTCACCACAGGCGGAATCTGCTTCCCCTCACGCCCGAGCGCTTCGGCCATTCGCCCCACTCCGATCGCGTCCCATACCTCGAACGGGCCCAGCTCCCAGGCAAAGCCCCATCGCATCGCGCGGTCCACATCCACCACGCTGTTTGCTATCTCCGGCACACGGCGCGCCGCGTACAAACAGTTTTCGCTCAAACAAGCCCAGAGGAAACGGTTTGCCTTGTCGCCCTTCCCGTCCATTCCCGGCCCGCTGAGCGCGCGAATCCTCTCGCGAGTCTCTTCGATCTGCTTCCCTGCTTCGATTGAACCAAATTTTGCTTTCTGCCGCGGGCGATACTCCATCTTCTGCCAATCGAGCGTCAGAATTTCCGAATCGCCGGCCTTCTTCACTCGCTTGTAGAATCCGCTTCCCGTTTTATCGCCCAGCCACCCGCGCTTCATCATTTCCTCGACGAAAGCGGGCACCCGCCACATCTCGCGCGATTCGTCGTTGGGAATGTTGTCGTAAATATTGCGCACCACATGAACGAGCACATCCAGGCCGACGATGTCGGCCGTACGAAACGTCGCCGACTTCGGCTGCCCAATCGCCGGCCCCGTGCAAGCGTCCACTTCTTCGATCGTGATATCCAACGCTTGCATTTGCTTCAGCACGTTCAGCATCGCGTATGTGCCGATCCGATTGGCGATGAAGTTCGGCGTATCCTTCGCTATCACCACTCCCTTGCCCAGGCGCAGGTCGCACATTTCGTCGAGCGTTGTCAGCACGCCAGGTAACGTCTTCGGCCCGGGAATTAATTCCACCAGCTTCATGTAACGCGGAGGATTGAAGAAATGCGTCCCCGCCCAGTGCTGCTGAAAATCTTCTGAGCGCCCCTCCGCGATCAAGTGAATCGGCAGACCGGATGTGTTCGAAGTCACGATTGTTCCCGGCTTGCGCACACTTTCGACGCGCTCGAACAATTTGCGTTTGATATCAAGATTCTCGGCGACCGCTTCGATAATCCAATCAACTTGTCCGCACCAGGCGAGATTGTCTTCCAGATTTCCGGGCGTCACGAGGCGCGCTGTTTCGGGAGTAAAAACCGCCGCCGGGCGCGATTTCCTGGCCGCTTCCAGCCCGGCCAGGACGATGCGGTTCCTTACCGCGGGGCTCTCGACTGTAAGTCCTTTTCGCTTTTCGTCAGGAGTCAGCTCGGTGGGCACAATATCGAGCAAGAAAACGGGGATACCAGCATTCGCCAAGTGCGCCGCGATGCGCGCACCCATCGTCCCAGCTCCCAGAACAGCAACCTTCTCGATTCTCTTTTTCATCGGACTCATTTCATGAGGTCGGTTTCGTCGGAAGACGAAAGATGACCACCGAGGTTACAAAACGAGTAACCAGCGGTCAACCGGAAACACGGTAACACGCCAGTTGCGGTACAGTGGTAAGGGGTTTCCCAGCAAGAAGATGAGTCCGGTCACCAAATGGCTCGGCACCGCGCTACGCGGATTGCGTACTTTCGCGTACGGTGCTGACGGGCAACGTCCCAAGGTGGGCGTTGCTCTCGGGGGCGGCTTCGCTCGCGGTATCGCACATATCGGCGTACTACGCGTCCTCGAAGAAAACGAGATTCCGGTCGATTTTATTGCTGGCACCAGCGTTGGCGCGCTGATCGCGTCGGCCTACGCGAGCGGAACTCCACTCGATGTAATGGCCGAGCAAGGCAGCGCCACTCGCTTCCGCGATTTCGGCCGTTGGACGCTTTCGCGGATGGGCATGGCCTCCAACGCGCCGCTCGATGATTTTCTGCACCGATTCACGACCGCGAACAATTTCAGTCAGATGAAAATTCCGCTGAGCATCGTCGCCACTGACTTGATTAGCGGCCAATCGGTCCATTTCACGAGCGGCGAAATCAGCCCGGCCCTTCGTGCTTCTTGCGCCTATCCGGGATTGTTTCTTCCAGTCGAACACCAGAATCATTTCCTGGTGGATGGCTTTCTTACTGAGCAGGTTCCCGCGCCGGCAGTGCGCGAACTCGGCGCCGAGCTTGTGATCTCAGTGCACTTGGAACCCGGACTTCTCGATTCGAAGCCGCGCAATACGATCGAAGTGATCAGCCGTTCCTTTTCGATTATTCAAACCGTGGCGAATCAGCCCTGGCGAGGCCTTAGCGACGTGCTCATCGAACCGGATGTTCATCACGTACTCTGGGACGAATTCGTGAAGACGCCGCAACTGATTGCTGCGGGAGCAGATGCCTGCTACGCATCGCTTCCCAAGATCAAACACCTGCTGGCCCATGCCGGCGAGCGTCTTCTTAGCGCCCGATTGACCCGGCCGACGTCGGAAGAATCGTAATTTTTCTTCGGCAGCGCGCTGCTAACTATCACAGCCCGCTCGCGTCGAATTAGAGGTGAGGGGCCGAACCCGCTCTGCGATGACCGCTGCAACGCCCCAGTCATACGCAGGGTGAGTTCGGCTCTTCCTTTTATCCGTCGGCACGACTTGTTGATTCCTGCTTTTTGTAAGCAATGCTTGTTGCCGATCCTTGTTACGCATCCTTGTTGCCGATCGTTGTTGCCCATCTCCGTTACTTGGCTTCGCGGATTTCTACCGTCACAGCCTGCCCGTTGCCTTTTCCCCGCTTCGTAAGCCACTCGCTCATCGCCGCGGCCAAACGCTCAATATTTACATTGGACCCAGCTTCTAGACGTCCTTCACCCGTCGGCAGTGTGTCGTCAAATTCACCGGAACCCGTGAAATTTCGCATGCAGAAGCTATCCAGCCACTCGAGCGGCATTGGTTCGCGCTTGTTGCCGATCAGCACCTCCGCCTCTAGCTTTTGGGCATACATTCGGCGGAAGTATAACATCGGGCACGAATAGCCCTCTGCGCGAGGGCTGTCTGGTTGCATTTTGGGGTAGCCGTGCCCTACAATTTTTGGTGGAAAGCGCCCCTGTTCCGCCAGACCCTCTGAATTGGAGCCGGTCGGGCGGTGTCCCCCGCGCAAGTGCCATGGAGGTTCGGTGTCGACGCCATTAGAAAGCTGGGTGGAAGAATCTGCTCGTCTTACGAAGCCGGCCAAGATTGTTTGGTGTGACGGTTCACAGGGTGAAATCGACCGCTTGGTCGCTGAGATGTTGCGGGATGGCACGTTTATAGAGCTGAATCAGAAAACCTACCCAGGAAGCTACCTTCATCGCAGCAATCCGAACGACGTAGCCCGCACCGAAAGCATCACGTTCATCTGCACTCATAAGAAAGAAGATGCGGGACCGACCAATAACTGGATGGCTCCCGACGAAGCCAAGAACAAAGTCCGGCCTCTCTTCGACGGTGCCATGAAGGGCCGCACGATGTATGTGGTGCCCTATGTTCTGGGACCTGAGACGTCCCCTTACAGCAAGGTAGGCGTCGAACTCACCGATTCTTCTTACGTCGTCGCCAGCATGCGAATCATGTCCCGCATCGGCAAGGCGGCGCTCGACCGGCTCGGCAGCTCATCCGATTTTGTTCCGGGACTGCATTCGCTCGGGGATCTCAATCCGGAACGCCGCTTCGTTCTCCATTTTCCCGAGGAGAAGTTGATTTGGAGCATCGGCTCCGGCTATGGCGGTAACGCGCTTCTGGGCAAGAAATGTTTTGCGCTGAGAATTGCCAGCTGGATGGCGCGCGAGCAGGGCTGGATGGCCGAGCACATGTTGATTCTCGGGCTGGAAGATCCGTCCGGCAAAGTGACGTACATGGCCGCTGCTTTTCCCAGCGCCTGCGGCAAGACTAATCTGGCAATGATGGTCTCGGCGCTTGAAAACAAAGGCTATCGGGTTTGGACCGTGGGTGACGACATCGCCTGGATGCACGTGGGCTCCGACGGCACTCTGCGCGCGATCAATCCGGAAGCAGGATTCTTCGGGGTCGCGCCAGGGACAAACGAAAAGACCAATCCGAACGTGATCGAGGCCGTACATCACGATTCGATCTTTACGAACACGGCTGTGACCGCTGCCGGTGAACCGTGGTGGGAAGGCATGGATGGCGCGCCAACCCAGGGGCTCGTAGATTGGAAAGGCGAGAGATGGACACCCAGTAAGGGCCCTGCTGCTCAACCCAATTCGCGATACACCGTAGCGGCCAAGCAATCACCCTCGATTTCGTCTCATTGGGAAGATCCGCAAGGCGTCCCAATCTCAGCGCTTATTTTTGGCGGCCGCCGCGCGCACGTCGCTCCGCTCGTGTACCAGGCACGCGACTGGCAACACGGCGTGTTTGTCGGAGCCACCATGGCATCGGAAACCACAGCCGCCATCACCGGTGCCGTGGGCGTCACGCGTCGCGACCCGATGGCTATGCTTCCCTTCTGCGGCTACAACATGGCCGACTATTTTCGCCACTGGCTCGATATGGGCCCGAAGCTCAAACATCCACCGGGAATTTTTCACGTCAACTGGTTCCGAAAAGATTCAGACGGAAAATTCCTCTGGCCAGGATACGGTGAGAACGTCCGCGTTCTCAAATGGATTCTCGATCGGATCGAGGGCCGAGCTGCTGCCAATGACACGCCGATCGGCTACGTTCCGACCCCTGATTCACTGACACTTGATGGCCTCAATATTTCTCGCGCCGCAATCGATGAACTGCTGAAGGTTGATTCGAATGATTGGGCCGAGGAGCTGGATTCAACCGGAAAGTTCTTCGAAAAATTCGGCAAGCGCCTGCCTGAGGAAATTCGAGCTGAACACAACTCACTTGCGGAGCGACTTCAGCGTGTTTCTGTCGCTCCCAAGTGAGTCGTTTCGTTCCGAATAGAGGCTCAGTTAATTAGGAGCTCCACAACAGTTCCTTCGCTGGCATTAAATGCAAAGAATGCCTGTCCTGAGCTCAACTTAAGGCTAACCAGCACCTGACGCACGCGATCTCCCCCTTTTACGGCACCAACCCACACGGTGCCCTCGTCGGGGAGCTTCTTGAAAATATCGTAGGTGTCGTGCACATCGTAGCTGCAGTTCATAACGCCCCCTTTTTGATGCTGGTTCGATCTAAGCTCGGGCAACGTTCGCCCTGATTCCTGGCGTTTCCCGTGGTGCAGGAAGCTGCAGCGCCATCAGAACCTCAACGAGTGCGCCTACTTCTTCCGGGCTTGACACTACACAGATCAAGTCCTGAAGGAACTCCTCCAGATTTTTTCTACTCCGCAAATCCGCTTGCATATGTTTTTCATCTCCTCAGCTCCTTGTGTAAATTAGTGCCGCGGGATTGGAACAATCCGTTTGCTGGAACTTCGGCACCTCGTCTCGTTGTGGAAAAAAAAGATGGACGAGCGCGACTAGGTTTGGAAGAGGAGGCTACGTTCTATGAACACACAGCAGTTGCAAATAGCCGGTGGGAGATTGCGCGTTAAGAATTGAAACAGAAGAGGGTAGATGGTATTCGAGCCGATCGTTATTCTGCTGAACCGCACTCACGATGGAAACGGGACTCACGTTCGTAGCGACGGAAATGGACGTCTTCGCCACTACAAGCACCGTGAAATCGTTTGACGTGTCGTCGATGAGGCGGGTGAGTTCGGGAATCTCGCTCGACGAGAGGCCGCAGAACAACATGGAAACGACCAGAGCCAGGCAGAACCGGTGGCGCGTATAGCAGGCCCAATTCATCTCGACTTGTTTATACATCGAACATTCCGCCAACTCAACCCTCGAAATCGTCCGCAACGGCTGAGCCTCTGTCGTTTTCGATTTTTTTTCACTCAGAATCAAATCGCTAGGCCCAGGGTTGTCCAGGCCGATAAAATGGTACAATGATTAAAGTAGCCTCGCCGAGGGTGCCGTTAATCTACGGTACCGCGATTAAAAATCATCTTAACCTGCAGAAACAAAAAGACTTGAATATTTCTAATCGGCGGTAAAACCGCGTTTTCTGGTCCCGGTCCATTCCTAGAGAATCTCCTAGAGAATCGACTCAATTTCAGAATCAATCGCGAAATGGGTCTGTGGAAATCCATTGATCTCGTAAGCTTCGCCGCTGTCGTTGCGGAATTGAAAAAACCGGCTGATGTGATAATCCTCGTCGAGTATGTCGAAGGCCTTCTCTGCCTCGGAGCGCGCCAGCCCCAACGACGAAATGGCTATGAATTTCCCATAGCCGCCAGCAACGGCCAGATACTTTCTTACGAGTTCACTCAACGTCATCGCTCATTTCCAGAATGCTAGAAGATCAGATCCACAGGTAAGCGCCCGCTTCACCGTACGGAAGATTCATGTAAAACACGTTGGCCTCCGCGATTCTTTCGAACGCATCCGCCAATTTTCGCGCGCCATGCAGGGAGCAAAACCATTCGCCACGTTCTCCGCGTATCTTATCTGTTTCATCGAGACTAGCCACCTGTTCCCGCGACATCCACAGCCAGGTCGCAGGCCGCGAGCATTCCGCGCAGGTTTCTTCAGTTTGCGCCAGCCGTTGCTCAAGCGCAGATGCAGTTTCGGGCGCCACTCCGGCTGCTTCGAAATCCGGTGTGGCCACGAAAAAGTATTGAGTGAAGATTTCCGGATTCGGTTCGAACGCCACAATGCGGCCATCGAATTCTTCCAACTCGCCAAGAATGGTAGCGAAGAGGCATTCGCGGCAAAGCGAAATTTCCGGGCGGACGGGCTCCCGGCGCGGCGCTCGCTTACCTCGAAGGTAAAGCGTGTCGGGCAGAAGTGCTGCAATCCATTCGCACCCCTCACGCGTGTGGATGCATTCGGCCGCCGTTCCTTTGAGCTTCGCCCACCAATTGCGGCTGCTCGGGAGGATTTCAACTCGCGGGTAAGCCGTTTCGTAGGGAACTTGCGCCAATTTCTTCGCTACGCTCCATCACCTTGCACGCGTATGGTAACAGAACGAGAAACGGAATTTTGCCCGCCCTCGTTTGTCTGCTCTGCTGCATTCGGATATGATGAACGCCTCAGTTCGATTGAGTCAGCAATTTTCGCGGTCCCAAAAATCACCCGGAAAGCACGGAGGAAAGAGCATGGCAATTTCGGTGGGAACAGCGGCGCCGGATTTCACGTTGAAGGATCAGAGCCAGAAAGAAGTAAAGCTGTCTGACTTCAAGGGAAAGAAGAATGTCGTCCTCGTATTCTATCCCCTCGATTGGAGCCCAACCTGCACGAACGAGCACGCCTGCTTTGTGAATGATATGAAGAAATTCGAGCAACTCGACGCGCAGGTAATGGGCATCAGCGTCGACAGCGCCTGGTCGCACAAAGCTTACGCGGAAAAAATGGGGATCCAGTATCCGTTGCTCGCGGATTTTCAGCCGCGCGGAGCGGTGGGCGACAAATTCGGAGTCTATCTCGCCGATAAAGGCATCACGGGACGCGCCATCGCGATCGTCGATCGCTCGGGAAATATCGCATGGTTCAAGAATTACGATATTCCTGTGGTTCCGGATCTGAAGGAAGTTGCCGACGCGCTCGCGAACGTAAAGTAGGCCGAGGCGTTCTCGGAATCCGTACTATCGCGATGGCGCAAAAGTCCGGACGTAGTCGACCAGTTCCCAGCGCTCCTGCTCGCTGAGGGATTCAAAGCTCGGCATTGGACGAGCGCCTTTTGTAATCTGCCAGTAAAGCTCGCCATCGGTGATGGCTGCCATCGCGCGAGCATTGCGAAAATCCGCAGGCGCCACGGACAACTCCTCGGCTTTCGGTCCCTTGCCGTCACCGTCTATTCCATGGCAATTCGCGCAGCGGTTCTCGTAAATGAGCCGTGCGGCTGCGATCGCTGCTGGCGTCGGCGGAACTGGATTTTGCAGTTTTCTCGCGCGAGCTCGCGCTCCAAAGCCGGTAAAGGAATACAACACGATTCCGCCCGCGATGGCGACAATTACAAAGGTAACGAGAACCGGTGCCAGGAATTTTTGCGGATTCTCTGGTCGCGGAGTT
>Ga0210401_10001261_pt1 | contig 29666 bp, 13 predicted proteins | sample IncBWH32MmetaG_FD_150866 | JGI IMG/M metagenome (GOLD analysis project Ga0210401, IMG submission 150866) | Forest soil microbial communities from Barre Woods Harvard Forest LTER site, Petersham, Massachusetts, United States - Inc-BW-H-32-M | ecosystem: Environmental > Terrestrial > Soil >...
AAGACGCAGCGAACTGATGAATCCAGGACCCAGAATGTGAGTGTCGCCGATGGCGACCGTCTGGACGCGATCAGCGAGGCCCTGAACGATGGCCAGATAGTTATGATTAGGGTATCCAGGAGACAGCGTATAGTTTGTGATGAAATACCGGAGGAAGATCGAGTCGTTCTGAGTCCGCTCCCAGTCACCGCGCATCACGCTCTGATTCTCATCGTCGCTCGTTTTCGTGTTGTAAGTAACTGTTCCGCACGCGTCCGTGGGAGCCGGGAAATACGACACCAGTTTTGCCGCGATGATCGCCGATGGAGTCGTCAACAGCGCCGGAGAAATAATATTGCTGCCGGGAGCCGTCACATAAGCGGCTTTCAGCGTAACCGGACTCGATTGGCACTTAAGTCCATTCGCCGGGTTGGAATTAAGCATCGCCGTGAAATCGCCGGCCAAGGTAGCCGCAGTGGGTATGTGAGTAGTCGAGGTATTTCCGAGCACGCGTTCCCGCGTGCCTTGATAACCATAGAAAAAGAACAGTTTGTTTTTAACGATGGGCCCGCCGACCGTACCCCCAAACTGGTTGCGCTTGAGGCCGTCTCCTGTAGGGGAATTTGCAGGTGGCGCGCCATTGCTCTGGACAAATCGCAGCAGGTCGGCATCCAAAGCCGTATTGCGCAAAAAATCAAACAGGTCACCATGGAATGCGTTCGTTCCTGATTTCACTGACGCGTTCACTGAGCCGCCAGGGTGGGTCCCGACGTTCGCCGGAAGAGCGCTCGATTCAACTTTGAATTCCTGCAGCGCGTCAGGGAATGGCATAGGCTCACCAACGTTGATGTTGAACGCCATGTCCAGCGAGCCATCGAGGTAATAATTGGTGGCGTTCGATTGAGAGCCGGCTATCGAGAACGTAGGTGCATTGGGATATTCCAGATTGCCGCTTATGGTGCCCGTACTGTTCGCTCCATTGAGGTTTACTGCGGCGCCTGAGAGGGAGATCAACTGCGTCGCTTGGCGGTCGTTCAGCGGAAGATCCACCACCTGTTCGGGCTGGATGATCTGGGCGAGGCCGGCATTGCTCTGAGTTTCCACCATAGCTGCGTTCGCTTGGACCTCGACGGTCTGAGTTACCGCCCCCACCTGCATCGTTATATTAATCGTGGGATTAGTATTCACCTGCAACACGATCCCCGACTGAGCGTAGGTGGTGAAGCCCTGTTTCGATACCTCGAGTCTGTAGGGACCGATCAGGAGGTTTGGCAAGCTATACGAGCCATCGTCGCTGGATTGCACAGTTCGCACAGCATTCGTATCTGTGTTGGTGATCTGGACCTGTGCTCCGGCAATAGCAGCGCCGCTTGAATCTTGAATCGTTCCTCCTACTTGAGCCGTGGCCTGGGCTCCGGCATGGAGAAGAGGAAGGAAAACCAATATCAGCAGAGCCGGAATACGCTTCATAGACAAGCTCCTCTGAAAACTCAGTAGTTTTGACGGAATCCTGGTTCGAAAAATTGCCGGACGAACTTTAGTCAGAAGTGGCGAAGCAATGCAAGGAAGTAACGGTAAATATACCGATACATACCAACAACGGAGTTTGTTACGGAGAGACACCTTTTGCTGGTAATGACCTTCAAGGGCCGCCTAGGTCGGTTGCGACGCTGCGCAAAAGAGATGAAAAGGAACTACCGAACGGCACGAACGCTAAAAACTTGAATTAGGCGAGCCCTTCTTGGCATAGGCCGCGACTCTTAATTGCTTTAGCGCATGTCGAACATTGGAGGCGGCAAATGTTGTAGCAGCTTAAAAACGCCCACCTAACCGTTATGTGAAACGTCACTCTCGGGCGAGAAGGGAATGCTGCAGCCTCATATCGCGGCAGTAAACGATCGCGGCAGACTCACCCCTTGGCTCGAGCGAAGCCGTACCGGCGGAGTTGCTAATGGATCTGCAGGCGTTGGCCGATTCGATGTCGGAGCAGGGCTGGACAATCGGTCTCGGAGGGTGCCTTGGAGGTGTTCGACGCCATACTTGGTCTGAGCCGTTTGGGAGGGCGCCGGTGCCTGCGGCGTATCCTTCGCCGAAACTAATGCGTGATCTCGGTCATGGTGCTGTGCTTTGTTTTCCGCGGCTGCTACGTTCTTCCAGGAACCTCCTGCGTTCCACGACTCGCCTGCGCGCTCGGAATAGCCTCGCTTTGACCGTATTCACGTTCAGCCCAAAAATGTCTGCCAACTCTTGTACGGAAAAACCCTCGACCTCCTTCAAAAGCAACAACTGCCGATCTCGCTCGGGCAAGATCTCCAGAACGCATCGTAACATGTTGTTTGTTTCGGTTCGATCGTCAAGTCTGACCGCGCGTCGACCAAAAGCAGCTTTCCGGCTCAGAGCTAATGCCTGTTCCTTCGATAACTCTGATTCGTAGAGAAGAGGTCGTATCTTTTTCTTGCGCAGGTAATCCCAACACTCGTTTGTCGCTATTCTATACAACCAAGCGGAAAACGCAGCACGCTGGTCAAATCGATGTAGCGACAAATAAACCTTTAGAAACACCTGCTGCGCAATGTCTTCCACGATGTCCCGTTGATGAAGAATTCTGGCGATCAAGCCAAACACGCGCTGTTGGTGCTGCTTCACAATCTGCTCGAAAGCACGCTCATCTCCCTCTTGTGCACGCTGAACCAGATTCCGCTCTTCGTCCTCCCTATGGCTGCCTAGCGAGAGAGGCATCTCAGAAGTGGGAGCTATAATGTTCAGCGAGGCGCCTGTCATCTCATTTAGCTTCCTATTCGAGAGATCGGAGGACTAGATCGGCGTGAACGCAGTTATTCCGGGCCGCTGAACGCGTTACTCGCCCTGCGACTAGCGGCCGTGTTAACGCGAGCGTCGCGCCAACGAGATTGGTTTGGCTCATTCATTTCGCCATGGCTTCGGCCAAAAGTTTCTATGATCGTACGTCTGAGACATAGACGCGGCAGCCACTTACCTATGATATTCCGTCTGATGAGCCTTTAAGTTCCTGGGACTACGTTCGCTGAGCGAGGGACTCGCTCACTTGCTTTTGTAGTTCTGTAGCGAAGTGAGCGTGCTCCCCGGCTTTTGCAATCCAGAAGGTTGAAATTCGTTCTGATGGCGCGCACCAAGCGCAGCACGCTCAAACGAGGGTGCTGAGCGTTGCGTTGTCGCAACAAGGATTCGGTTTCGGAGACGACTGCGTTTCTCCTCGCCGTTAGGCACCTTAAGGCTCGGCCTGGGGAGTGTTGCCGATTGAGCAATCCAGTCCAAGCGTGAACGAAACCGTTAGCACGGACACCGCTGTGAGAAGAAAATCCGTACAGCTTCGCAAGGTTAGACCGGGGGCAGCGGTTTTCTGCGCCACATTAGAAACCCACCCGTGTGAGCATGTTCGAATAGAAGTCGTAGTCTCTACGCACGTTGCTGATGTACAACTCCTTGGGCATGTCCTTAGGAACGTTGGGCCTTAGAATGCTAACCGGCTGAGTCGCACCGGGCACGTCCACAAAATATTCGCTGTAGTGCAGGACGGAGCCGGCGAAGCCGACAGACTTGAGGTAAGCGAAGTGGTCCGGGAAGTTGACCATTCCCGTGCCGGGGACCACGTACTCGGCTGTCCACGGCCAATCCTGACTCGGATCGGAACGGCGCGGACCTTGAGGTGTGTCAGTCTTTTTTACCCAGCGGATATCGTTGCACGCAATCGACAGAACGTTTTTATGGGCGAACCGGATTAGCTCCCATACTTCGGGTCCACCTTTCATGGTGCAGTGCCCGAGGCCAATATCCATTCCGATATATTTCGGATCGAAGTCCTTGATCGTAAGCCAGAGGTCCCATCCGCCGCCGCCGATATTTCCGGCGCCGCCTTCGGTATGGTAGACCGCCGTCGTGCCGTACCTTTCATTGAGTTTCCCGAGTGCCTCGATGCGAGGCCTCCAAACGTCAAGCTGGGGTTGAAGATCTTTGGTGTAGTCGTATTGGCCCAACGGAGGAGCTTGATAATAGCGGAGTCCGAGCTTACTCATGGTGTCGAGAAACGCCTCGGCATACTGCACTTCGGCGTCGCGTATCGGCGTAATAATAATGGGTACTTGCAAACCCGCCTTTTTCGCAGCCGCAACAGCCTTGGGCAGGTCGCGCGCAACATTCTCGGGAAGGACATGTCCTCCGCCACGGACGGTCCAACCGATCGCGGGCCAGCCAGCTTTGGCGGCAGTGTCAGCTGCCTCGTCATAATCAGCCCATTGCAGTGAGATCGAATACAATGTCAGCAGTGGTTTACCACCGGGAATGGCAGTAGGTGACGACGTCACCATTCTTTCCACTTGCGCCGCGGCCGCACCGCGATCTGCATCTACACTACCAACGCCGGCACTTGCCGCAGTGCTGAACAATGGCGAGGCGCCAACCAGTTTCAGTATCTGGCGCCGAGACGTCAGTAATTTGGTCATATTTCACTCTCGACAGACTTCCTTCGGAACAACGCGCGGCTTCGGGCGCTCTGTCTTGGACCTAGTTGTGGCACGTCTGTAAATCAAACTTGGCGCAAGCGGGTACTATGAATGGGCGCCCATCTATCTCCATCATAGATACACCTCCTGGCAGCTAGCAGGCGGACTCTAATTTGAAGTCAGGAGGAAACACAAGGAAGTTACGGTAAATGATACGGCTACAACAAACACTGCGGCGAGATGCACATTCTCGTGGCGGGACGTAGAGGATTCCTAGAGCTACGCGCCGCGACGCTCAAGAAGTGAATACATCACCGGCATCACGAGAAGTGTGATGAAGGTGGAAACCAGCAAGCCGCCAATGACAGCCAGCGCAAGAGGCTTCTGAAGTTCTGCTCCCGACCCCAAGCCGAGCGCGAGTGGGAGTAACCCAAACAGTGTCGCCAGTGTTGTCATCAGGATCGGCCGGATACGAATCCTTCCGGCGGCAACCAACGCTTCATCGAGGGGCGTTCCTCCCTCTTCCCACAATTTATGAACATACTGGAACAGGATGATACCGTTTTTCACGACAAGGCCGATCATCAAGATGATTCCCATAAACGACGACACATTCAGCGGTGTTCCGGTCACTTCAAGCATCGCAAAGACACCCACCAGCGATAGCGGAGCCACAGAAAGGATAATCAGCGAAGGCCGGAACGCACGGAACTGAATAACCAGAACTGTCAATATTCCCGCGAGTCCGAGCGCCAAAACGATCAAGAGTTCGCGGAACGATTCCTGCTGACTTTCATACAGACCGCCAAGTTCGTAAGTCACTCCCGTCGGGAATGTCGTCTCGCTTAGGACTCGTTGGACATCCGTCATCGCGCTGCCAAGGCCGCGGTTTTCCAGATGCGCGGTCAATACGACCATCAAGCGCTGATTCTCTCGAAGAAGTTGATTCTCCCCCTGTACCTGTTCGACCGAAGCAAGCGATTCGAGTGGAACGACCTGCTTGGTCCCGGACACGACCGGAAACTGTCGGATCGCATTGAAATCGGTCCGAAACCAATCTGGAAATCTGACACGGATACTGATGGTCCGGTCAGCCTGCCGCAACGAAGTCTCTGCCAAACCCAGCAGCCCTGCGCTCACTTGTTGCGAAACCTGGTCAGCCGACAGTCCCGCGCGTTCGGCCCTGTCCGAATCTACCTGAAACACAATTTCAGGATTTCCCTTTTGGATCGATTTGAAATCCACAATCCCTGAAATCTTTTGAATCCTTGGCCCGAGGTCTCCGGCAACCCGCTCAAGAGTCGGGAGATCGTTGCCGAATATCTTGATTTCGACAGGCTCCGGGGAGCCCTCCAAATCACCAAGATTGTCCTGCAAGATTTGCGTGAACTCAACCGACGCGCCGGAAATATTGCTCGCAATCTGTCCACGCATGTCGTCCATTACTTCTTCTGTGCTGCGCTTACGCTGGGACCGGGGTTTCATCCGTATGAGGATGTCACTCTTATTTTGTTCCGTGGCAAACAGACCCAACTCAGCGCCAGTCCGGCGGGAAAAAGAAGCCACTTCCGGCAACTTGGCGATTCGAGCCTCGATCTCGCGCAATATGCGATCGGTTTCCGCCAGCGAAGTACCCGGCGGCGTCAAACAATCGAGTACAAATCCACCCTCGTCCATGTCCGGGAGGAACCCCGTTTCGAGCTGCGTATAGAGAAAAATCCCAGCGCCGATCAACGCCAACGTTGCGCCTGCGACGATGGCACGATGGCGCAGCGACCAGCGCACACACTTTTCATATGCCCGGTTGACCGGTTCCATGAGCGTCGCAGAAGTCTCGCGATGCGCCAGACCAGACAGGAACCGCTGCGCCAACAGAGGGATGAGCGTGAGCGCAAATATCATAGACAGCAGGATCGAGATGCCGAGAGTGAGACATAGCGCTCGAAAGAAATCGCCTACCACACCCTGCAGCAAGCCAAGTGGCAGAAACACGACCAGGGTTGTCGCCGTCGAGCTGACTACGGCGCCGATAAGCTCGCGCGTGCCATTTTCGGCCGCATCTCCAGCCGATTCGTCCATACCCAGATGGCGATAGATATTTTCGATGATTACAACTGCATCGTCGATGATCAGCCCGATTGCGATTGCCAGTCCGCCAAGCGACATCAGGTTCAGCGTTCCGCCGGCATACCGTAGGAAGAAAAAGGTGCAAATTACCGAAAGCGGGAGCGTGACCGATGCAATCAGCGTTGTGCGCACCTCATGGAGAAAGAGAAAAAGAACCAGAACCGCCAGTAAGGCGCCGAGCAGGATCGCGTCGCGGACGCTGTCGATCGAGCTTTGGACAAACTCGGCGAGGTCATAAACGATCGAGAGGTGCAGCGTCGCCGGGATGGCCGAGCCCAGATTCGCAGCGTGGCTCTTCACCTGATCTGCTAGCTGAAGAATGTTGCCGCCGATCTGCCGCGAGACGTTAATCAACGCCGCAGGACGTCCGTTGCCGGTTATTACCGTCGTTGGATCTTCAATCCCGTCGCGGACCTCAGCTATATCTCCCAGGTGAACTGGCACTTGATTGTCCGCTGCCACGACTGAGTCGCGTATCTGATCCAGGCTAGTGAACTGGCCATTCGTTAGAATCAGGAACTGTTTATAGTCCTTCTGCAGCCGACCCACGGACTGCACTTCGTTGGTTGCTCGCAAACGGTCGGCGATATCTACAAGCGAGAGATGGTGAGCGAGCATTTTCTGCGGGTCCACAATTATTGAAACTTCGCGCGTATCGCTGGCCTGGATGTCGACAGCGCCGACTCCCGGCACGCGGCTGAATATCGGCCGCAACACATAGAACGCGCTATCACGGAGATCTGCGGCGGGAACGTTCCCGCCCAGAATCAAGCTAAGTACAGGAAAGTTGACCGGGGAAACGCGCGCAACCTGCACCTGTGTATTGGGCGGCAACGAAGCCTGCGTTTCACTAACGCGGGCCTGCAGCAGTTGCAGTGCATATTGCATGTCCATGTCCGCATTGAACAGGACCGAGATCTCGCTCCCGCCCCGAATCGTCTTGGATCGGACGCGCCGCATTCCTTGCACGGTGCTCGCCGCCTCTTCGAGCGGACGCGTCACGGTGAGCAGCATTGAGTCGGGAGCAAGATCCCCCGAATGAGCGAGAATCATGATGCGCGGGAAATTTGTTTCGGGATAGATGTTGCTGGGTAACTCGAACATGCCCGCGAGCCCTACCGCCACGAGCATCAGGGTAATGAGATAGACCGCGTAACGATTGGTTCTGCAGAAGCGAACGATGTTCATGGCGCGGCAGTACGTTTCACGGCGACCTTTGATTTGTCGGCCAGACCATAGCCGCCACTCAGGATTACAGAGTCGCCTTCGCTAACACCGGAAAGCAATTCGACCCAATCCGGGGTCTCGATCCCAACGCGGACAGGCACCGCTACGGAATCCTCTCCTGTGACGCGGTAGACATGTGCCTGGCCATCCTGATCGCGGTAGATCGCCTGCGGGGGCACGACGAGTGCCTTCGGGTGTGTTTCGAGCGGCACTTGTGCGTTCATGGACATCCCCAGTCGCAAGATTTCGGTGGCATTTGAAATACGGATGCGGACAAGACCTGCGTTCGTGGCCGGGTCCACTGCTGGAGAGATTGCGACTACCCTGCCGGTAAAGCTTTTGCCGGGGAATGTCTGGCTCGTAAAGGAAATACTTTCGCCCGTTCGCAGCGCGCTCAGATCCGGTGCGGGAACATTGCCAGCAAGCTCCACTTCCCCGAGTGCCGCTACCTCGATCAAAGGCTGCGCCGCGGTACCATCCACCTGTTCACCCACGCTCACGAATCGCTTCACCACGACGCCATCGAACGGCGCCGCGGCACTCGTGCGCTGGAGTTGCAGGCGTGCCAACTCCAGGGCTGCAGTAGTCTGCTTAACAGATGCCGCGGCGACGCTTGCCAGTGTGCGCGCGTCTTCGAGATCTTTTCGCGCGGCGATTCCCCGATCCACCAGATTCCGATTCCGGTCAAGCGAGAGATTGGCATTTTCCAGATTCGCCTCCGCCTGCGCCTGAGCGGCTTCCGCCTGGTTGAACTGGTCCTGGTAAGTCCGGTCGTCGATCTTCGCGACGAGTTCTCCGCTTCGCACCCGGTCGCCCTCGGCAACAGGCAGCTCGGCGACTCGACCGGAGACCATCGCGCTGATCCGCACGTCCTGGTTTGGCGGGGCCATCACGCTCCCGGTTAACGTCAGGGTCCGGCTGATGTCACGACGCACCACGTGCGTCAGCGTAACTTCCGTGGTTGCGGTTGTGTTTTGGGCGTCATCTTCCGCGGACTTCTGGCCACAGCCAATCAGCGTCAGCGATGACACTAGGGGAATCGCATACAGCAAGACTGTTAATCGGTGCGGGACATTCATTTAGTCGAGTGACTCCCCTACGATTTGTTCGAGTTGAGCAAAAGCAGACTGCAACGAAAACAGGCTGTCCAGATAAGCGCGTTCTATTTGCTGCACGTTGCTCTGCGCATCGAGCACGGAAAGAAGGCTCGCCTTCCCTGCGCGGTAGCTTTCTTCAGCCAGACTCTCGACTTGCCGTCCTGACGGAAGCACGGTGGTACGGAAAAGATTCACCTGAGTCTGCTGTGCGGAAAGGGCGTAATACGCCTGCTCAACGCGTCCGTTCACGGCGCGTTGCGTCGCTAGTAAGTCGGCATCCAAAAAGCGTTCGCTCGCTTCAGATTGGGCGATTTCCCCTTGATTTCGAGAAAATAGGGGCACGGCCATCGAGAACCCTCCCACTAGAGCTGACTGAAAGTCCGGCGGTTTGTCGAGCGAAGTACCGACCGATACGTCGAGCGTAGGAATTCGTTCGGCTCGTAACAACGCGCGCCGACTTTGCTCTACTTTTAACTGCTGCGTCAGATTCTGCAAATCGGAATTCGCCTGCCTGGCGCGGCTTGTCAAGTCTGCCAGCGGCACGTTGGCCGGCAAATTTTCCAGAGAGCCCGAAAGGTCCCACACCGTTTCGGCAGGTTCGTTTAGCAATGCATTCAGAACACTGAAAGAGACGTATTCCTGCTGTCTTGCGACTTCCACGTCCGCTTGCGCGCGGGACACCTGCAGTTCCGCTTGGAGCACTTCCAGTTGTGGCACATCGCCGGCATCAAACCGCGCCTTGGCAATCTCCTGAAGCCGCTGGGCCAAGCCGAGTGAGTCCTGAAGTTGCGCGGTCCGGCTATACGCTAGCGAGGCCGCGTAAAAAGCTTCACGTGTGTTGAGTCTCACTTGGATTTCGACTGCACGGATTTGCACATCCGTGAGAGCAACTCCTTGCCGAGCCACGTCTATCCGCCGGCTGCGCTGGCCGCCGATCTCGATGGGTTGATCGAGCAAGACGGTCTCGTGCGGGGTATCGCGAGTTGCACTAAGGCTCACGGCAGGGTTAGGTATTTCCCCTGCTATCCGACTTCCCGCTTGCGCGACTGAATGCTGCAGCCGCGCCGCCGCGAGATCCAGGTTCTGACGCTCGGCAAGATCAAGTGCTGCCGCAAGATTAAGCCGCCGACCGGCTGGAGCGGGAGTTTGTGCCGGAACCTGCGCGGATGGTAGCGGGCCAGCGGCGCTCGGTGGCGCCGCCTGCGGAGCGCACCAGCATGGAAACGTAGCAACTAAAATCAGTATGCCCAATCGTAAGGCAATCCGTGACACATGACTCCTTCATCCGCGCCCATATCACTAGCGCAATAAATTGGCCCGCACTCCAGCCGCAATTGCAGGTCATTCGAAACGTGATCGCACCGGGCTCCGCCTGGCGCGAAATGTTGTTCCAAACAGCTCGCCGGGAACTCCAGCAGCACGAGCCCAACTCTACTTGCCTTCGATTAGACGGCCTCTATCAGAAGGCGTTACATAAACGTGATAACTTGAGTCGCCTGCGCCTTATCTCTCAGGTCCGCTTCGAAAAAAAGACATACGTACGTGTAATTTTCGGCTGGGGATTTCGGTGAACAAACTTCGAGGTGAACCCAAGTTTCTCGTTGGCACGCACCGAAAATTATAGTTTATAGAAATTGGAGGACCGAGTTGCGAGAAACGGCACAAAGGTCCTCGAGTAATCTCCTCTGCTAATTGACAGATTCAGATCAAGGCACGAACAAGCTGCACCGGAGACAACTTCCCTCAGAAAGCTAGGTGCAACGTCCGCTAGATCAGCTGAGCATCCGTCATGAGTTTTGTATAGAAATCAAAATCACGCTTGAGATAGTCAACATATAGTTCTTTGGGCATCTGTAACTTGTAGGTGCCAATACCGGCACCCAGCATATTCACGGGGTCCGCAACGGTAGGCACATCTACAAAATACTCGTTGAAGACATGGATGGGCCCGGTAAACCCAATCAGCTTAAGGGATTCAAATGTAGATTTGAAATTGACCATCCCATCGCCTGGCGCCACCCACTCAGCCGCCCATGGCCAGCTTGGATCGGCGTCGGTTCGCCGAGGTCCCCGGACCGGGTCGGTCTTCTTGACCCATTTGAAGTCGCCGAGCGAAAACCCAGCAATATATTTTGCGGCGAAACGGATGGTCACCCACCAATCTGTTCCACCTCGCACAGTGGCGTGGGCAATATTGTAGGAGATACCCGCTTGCGCTGGGTCGAAGTCCTTGAGCGCCGTCCACAGATCCCAGATCCCTGAACCGATCGCAGTTCCCAACGATTCGTTGTTGTACATCACCGTGGTGCCATATTTCTCATTGAGCTTGACTAAACTCGCGATCCGCGGCTTCACAGCTTCCAGCTGAGGAGCCAGGTCTTTCTTGTAGTCGTACATCCCGAGCAAGTTACCGCGGTAGTAGCGGATTCCGAGGCCCTGCATCGTCGCGAGGATCGCTTCAGCCCGAGGCGAGTTTGCATCGACAATCGGAGTGACGATCATTGGCGTCGTCAAGCCGGCTTTCTTTGCAGCTTCGACCGCTTTGGGCAAGTCGCGCTCGACGTTCGCCGCCAGGATGTGCGCGCCCGGGCGTACCGTCCACGCGATAGATTTGTATCCGGCTTCAGCGGCGACCGCGCACGCCTCGTCCATATCGGGCGTCCACTGAAGGGTGAGAGACCATAGGCTGAACGATGGATTCGCAGCCGACTGGGCGGTAGCGGGCCGAGCAGGCGCTTGCGCGACCGCGGCTTGGCCCCCTACCTGTGCAAGTAGAGGCGCCGCAGCGAGCCCTTTAAGAACGTCACGACGAGATTGCTTCAGTTCCATATTCTGCTCCTTCGTATTTGGGGTGCCTCGGCACCATCGACCTGCAAGCGGTTACGGTGCGAGTTTGAATGCGACGAGCGCGTCGGATACCTGTAGGCCCTGACCGACGACCCCGCCACCGCCGGCGGCAATTACCACGTATTGCGCGCCGTCCTTGCCCATGTACGTGATGGGCGTCGCGTGCCCGCCCGACGGCATCTCTGCGACCCAAAGCTCCCTACCCGTTTTCGCGTCGAACGCACGGAACCGGTGGTCTGGCGTCGCGCCAATGAACACGAGCCCGCTAGCCGTTGCGACGCTGCCGCCGACATTGGGCAGGCCAGAGTTCAGCCCTGCTTGGCCGAGTTCAACAAGAGACTCATTGAGGCCCAGCGGAACGCTCCACGCAATCTCTCCCTTATTGACGTCGATCGCTGTCAGTGCGCCGTAAGGCGGCGCGACGCACGATACGGTCGCTCCGCTCGCAAGGCGAAAAGAGAAGCCGTTGCCGCCGGGAGCTGACGGAGGCAGTGCAGCCGCCGCACGGCCGGCTCCGCGTCCGCCTGTCGCGCCTCGCGCTGGAGTTGCAGCTCCGTCGAATGCGCCATCTGCTGCCACATCCGCTCCGCCGGGAGTTGTCGCAACCCCGCCGCGGCCACGGCCCCCGCCGCCACCGAACCCGCGGCCATAATTACCCGAGTTCGTCACATTAACGAAGACCAAGCCGAGCTGCGGGTTATAAGAGGGCGGGCTCCAACCTCCGGCAGGAGCGCCGAACTGTACGACTGGGTGCTCCGGTGTCGAGCGCTGGAAGGGAGAACCATCCTCAATGTGATTGGCATCCCAAAAATCCGCGCAGTACTTTTCGATCTCGGGAGTCATCTTGTTGAGATCGTTGCGTGTCATCAACATCCGACCCGTAGGAGGAGGTTTAAGCGGAATCGGCTGAGTCGGCACTCTGTCCGGATGCGCGGCGTCCGCGGTCCAACCCGTGGTGCCCGGCGCGGCCCCCTTTACAGGCCGCTCTTCCATGCCGAATATCGGCTCGCCTGTAATTCGGTTGAAGATATAGGCCAGATGGACTTTCCCTGTCTGGAGGACAGCCGGGATCACTCGCCCGTTCTGGTGCACGTCGATCAGTAACGGCGGTGTCGGCATGTCGTAGTCGGAAAAATCGTGATGAATGAGTTGGTGGAACCACTTGAGCTTCCCCGTATCGCCGTCCAACGCAAGAATCGTATTGGAATAAAGATTCATGCCAGGTGCAGTATCGGCATGATTCGAATCACCAGTGGCCCCGAACACCAGACCATTTGCATCATCAGCCGTGAGACTTGACCATACGTTGGCACCGCTTCGGTCTTTCCAGGTGTCCCCGGTCCAATCGTCGTGATTGGCTTCTCCCGGCCACGGGATCGTGTGAAAGTCCCATGCCAACTTGCCGGTTACCGCGTCGAACGCCCTGATGTCGCCGCGGGGCTCGGGCGGCGGTCCCTCACCGGGTCGCGCGCCGGTGATCAGCAGGTTCTTGTAGACGGTCACGGGATTCGGAAGCGTGAACGTGTCACGCTTGCTTTCACCGACGACGTCGGAGGCGACGCCGATATACGCATCCACTCGACCATCCGTGCCGAAGTCTTCAGCGGGCTCATGCGTCTTAATGTCAATCGACATCAGGTAGCCTTTATCCGTCGCGAAGTACAGACGCGGACCGACCGTGCCGTTTCCCTTCCAGTAGGCAATTCCGCGTCCATGGATATGAAGCGGCGACTTGTATTGCCACAGTACCTTGCCTGTTTCCGGCTGGAGCGCAGTGATCGTGGACTGCAAACTCGAATCGCGTTCGGAGGACGGCGTTGAGAGATACATCACGCCGTTGACGAGAAGAGGCTGAACCTCGAACCGGTAGTCCAATCCCACCGACGCCGACGGCGAGAAACCAGCGCCATAATGGAATATCCAAGCCTCGGTCAAGTGTGTCACGTTCTCCGGCGTGATCTGTGTGAGCGGAGAATAATCCGAGTCATTCATGTAATTCGGCCACTGATCGAGCGGCAGCTTGGTCAGCTTTTGTCCAGAGAGTCTGCCTGCTACTGCTGCAGCACCACTGACAAGCAGGACAAATGCCGCTGCGCGGATGAAATGTCTCCTTGCAGACCGGTAAAGAAACATCTCACTGTCCTCCGACCGGCTTGGCTCCGGGGAACGGTCGCGGAGTAACATCGGCGGACGTCATACCCATGGCCCACTTGATGCCCTCAAGCATCATCTTCTGGAATCGCGGGTCGTCCCAGGTCTCATCGTTATGGCCCCATCCGGTGTTAAAGACGCGCCCTTTGCCATACTGTTTGGCAATGACCACGGCAAAGTCGCCGTCCGGCCGAAGCGCGCGACTCTTTGGGTCGAGCTTGTCGGGATCGAGGCGCATGATTACGCGAACCTTGTCTCGGGAATAAGGTGGCGCCCAGACAGCGTGCTGCTCGTTGAATACGAAGGTGGACCCGCCAAATGCATCAGCGCCGGGAAAATTTGGGTCTTCGACAATGACAGTCGTATTCGCGTTGAATTCGGTTCCCCAACCAGCACCGAGCATCTCGCGCCACTCAGGCCAGAGGTCGGTGTGATCCTGCCGATTCAAGAACGCCAAAGCCGCGGCGTGCCCGACGATGAGTCCTTTACCCTGGTCATGGACGAATGCGACCAGATCCGCCTTTTGCTCGTCGCTCATGGTGCCCCAGCCGGCCGGCAGCATGAAAACGGCGTCGTAAAACGGCAGGGTCTTTGCGTTGACACTCGCAGCGCCTGCATACTGCCCTTGTCCCTTGATCGGCTGCGTAGTGATCAGCTGGGAGTCAGTTTTGATCATGGTCATGTAAGTCTTCGACTCACGGCCAATCTTTTCCACGGTCGCCATCGCATGCGAAATTGAGTCATGCTGGTAACCGGTCTGGGTATCAGCGACGAATAACAGGTGTTTCAAACCAGGCCAGAAATCGCCGGGGCCGCGGCCGCCACCTCGTCCCTGTCCTTGTGCTCCCGGTCCCGCAGCCCCCTGATTTGGCGCTGGGGTTGGCGTCGGCGATTGGGCCTCGGCCTGAGCGACACCAGCCATAATCGGTGCGGCACCAATTAATTTCAGTACGTCACGACGTGAGTGATGTTGGCCTCTCATAAAGATCCTTTCTTGCGAGTCAGTGAACACCCGCGCGAACTGAAGTCATGCCGCGGGATTTTTCTAATAAGGCATCGCTCGGGCCGTGAACGCCGCTATTGCACTTTTGTGAATTTATCCAATGGGCCGCAGATTCCGCGCGCAGACTGTATGTTCGGGCGAGGATAAACTTCAAGGAAGTAACGGTGCTTTTACGGCAACAGCTGGTTACAGCCCTGCCGCAAATCTGCCAGGGTGCCAGATCGTTAATCATTTCCCGTCCGAAGAAAATCGGCGATATCCCAATAACCGGTTCGCGGCATGGGCACGTCGCCGCGCGTCCGAACTTCCAGAAGATACGGACGGTCAGCCGCGAACGCTTTCTGCAAGGCCGCGCCTAGCTCTTCGGGCTCATCGACGCACGTCCCTTCAATTCCAAACGCTTTGGCTAATAGCGGAAAATCCGGGTTATACGGCGTTCCATCCGGCTTTCGGAATTCAGTCCCGTAGGCGTTCTTGAAGTAAGTCGTGCCGACCGTCCGAATCGTTGAAAAACAAAAATTGTTGAATAAGACCCACAGGACTGGTACTCCGAGTTCCACCGCTGTCGTAAACGCCCCGATTACCGAAAGCAGTCCGCCATCGCCAACCAGGCAAACTACCTTTCGATCCGGCGCCCCGATTTTTGCTCCAATCGCGGCTGCCGGTCCAAAACCCATCGTCGCAAGTCCGCCTGAAGTAATGAAAGTTCCGGGTTTCGAGCATTGCAGTTGCTGCGCTGCGCCGTTTTTGTTCCAGCCGACGTCGGTAACAATGATGGTGCCGTCGCTCAGCACCTTGCGCAACTCGGCAAGCAGCCGTGCCGGGTGAATGGGCTTAGTGTCATCTGAGTGGCTCGCAGCAAGCTGTTCCCGCCATGCCCTCTTCCGCTCTTCCACTTTTGGCGTACGGCACGGACAGGGTTCTACGTTCCTCCCATCTTCCTTCACGGCGCGAATCAATTCGCGCAATGTTTCCTTGGCATCGCCAACGATGCCGACCTCAACCGGATAAATCTTTCCGATCTCCTGCGGGTCGCTGTCGATCTGAATAAGGCGTGTAGGAGGGATTGCGAACGTGTATTTTGGATTCCACGAACTGCAATCGGCTTCGCCGAATCCCGTGCCAACCGCGACGATCACGTCCGCTTCGCGCGCCGTCTCATTGGCAACGGACGTTCCCCAAATACCGGTCGTTCCGAGCGCCAGCGGATGATTCTCCGGAAACGCGCCTTTTCCCATCAACGTGGTTGCCACCGGCACACCTGTCAACTCCGCCAACTGTTTCAGTTCGCACGAAGCTTCCGAAAGCAAAACCCCGTTACCCGCAAAGATCAGCGGCTTTTTCGCGCCGAGAAGCTGGTCGGCCGCTTTCACGATGCCGTCGTGCGGGCCAGCTGCCCGCCAATAATTCGGCCGCCGGCGCACCGTCATCGGAGTTGCGTTTGTCTGCTGCGAAAAAACGTCCATCGGTATGTCGAGCAACACCGGGCCCGGCCTACCCGTCTGCGACACGTTCAGCGCGCGGGGCATAACGTCAACAAGATACTTCGCATCATCCACCCGCCACACGCGCTTGCAAAACGGCCTATAAATGTCGCCCTGAGATGCGTCCGCATGGAAGCGGATCCCCTGATGCGGCTCCCGCGCATGGTGGTAGGAAGGAGTGTTGCCCGTAATAACGACCATGGGGGTTGAATCGGCCGCGGCAGTCGCAACGCCGGTGACAGCGTTCGTCATGCCGGGCGACAAATGCACGTTCAACACCGCCAATTTGTGTGAGACGCGAAAATATGCGTCCGCCGCATGCGCGGCCATCTGCTCGTGCCGGAAAGAAACGTATTCAATTCCCAACCGGTGGCAGGCATCGATAAGAGCGTAGTTCGTGTGGCCGCACTGACCGAACACCTTCGTCACACCTTCCTGCTTGAGACACTCCGCTATGAACATCGCTCCGGTCATGTGCTTTGATTCCAGTTACGCTCTGTGTAGCTCACGGGAAGCGCTTCCCCCACGTCAATGTCCTATCGCAGACGCTTGCCGACTCCAGGCTGGAGATGCCATAAAGGGCGCTGAACTTTCTAACTACGACGGCAATTTTGCACCCCAGAGTTCGTCAGAACGTCAGTTTCAGCGCGAACTGCATGATGCGCTGAGGATTAGAACTTCCGATGTATCCTGCGTTCGCTGAGCGGGTGGTCGCGTTTGGGTTCGCTACGCTAATATTGCCTGTGAAGAGTCCAGTCCCTGGGTTGCCCTCTTCGAAGTGATTGAACGCGTTAAAAGCCTCAGCACGTAAATCCAACTTGAACCTCTCTGAAAGCGGGAAACTCCTCCATATTGCAGCGTCGAAATTCCAGTTACCGGGACCCTGCAGGGCATTTCTTCCCAAGGTTCCGAAACTACCCAGCGGGGCCATGACGAAAGCACACGGATTGAACCAAGCCGCAAGCGTGTGAGTCACAGACGGTCCTGCGCACGTTGGATTTGCAGCAACCGTTCCAGCTGCAAACGGACTTCCGACTTCAATTGGGCGATCATTCCCTCCTCCACTGAGAGATGCGTCTTCGCCGTCCGTCACATTCAGCCAAGATCCTGAAGTAGCTGTGAAGATCCCCGAACCTTGCCAATTACCCAACACCGCCTGGAGTATGCGGGATTCGTGTCTTGGGCTCTGGGCAACCAACGACAGGTTATAGGTCCTGCGACGATCCGAGCCGCAATTCCCCCACTCTCCGCGGCGGTTGGCGGGATTCTGGAAAGAATTTCCGATGTCGATACCGATCTCGCCCTGATCCATGCAGTGCGACCAAGTGAAATTGGTCAGGACCGAAAAGTTCTGGCTAAGACGGTGCTGAACCGATGCCAACAGTCCGTTGTAGCTGGCGTTTCCGCTGGAGAAGTCCTCAATGTTCCCCCCATCCATAAGCGGACCTGCGGTCGGGTTGATGAGGGTGAGAGCTCTTCGAGCGTTGTCGTTCGTCACGCTTACGCCGCCGTTTGTCTTTGCTGACAGGCTCGAAGTCCCATTGCCGTTGCATGGGTTGAACGACACTTCGTCGAGAGATGTGTTCGTACCTCCATAGAGAAGCGTGCATGCACCGGTTGTTGCTGTGACACCAGCATCACTGACGATTCCCGGCGCCGTCATGCCGGAAGTAACGACAACCGACGGGTCTTGGTTCTGCCCAAGCCACTGATGTGTCGTCTTACTGCCCAGATAGCTGGCTGAGACTAACCAATTCGAGCCAAGCTGCTTCTGAAATGAGACATTCCACTGCTGCACGTTGTTTGGCTTGATAGCCTGGTCTTGGAAAACGTACGTCCCATGCTGTGGAAAGACGAAGTTGGAGGGCGGGTTCAGCGGTGATGGGAATGGATTACCGCCGGGGAAAGTGGACCAAGGATTCGCCGCACCCCCGCCTGCGAGCGCGGTTGGAGGCGTCGTGGTAATCGTCAGTCCCCACGGCGGATTCAGCACGATATGCATTGTGTTCCAAAACGTGCTCGTATCGTAGAAGACGCCGTAGCCAGCGCGGATCGTTTCCCTACCGTTGCCCCGCGGATCCCAAACAACGCCGACGCGCGGGCCAAAATCCCAAACATGGGAAATCGAGTCTGACTTCTCGTTGAACCCGCTGTCTCCGGGAAACGTCACTCCCGGAGGCGCGTTCGGATAGATGCTGCTTATGGTGCCGGCTTCATAGGAGGCGAGGCTAAAGTCGGACGCTTGCTTGTACTTCGTGTACTGGGGGATGAATGGATCCCAGCGCAAGCCCATGTTGACCTGGAATCGCCGCGTGACCTTCCAGTTGTCCTGAAAGAACAGCGCCGGCATATTCTGCGCGTCGCGGCCGAGCTGGCCGTTACCTTGGCTGAGGCTGCTAGGATTCCCGGTTATGAAGTCAGCGAGCGCATTACCGGTAACTGCGCCGGTGAAATTTAACGTCGCGTTCACCTGGAACAATCCGTCATCGTTCATCTGGACGTGCTCGCCAGTAAAGCCAAAGGACATCTGGTGCGCGCCGCGGGTCCAGTCTAACGTTTCAGAAATTTCGAAAGTATTCTCGTAGTTGTAGCTGGGGGCCCCATTCGTCGGACTAAAGTAGCCTGTTATGGTGCCGCGAATGAAGTTTGCGTACTGAGTCGTCTCGTTGGATCCCAGTTGCGTCCACGTGGGAATCCCCTTCGCAAGTGCACGGACCGTACCAGTTCGGAGAAAAGCAACGCGCAGCGAACTGATGAGTTGTGGGCTGAAAACGTGGGTGTCGCCCAAATCGACTGTTTGGACACGGTCGGCGTATCCAGTGTTTGAGGATGTCAGAATGTTGTGATTAGCGTAGTACGGAAGCAAGGTGTAGTTAGTGATGAAGTATCGGGCGAACCGAGTGTCATTCTGATTTCTGTCCCAATCGAAACGCATAACGCTTTGGTTCTCGTCATCAATCGTTTTGGCAACATAGCTGATGGTGCCGCACGGGTTAGTCGCAGTGGGTATAAATGTGGATAGGTTCGCCGTAACGGCCGACGAAGTGTTGCCCCCGGTAGCTACCGTACCGTACGAACCAGGCAGCAAGATATTGCTATGGTGAGCAGTAACGTATTGGTCGGCCAAATAGACCTGGGTCTTCTGGCACGGGGGTGCCAGCATTGCAGTGAAATCACCCGCGAGGGTAGCGGCCGTGGGCACTTGGGCCGTCGCAGCCAAACCGAGGACGCGATCCCGAGTGCCCTGGTAACCATAGAAAAAGAAGACTTTATTTTTGACGATCGGACCGCCGACCGTTCCGCCAAACTGGTTACGCTTTAGATTGTCGCCGACTATCGGAGCGAGCGAAGGCTGACCGTTGTTTTGAGTGAATCGCTCCGGGTCGGCATCCAATATTGTGTTGCGCAAGAAATCAAAGGCATCGCCGTGAAATGCGTTGGTCCCCGATTTCACCGATGCATTCACCGACCCGCCCGGGTGCGTACCCAAATTCGCAGGCAGCGCGCTCGATTCGACCTTGAATTCCTGCAGCGCGTCGGGGAACGGCATCGGCGCACCGGCGTTTGACTGGTAGGACATGTTCAGGGATCCATCGAGATAATAGTTCGTTGCGTTGCCTTGAGAGCCGGCGATCGCGAACGAGGGCGAGTTTGGGTAGTCCAAATTAGACGCCATGTTGCTGACAACCGCCGCGCCGGAAAGCGCGATCAGTTGTGTCGCCTGACGACCATTCAAGGGAAGGTCAATCACTTGCTCAGGTTGAATGACTTGGCCAACGCCTGTGCTCTGGGTCTCGACCATCGCTGCATTCGCCTGTACTTCGACGGTTTGCGTTGCCGAACCCACCCGCAACGTCACATTGATTTCCGGATTGCTATTTACCTGCAAAATGATCCCCGACTGCGTATAGGTGGCAAAACCTTCTTTTGTTACCCGAAGTGTGTAGGGGCCGATTTCGAGGTTCGGGAAACTATACATACCAGTGTCGCTGGATTGCGTCGTGCGGATGGCGTTGGTGTCTGCGTTGGTTATGGAGACCTGCGCGCCGGCAACCGACGCGCCACTCGAATCCTGAATAGTTCCGGTCACCTGGGCAGTGGACTGGCCCCTCGCGTACAGGAGAGGCAGACACACAAAAAATAGCAGAGTCCAAAGACGTTTCATCAATGCACCCCCCGGCCTGTAAATTGACTCTAAATTGCGCGGACTGTAGTTTGAATGCCACGGGAAAGGCAAGAACGTAACGGTATGTGTTACGGCTACAACATCTATCGGAGTTTTGTTACCGCCCGTTGCGCGTATCGTGCCACTCGATAAACCCGGACGAAAAGTCGGTGTATCGCTTGTGAGTGCCAGGTCACTCGCTGTAGCCAGTCAGCCTTGAACACGGTGAATATCAAATAGTTCAACTCTCTCCTGACCGCTTGTAATCGTGACGCCGCGCATCGCCCAGCAGGCAAAGCTGATTAGAAACAATCCCGCCGCGATCCAAATGGCGCGATGCGCGACGATGTCCACGATGATGTCCACCGAGGTATGAAATCCAGCAGCCGTTACGCGGCCCAACCCGCCGAGACAACGCCTGCACAGTGGGCTCCTCCGATTCGCAGAACACTGTACGCACGCGTCCGGATCAGCAAAACCAGCGATGGCAACCTAGCTGCGCCCACGATGAGTTGCACCGTCTCAATCCGGACATTAAACGCGAGCAGGATTCCAATTTCGTCTAGCAGCCGCAGAGAGGAATCTATCCGCCGTCGACGGAGCGCTCAGCGAATTCAAAAACCCAAACGGTTTTCGCAGCGAAGCTTTAAGAGCAAGAGCGATGGGCTTCCAGGGCAAATCGTGCGCGCGTCCGAATGAAGTACCCATTGCCAACGACGTGATTACACCCAGTTCGGCGGCAAAAGCTTTTGCGCAAGAGGTTGTCCGGGCTGCGCCTGATACCGGTGACGTCGCCGTTGTGAAAAGCCAGATGATTGATGCGCCCACGATTGCTCATATGCAGTCGATGTTTTGGCAGAGAAGCTAGAAATCTGTCGATCCCGACCGCTCACTCACCCGAATAGGAAATCGAAGCCACAGCCAGGATAGGCTCACCGAAATTGCCCCAGTTGGACTCGCAAGTCGTGACGAAGCGGTAAGGAATCTCCATTCGAGGACTTCCACCGGATTCTCGCGCATCGACGCGAGTGACCTTCCCTGCCCGGCCCGCTCGGCGCGCACAACTTCCTGTCTCAGACCATTGGCAAAGTGTGCTGGTTCTCTGCCAGCCCTACGACTGAGACGCGGTTCGTAGTTCAAATCCTTGCCGGCCTTTACGGGCTGGACCGGTTCGCATGTTCAATGCGGACAGGTTAACTTCCCTAGGTAACAGGGTTTCCGTAGCCCTTTTGATACCGTTACGCCCTTGCGGTTTGAGCACTTTCTCTATCTAATCGCCGGCAGAAATCTAGACATTAGGTGGGGGGCGCAAAGATGAAACGTATCTTTGTTTTAGTAGCACTGCTGTGTGTTCCGTTTCTACAAGCGAACGCTCAAGCGACAGCACAACTGTCTGGAGCGGTGCTGGACCCGAGTGGCGCAGCCGTAGCGGACGCGCAGGTCCAGATAACGAACACCGACACGAACGCCGTGCGCTCGGCGCAATCAGCCGATGACGGTGCTTACAGCTTCCCGAATTTGCCCATTGGACCATATAAGCTGGACGTCTCCAAGCAGGGATTCACGACGTACTCTCAGTCGGGGATCGTGCTGCAGGTCAATACGAACCCGATCGTGAACGTGACGCTGCAAGTGGGTGCCGTAACTCAAACCGTCGAAGTGCAAGCCAACGCGGCGATGGTCGAGACACAAAGCAACGCCGGCCTGGGGCAAGTGATCCAGCCCGAGCAGGTCGTCGATCTTCCGCTTAACGGCAGGCAGGCGACCCAGCTCATCGCGCTTTCCGGTGCCGCAGTTTCTGGTGGCAACCAAGGCAATCTGGAGTACCCGACGGCTGTATCGTTCTCCATCGCTGGCTCGGAAGGCAACACGACCAACTATTATCTCGACGGCGCGTTGAACATGGATTACCGGATAAACGTTGGGGAGCCCCTGCCATTCCCCGATGCGCTGCAGGAGTTCAAGGTCGAGACCAGTGCGTCGCCAGCCAACGTGGGTGTCCACCCCGGCGGGACGGTGAACGCTGCCGTGAAGTCGGGCACAAACCAGTTCCACGGCGATCTTTTTGACTATCTGCGCAATACGGTAATGGACGCCTACCCGGATCGTCTGGTGACGAGCACTGGTACCCTTCCTCCGGCGACACCAGACAATTTGAAACGCAACCAGTTTGGCGGCACGATCGGCGGTCCGATCATCAAGAATAAGATCTTCTTTTTCTATGGATATCAGGGAACTCGGGAGCGCGTGCTGGGGGGTACGACGACGACCCACGTGCCGACGGCAGCCACATTGGCCGGTAATTTTACGGCCTACCTCGCGCCACCCTGCCAGACGAGCACAGTCGTTTTGAATTCTGCCTACGTAACCTCCCCCGGAAGCAACATTCTTCTGCCGGCGCTGCTGACCACCCCTTCGGCGTTGATCGCCGCGAAACTGGTGCCCTATTTCCCGGCGCCTACCGATGCTTGCGGAACCGCAACGTACTATGCAAAGACCAGCGACGACGAGAATCAAAGCGTGATGCGGGCCGATTGGCAGAAGACCCAGAACAATACGATCTTCCTCCGGTATTTCATCACCAATTACACTTTGCTTCCCTATTTCGCGAACAATGACATCCTCACGGCCGGCGCTCCCGGGCTGTCGGACCGCGTTCAAAACGTAGCCATCGGAGACACGAAGATCGTGAGTCCCCAGCTGATCAACACGTTCAGTGTGTCGTTCCTGAGGACGTCGACGGTGCGGACGACGCCGAACGGGATTCCTACCTGGACCCAGCTTGGGTCGGCCGTAACGACTCAAATCGCAAATTTTACCGGACAGAACTCGATCAGCGGCTATGCGTCGCCGAATGACCCAGCCTATCCCGGATACGACTACGAAAACACATTTCAGATTTCGGAGGTGGTCGGCTGGACGCACGGCGCACACCAGATGACGTTCGGTTTTCAGGGCGAACACGTCCAGATGAACAACGACGGCTTGTTCCAGGTAAATGCGAACCTGACGTTTAGCGGAAATATCACAGGCAATGCAATGGCCGACTTCCTGACCGGCAATGCCTCAACCATCAAGCAGGGCAACGGGCAACTTGGCCGCGACTCGCAGAATATGCCGTCGCTGTTTTTCCAGGACAACTGGAAATTGAAGAGGACGTTCCAGTGGAATTACGGCGTGCGCTGGGACCCCTTCATTCCCCAGTACACAAAATACAAGCAGGCTTCTGACTTTAGCCTTGCCGCATACCAGGCAGGCACTTTTAGCAGCGTTTACCCGGGCGCGCCTCCGGGAGTCACGTTCCCGGGCGACTCCGGCTTCAACGAAAAGTCTGACACAATCCCTCACATCTGGAATTTCGCGCCGAGGGTGGGTTTCGTATGGGATCCACGGGGAAATGGGCGGGAGACTCTCCGCGCGGGTTACGGTGTCTTCTGGGATACGAGCGTCCTTTGGAACACGATGCACGTCGTACTGAATCCGCCGTGGGGACTCACGGTGAGCAACAGCCCGGTTGCGACCACTTTTATTGGGGCCGCCCAAGCGGGAACGCTGGCCAATCCGTGGAACGGATTCCAGGGTGGCAACCCGTTCCCATCGCCCCTGAATCCACCATCCAGCTTCGTGTTCCCGCAGCACGGAGCTTATGTGTTCGAAGATCAAAGCAGCAAACCAAACAACGTGCAACAGTGGAACTTGTCGTTCCAGAAGCAATTCGGCGCCAACTGGCTTGTTTCGGTGAGCTACCTGGGAAGCAAGACGACGCACGCCTGGCTTGGGCGGAATATGGACCCGTCCGCTCTGATTACTTCAGGGGAGACGGCGCCCGGAATCATCAGTGATGCGGGCGTGACGGCGACCTCCGGCTCTTGCACCCTTCTGTATGGAGGCACAAATCCTGCAGTCAACGCGGTCACGTTCAATCCTTGCAATGGCAACGCGAACGCCAACAACTCAGCCAAGACGCTTGGCGGCGTAAGCGTGACGAACAACAACGCTCGAAAATTGCTCAACCTGATCAATCCAACACAGGGCGCGCTTCTGGACGGAGGAATTACTGAGGATTTTTCGAACGGAAACGCCGACTACAACGGGTTGATCGTAAATGCTCAACATCGACTGAGCCAGAACTTCTCGATTCTGACGAATTTCACCTGGTCGCATTGCATGGATATGGGCGAGATCGGACAGGATATCGGGAATGCCTACCAAAATCCGAATAACCGCAACGCGGAGTGGGGCAGCTGCACAGCGGACCGGCGGAAGATCTTCAATCTCTCGCTGGTCGCGTTGAGCCCTCATCACGGCGAGCGCATCCTTCAGGCCATTCTGGGCAATTGGCAAGGATCGGGGATTTTCTCAGCCACAGCCGGCTCCCCGCTCAATATCACAGACGGAGAAGACGCTTCTCTGAGTGGGGTTGGAGCCGACCGCCCGGTGGAAATCGCAAACCCGTTCGTCGCCGGTTCGGTGGCCGCGAATCCTGCCCCTGGGTGCCAAGTTCCGCTCGGTACAAAGTCGGGAGGTGTAACCGGGTTAGCGCCGAGTACGGTTCACACCCTCGCGGATTGGTTCAATCCGTGCGCGTTCGTAATGGCGCCACTCGGCAGTTTTGGAACTCTTGGCAAGAACGCATTGGTCGGTCCCGGCAACTGGAACTTCGATGCGAATATTCGACGGATCTTCCCGATTCGCGAGAGATACAAACTGGAGTTCCGAGCCGAGGCGTTCAATGCCTTTAATCACATGGAAATCGGGAACCCGGGGACGGGACTATTTACGGGGACCCTCAACGCAGGTAATCCGAACGGGCTAACCTCGCATTCCAGTACGGCCGGCTTTATCTCGTCAGCGTCATCGGAAGGGCCACGAATCTTGCAGATGGCGTTGACGCTCACGTTCTGACGAACGGGACTGTAATTTCCAACTCGCGGGCTGCGAAGGAGTGAACCTCGCGGCCAGCGAGTTGCGTTTTAGCCCATCGAAAGAGCAAGCCGTATTTTTCCCCTCGGTTCGCACGGATCGTCGGCCGTCTGTGTTTGATTGTTGGTACGCCGCCCATTCCTCAATTTCCGCCCAAGGGTGCGAACAATCTTAGGAATGTTCTGTAAACTCTCCGGACCGTACAAATCAGGTATGGAGGAGAGGGTGGGATTCAACGCATTGAATGCCGAGCTTTGCACCGCCTTGCATGGCCTTGTTCGGACTCAGCCAATAAAGCACTTATCGGAATTTCCACGTCCGCCTGATCGGATCGACGTTTTCTGATGGCAAATTCGCTTGAAAAATGTAGCACCGCAAGGAAAAATGTAGCACATTAGGAATGTGATGACATGAGCTGTCGGGGTCAAAACCACAGACCTCCTAGTCCCGAACCGAGGAAACGGAAAATCCTAAGTCGTTTCGGTGGTGTCGCATCGGGACCAAAGCCACTTTTCTTCGAACGCCTCAATTGAACCTGACTCGAACCCGAGTTCACCTTCAATAATAAGGAGATGTCAACGCGTCTTGCATCAAACGGGCGGTTCAATCCGTCGGGCCTTAGCAGACGTGGCGAGTTCGGTTGTGTTCATTGATAAAAGTTGATGCCTCAAGTAGCCCGCCGCGTTTGAGCAATGTCGTCATGACGCGGATTATTAACGTTGGGCCAAACCACGCTCCTTCTTTTTTTTCGGGCTCAGATCCCCGAGCATGGCTTCACGAAGCAGGGCATTTGCCCGGGTCTGATAGCCCCTTCCTTGTCGCCGAAGCCAAGCAATAATATCGGCATCAAGGCGAAGAGTGAGCTGCTGTTTCAAAGGCCGGTAGAAGGGGTTGCGGACCGCGTTTTGCCAGAACTTCTCGGTCAATTCCGGGATGTCGGATGTATTGATCTCGCTGTCTGGCCGCCGAGAGACCTTTTCCAGGCCGCGTTTGTGCCTGGCTGTCAGGCGGCTATCTGAAAGACTCTTCTTTACGATTTTCGTCATATCGTTTGCGCTCCTTCCGAAGTGCTCTTCGAGCTGAGATGATGCGGATGATTTCGCCTTCTTGCTCGTTCGAACAGTGTGGGCAACTAGGATTAGCACGATGTCCCCGACCAAACCGAGTGTTTGCCACCGAAGTTCGCCGCCCTCTACGCGATCTTGCTCGACCAGCGCGTACGGGTCAGCAAAAACCAACATTGCATCTTCGAAACGAATCCCATGCTTTCGCTCGTTAGACTTAGCCTTGGCTTCATTCCACTCGAACCGAATCATGAATCGATAGTATAACTCCAACAATGTAGCTACACAAGAGTAGTCCAAATATAGCGACGCGATAGCTTATCTCGACAAGCAGACGATGGGCACAGATAACGTGTTCTGTCCGAGTAAAGCTTAGTTTCCGTGTCGAATTCACGCCCGATGTGCCGGAAGAAGTTCGTGAGAGAACCGGTCGAATTGGTTGTGTTCCCGAACGAGTCGTATGTAAGGCTGCGCGATCTTGCCTTTCAAAACACAGTACCGAGGTAATGGGGATCCGGTCTCGGAAAAGAGGTTAGTATCTTCCCCGTGGAACTCAAACGCCTGATCTCGCATTTCACATATCGCATTGAGCCCAAACCCGGCGGTGGATTCATTGCCCAGCCCGCCTCATTGGGATAGAATCCGCGCCATGTCCGATCTCATCATCGGATGTTCAGCGCTCACAGCGGAAGATTTCGTTAGTTCGCCACATCCTCCTCTCGCCGCATTTGGCCCGCGACACTGGTCAGTTGTCGCCGTGAACCTGCCACCAGTCAAGAGCTGTAAATTGAGCACGCTTGGCGTCGCCCTTGTCCTTGTTCCAACTTCGCCAGGCGACGGCATCCGCCGGAAGATTCTCGTCGGTGATTTCGCGCAAAGCCATGAAAGACCAGCTGCGCATCTGGGGATTCGCGTGAGGATCGGAAACCAGGTCAATGAGGCTCGGAACGAAACGGAAGCGCTGTTTACGCTCAAAAAGTCCGCAGTCGGAAATGCTGCAACCTGCGCGATCGCGGACGGCAAATGAAGGATCGTGAGTGAAAATCTGGAAAAGTTCGTCGAGTGCCTCGTCGGTGCCCACAAAGCTTAAGCCCTCGGTGGCCCACTGGCGCGCTGTGGCGTCGGAATTATTACGCGCGTAATCGAGAAGGAACTGGTGGGCGCGCTCGGGTGCGACATTATCGCCCGCGAGGATTCCGAGGCAGTAGAGTGCGCTGGGCCGAGAGGCCGCGTCCGATTTTGCGAGGCTCATGAGCATATCCACCGTATTCGGAGCCTTTGTCCAGCCGTAAAGCGTGAGTTCCAGATCGGCTTCCGCGCGGCGCACGCGCAGATCGCTCGAATAGCGCCCCCGGTTTTCGAGCTGCTGAAGCTCGTTGTTTGATTGGATATGCCCGACCCAACTCGTTGCGCGTTCTGAGATCGCTTGTGCCGCGTCGCTATCGTGGTCGACGGCGCGCGCCATAAGTTCTTCAGCCTGCCGCTGCTGCGTCCATGTGAGAACGTCGGCGAGCGAGGCTTGTTTCATGGCGGCGGTGCGCACGGAAGGTTGCGCGCTGCCGACCGATCTGGTGCCGCGCACGTGGGTCACGCGCAGCATCATGTAACCAATAAAGCCCAGCCAGCCAACGAAGAAGATTGCACCGACTGCACGCGACCAATTATTGCCGGTCCTGCTAGTTGCGCGGACGCCGCCAGCCGGGAACGAAGAGCCGTCGGGTGGCGGCGGCGGACCATAGAAAGAGTTGTTGATTTCAACTTGCGTGTTCAAGCTTAGGCCCGCGCGTTTTTCAATCTGCCTAACGATCCACCGCGCCTCCTGGCGGCTCTCGATGTCGTCCACCAGGGTGTACTTTTTCGCTGACTTGCTCTTCAGAGTCACTGAATAGAGCGTCGAGCTACCCTGCTGAATACTGGTTGAGGCGAGAATTGCGTCAACATCCGAAATCTGCAATTCGTGCCGCTCGCCGATTCCTAAAACGGAGCGCCGCCACGAGATCACGCCGTTTCCAGCGACGATTCGTGTAGCGGAGAGCGCTGAGCGAACCACCGCAAGGATCAGGAAAAACTCCAGCGAGCCAACCACCGCGAAGGCAAACATGGGAGCCTCGTGTTTCACGCGCAACATCCCAAGGAAAAGCGCGGAAATGGCACCGAGGAGGCTCACGACCAGAACTGTGCGCGCGACGTTACGTCCTGCAGGAAATTGAAATTGCAGACCGTCAGGGGACTCGCTGACGACGACTCGATGGTGCGGCGGTTCGGGAACCTCGGGGGATAATTCGCCGGGCGTCGTCGTGGTTCGCGCGAAACTTGCGATTTGCGTGCCGCCGGCGAAAGTGGACGCAGGCGCAGAGGATGACGAGGTGCGAAACACAGGCAACTCGAACTCATCCGAATAATTGACGCCAGGAACGTCGGCCTTGACCTTCAGCATCCACAGCACTTGATCACTTTGATTGTCGTGACTGGTCTGGAAGGCGTCGGCGGGGAGGGCAAATTCGACGGGGATTAAGGTGCCGAGCGGATCACTGTTCAACGACGCGGCGGAAAGACTCTTGGAGTCTTCCCACAGCGGAACCTGCTGCACTGAGCTTTCGTTTCCGGAACCGATGACTACTCGGCGAATGCATGACAGGCTGATGTCAACGCCATGGGTCGCGTCGGTATTGAGCTGAACGTGAATCGATCCGGCGACGCGGCTTCCCGGAGAGAACGGCGGCGACGCCATCTCGAAGTAGGTCCGCCCGAAGCGCTCGAAGCGGATCGTTGCGCGAACGGCGGCACAAAGCACAATCAGCCCGACGGCTTCGAACGCGGCTGGGATGATGAGTGTGGGGTCCGGCGTCGTGAGGCCCTGCGAAATAGCGAAAAGTGAGACAGGCAGGGAAAGCATGTTCACGAGTATCGCGGCGACCCACAAGCCGATCGCGCTCTTTTTGTTCTTACTCTCCACGCGGGAAGCGGCCCAATCCGTCCGCCAGAGCCATGGCCAACTGGGATTGGCGAGTTCGACCTCCGATTGCTTTTTCTGGAGTGAGTAGCCGTAGAGAGAACCGAAGATCAGACCCGCGCCGATGATGGCGAATACGGAGGCGAATACAGCCGCACCAATTCTTTC
>Ga0210401_10001263_pt1 | contig 29636 bp, 24 predicted proteins | sample IncBWH32MmetaG_FD_150866 | JGI IMG/M metagenome (GOLD analysis project Ga0210401, IMG submission 150866) | Forest soil microbial communities from Barre Woods Harvard Forest LTER site, Petersham, Massachusetts, United States - Inc-BW-H-32-M | ecosystem: Environmental > Terrestrial > Soil >...
GCAACCTCACGCGCAATTCTTACCGCGGCTCGATTAAGTTCTTCGAGCCGGTTTTCGAGCCCGACCGTGGCCAGTTTGTCCCGACTGGCGTAGAAGGTGAGCGCTTGCAGTACATCGGCGCCAGCCTCGCGGAATTCCACGTGCAATTCGCGGAGGGCATCCGGATACAGCAACGCGACCTCTGGAGTAAACGGACCCGCGCGCACCCAGCCCCGCTTCTCCAGTTCCAGCAAATAACCGCCGTCGCCGAGGACCGGTCCCTCTTTAAGCCGTTCGAGGATCCCTTTTTTCTTCATACATGCTCCTTCGTCGTCAGTAGTCTCTGTATTCGTACTCCGCCTTGCCACCCGGCACGTGCGATCTTTGTCAATGACGGCGATGTTTCCAGGCTTACCCCGCGCCAGGTGAAATGTAATCGCAGCACTCATTACACAGCGCCGAGAATCACGATGCCGGTGGATTTAGGATTGGAGTTGCCGCTGTTCATGGACGGCCTCCTTGAATCGTCCTTTCTTCCAGTCACGCAAAACCTGTTGCGCCGCGTTGTGGCCGGGCGCGCCAGTGACCCCACCGCCCGGATGGGTTCCGGCTCCGCAGAGATAGAGACCATCGATGGGCGTGCGGTATTGCGACCAACCCGGAACGGGTCGCATGAAGAAGAGTTGTTCGAGACGAAGGTCGCCGTGAAAAATGTTGCCTTCGGTCAGTCCGTAGGTGCGCTCCAAATCGAGCGGAGTCAACACTTGTCTAGCGACGATTGCACCGGGGACGTTCGGCGCATATTCGGCAATTTTCTTGACGACGCGGTCGCCGAGCAGCTCACGCTTTTCGTCCCAGGAGCCCTGTTGCAAATGATACGGGACATATTGCACAAAGCAGGTGAGGATGTGCTTGCCTTTCGGCGCCAAAGAATCGTCGGCATTCGACGAGACGACGCAGTCCACCCATAGCTCTTCCGGGACCTCGCCGAACTTGGCGATGTCGTAGCAACGCTCAGCAAACTCAAGGGACGGTATCAGTGTGTAAAAGGTCCGCTCGAGGGGAGTGGCGTCTGACCTCGTCCCTTTGAAGCAGGGTTCTTCTGCCAGCACCATATTTACCTTGGCGCAGGGCCCGTTCATCTTGATGCCTCGAATCGCCTGCAGAAAATCGCCAGGCAATTCTCTGGTAGGGACCAATCCCAGGAAGGTGCGCTTGGGATCGACGTTGGACAGCACCACGCGTGCGCGGATCTCTGTGCCATCTTCCAGCACGATGCATCGCGCGCGGCCGTGACGAATGTCAATTTGAGCGACTGGAGACGAAGTGCGGACCTCTACCCCCAACTTTCGTCCCGCGGCAGCTAATGCTTGCGTGATCGCTCCCATGCCGCCGATGACGTGTCCGGAGAAACTTTGCAACTGCTGTTCGCCGCCGCCCAGCAGGTGGAACAACAGGCCGATCGCTGTGCCAGACTGATAGGGGCCGCCGTGCTTGCCATATACATTGTTGGCAAGAAACATGGTTTTTATCTTGTCGGATTCGTAATTGTGATCAAGAAATTCACCCAAACTTCCGGTTAGGAATGAAACTAGTTGTGAAATTTCACTACTGGAGATGCCGCGAAACCGCTTACCTACGCGAAATAGCTCAGCCCAGCCATTCATGCTGCTGGTGTCGAGATCGGGCGGTGGCTCCATGAAGAACGGCTGCAAGTAGCGCACCAGTTTTTTAAGTTGATCATCGACGCGAACGAAAGTCTCGGCGTCTTTCGCGGAAATCTTGGCGAATTCCTCCTTGGCTCGTTCTCGGTCGACCCACCACGAGACCACATGGCCATCCGGAAATGGGACCTGGATGGCAGGATCGCACGGAATCATGCGGAGCCCGTGTTCGGCGAGACGCAGATCTCGAACTACCTCGGGCCGCAACATGCTGGCGATATAGGATGTCGTGGAGACGCGGCAACCTGGAACGATCTCCTCAGTGACGCAGCAGCCGCCGACGATTTCTCGGCGTTCGAGTACGAGCGTGGAGAGGCCGGCACGCGCCAGGTAAGCGGCCGCGGTTAGACCGTTGTGGCCACCGCCGATTACAATCGCGTCATAGATTTTTTTTGAATCTCCAGCCATGGTTTTTTGGGAGTGACCAATGGTCAATCTATATCGATACGGGCAAGATACATTACCGCATGAGCCCTTAAAATAGAATTGAAATTCGATCAATCTTCCGATACAGTTTTATGACTTGAGGTCAGTTTATGGGGGGAATTAGTAGTATTGTCTCGCCGCCACGTTATCGTCGCATGCCGCAACGGCCTCGCTCCGAAGGTAAGCGGGCGAAAATTGTTGATGCCGCAATGCGCCATTTTGCCGAACAGGGTTACCAGGCGGCGCGCATGGGCGACATCGCGTCAGCTCTGGGCATTGCCAAAGGATCGATTTTCCAACACTTCGGCAGTAAAGACGGGCTGTTCTTCGAGGTCTATAAGAAAGCTGTGCGCTCGTTCCCGCGCTACCTAGATGCCCCGGCGGAAATGCGCGAGGGCGGGTTCTTCGAAGTGTTGCGTTATTGGCTGGCCCGGACAGAACACCTACTGCACGAAGACTGGATTCCGTACCGCGTATCGCTGTTAGGAAATTATGGTACCGATCTCAGCTTGAAGCGCGAAATCAATCGCTTTCTTTTGGCGGAGGACCCGTACGGCACGGTCCCGTTTGTTCGCTTCGGCCTGGAGCGTGCAGAACTGCGCCGTGATCTTGACCAGGAGATGATTGTTTCCATCTTGGACTGGACGATGGAGCGCTTCCAGGATGCACTTCTCACGGAAGAACTGGATCCCGGACTCTTCCGTCGTCAAGGCAATGTGATGGAGAAAAAAGAAGCTCGTATTACGCAATTTCTCGACGTACTGAGACGGGCAATTGGAACGGAACAGCGTGGTTGAGGCGTCACGCGGTTGAGCTTAGAAGGTCCGTCTTCCATATCTCGAAAGGGAAAAACCGAGAGTCACGATTATGCCAATGTCCGTGCAGGAGATCCTGGCGAGTTACGATGATAGGGCGTCGCTGTCGGAAGCCTCGACCATTCCGGCGGCATTTTACGTCGACGCCCGAATTGCCGAAATCGAGGCCAGAACTGTCTTCAGCCAGACCTGGCAACTGGTGGGGCGCGCCGATCAGGTCGAAAAGCCTGGCCAGTTCGTGACGGCTACCGTTGCCGCGGAGCCGATCGTGGTGGTCCGCGGCAATGACGGTATGCTGCGCGGCTTCTACAATGTGTGCCGTCACCACGCGGCGGCCGTTGTTACCGAAGCTTGCGGACAAGCATCGCTGTTGCATTGCCCTTATCACGGCTGGAACTACGGATTGGACGGATCGTTGAAGGGGATGCCCGAGTTCGAGGGCGTTAAGAATTTTGAGCGCCAGAAAAATGGATTGGTGCCCGTGAGAGCGGATACGTGGGAGAAGTTCGTCTTCGTGAATCTAGATCCCCAAGTCGGGCCGCTCAATGATTTTCTTGGTGGCCTGGTCAAGCGAGTTGCACCGCTTGGGGTGAGCAAATTGCGTTACTTCGACAGTCGCAGCTACGACATTCACTGCAACTGGAAAGTCTTCGTCGATAACTACCTCGATGGTGGATATCACGTTCCCCATTTGCATAAGGGTTTGAGTTCGGTGCTGGACTATAAGCAGTACACCATCGAGAACGAAGACCGCTATTGCCTGCAATCGAGCCCCATGGTGTCGTCAGAAGAGGACGCCGCGACTGGCGCCACCCGAAAGGGCGACCGTGCCTGGTATTTCTGGCAATATCCCAATTTGATGATTAACTGCTACGAAGGCTATATGGATACCAATCTCGTGTTGCCCGTAGACGTCGACCACTGTCGCGTGATCTTCGATTTTTATTTTGGGGATGTGAGTGACGCCCGTCGGGAATATAACCAGCAGAGCGTGGCAGTAGGCGCCCGAGTGCAGGACGAAGACCTGGGCATCTGTGAGGCAGTACAACGCGGTCTGAAGTCACGTGCCTACGGGGCAGGAAGACTTTCGGTCCGACGCGAGGCGGGCGAGCACTTGTTCCATCGTTTGCTGACAGCAGACTTGAAGGCGGGAGTGGGTCGTAGCGCAGTAGCCGCCGATTAAGCTACCGATAGCACTGGAAAATAGTCTGTCCTCCGTTTCTACATTACGAACGAGGTGAGGCGTTGAAAAGAACTCTCGCATGCGTGCTGGGGCTGTGGTTTTCGTGTGTCGCGTCCACCGCCCAAGTCACTGTGGTCAAAGCTGGGAAGCTGATCGACCCCGATGCCGGCACGGTACTGAACGATCAGGTCATTCTTATCCGCGACAATAAGGTTGAGGCTGTGGGCAAGGGGTTAGCGATTCCAACTGGGGCGAAGGTCATTGATCTTTCGCGGATGACCGTGCTGCCGGGGCTCATCGACTGCCATACTCATGTGGCGGACGGGGCGTCGGACAACGGCGAGCCGCTCTCTCAACTCAAGAAAACGGCATCGCAGGCCGTGCTGGAGTCCATCCCCAACGCCCGCACCATGCTCGAATCCGGATTCACCACAGTACGTGATGTTGGCGTTTATCGAGCACTGAATGATATTGCGCTTCGAGATGCGATTGCGAAGGGATATGTCGAAGGACCGCGAATGTTTGTAGCGGGTGCCTACGTTACGATCACGGGTGGCGCAGGTGCGATGACGGGCTTCGCCCCGGACATTCAACTTCCCTGGGACTTTCATTACGGTGAGGCGAACAGTCCCTGGGAAGTGCGGCAGGTGATCCGTAAGTTGGCTCACGACGGCGTGGATCACATCAAGGTTCTCTCCAGTGGAGCCGTCCTCACCCATGGCAGTAATCCGAAGTCGCAAGAGTTCACACCGGAGGAATTACAGGCGGCGGTAGACGAGGCCAGCCACTTCGGCTTACGCGTGGAGTCGCACGCGCACTCGGCCGAAGGCATCAAGAATGCGATCCGGGCGGGAGTGGCGTCGGTTGAGCACGCGACCATGATTGACGACGAAGGCATCGCCCTGGCGAAGGCGAAGGGCACTTACTTGGACATGGACATCTACGACGAAGAATGCATTCAGGAGGCGGGAAGGAAAGGGAATATTCCAAAGGATTTCTTGCTGCACGATGCTGAGTTGGGGCAAATCCAACGAGACAATTTCCGAAAAGCTGTCAAGGCGGGAGTAAAGATGTCATTTGGGACGGATGCTGGAGTTTGTCCGTACGATCGCAGCGTCAGGCAGTTCGCGTTGATGGTGAAATATGGGATGACTCCCATGCAGGCGATTCAGGCAGCGACTACTTCAGCCGTGGACCTGCTGGGCCGTTCGGATGTGATGGGATCGATCAAGCCGGGCAGGTACGCTGATGTGATCGCCGTTTCTGGGGATCCTCTGCAAGACATCAGCGTGCTTGAGCATGTGCAGTTCGTGATGAAGGATGGGAAGGTGTACAAGCAATAGCGAATTTGTCCAAACGAAACTTGTTGTTGGCGATCCCAAAAAGCAGGTACCTCGACTCCGCTCGGGATGACAAAATCGTGCGGATAATAGAACAACAAATCTATTGGTGGTCTCTGGGAATTGTTTCCTGCCAGGTTTTCTGCTTCACCATTTGACCGTCTTTCAGCAATTCTCGAGTGTACTTGTAGTAGAAATTCTTCTGGTCGGTGGTCACCGACAGATGCCCTCGCCATCTGAGTTCGCGTCCTTTTAGCGCGAAGATGCTCTCCGCTTCACCGCGGACTGAGCACAGGTCAGGGTGAGAATCGTCGGCATCATAAGTCAGGTTCTCGTAGTCGATCTCTTTCCCCCAGGGATAGTCAGTTTCGGCTTTTCCCTTCCAGCGGACTGTGGCCTTCTGATGGGACTCATCACGTTCGACGGTCCATTCACCGGGCCAAGGGTAGCCAATGCTTTTGATGTCCTTGCGCTCTTCGGAAGGTTCTGGCCGCGCAAACGTAGGAACTGAGGCACCTTGTACCGGAACGACCGGTAGAACCAGCCGTGAGCTCTTCGCTCCACCGAGTTCCAGTGAGGATGTCATTGAGTAGGGCGTCGGCAACATCATCGGCCACAATGCATTCGAAATGGCTAGGCGAATACGATGGCCTTTCGGGAAAACCCATGACGTCAAGTGCATTGTGATTTCGAGCGCATAAGTTTTGCCAGGCTGGAGATCTCGTGGCTCGCTCATGGATTCTCGTTGTGCACCGTTCAGTCCGGCACCTGTGATCTGAGTAACCGTTCCGTCAGGCGATACATCGGAGAGGCGCGCGAACCAGTCTGCCAAGGGCGCAGTGGCGGACGCTTGCAGCAGAGCCGTCGGATCCCCAAGGATCGCAACCTCTTCTTTTAGCGGCGCCGAATCGTAGACCAGACTGAAAGCATCCACCGGACGCGGATCGCTGAGAAGTTCGCCCCACCAGAATCCGGACTCAACTCCAACCGAAGGAATGTACTTTAATTGATGAAAGCCCGACTCTGCAGGCGAGTCCGCAAGCGTGTGATTGTGTTGCAGAAACAAAGTTGTATCCTGCATGTTCCTCGGCGGCCAACCGTTCTCTTGCCGCCATTCTCCGGGCACGTTCTCCAGATTGGGGTCGGGCGGATGCCAGTGTTGCATATAAATAATCAGCCGGGGATCCTGCAGAACTCCGGTGTCTCGGCCTTTCAACCAGTAATCCCACCAGCGGATCGCTTGATCGCGCCACTCGATCTGGGGGCCCGGCACTGCGTCATGGGGAAACGTATGGTTCCACGGTCCGATGATGGCTTTTATTGGAGCCTTCGTCTGCTCGAGCATTGCTGGGATGCTGTCGCGATAGCCATCGAGCAAGCCGCCAATCAGAAAGCAAGGCACTTTGATTTCACTGAGCGGGCGAACCGGGCTGCGCCAGAACGGCCCGTCGTGCTGATGTTTCAGGTAAAGCAGCGACCAAGGTGGGGCATCGAAGCGTGGACCCAGAACTCTCTCGTCGAGGGTGTAATCGGGAGCGCCGGTCATGCCCGGAGCCAGGTCCATGTTCAGCTCGAACTCGTCGGTGTGGGCCGTGCCGTCGATGTAGTGGACATCGTCATGAAACAGCTCCGCCGTGGCATCTACGGCGAGAACTGCCTTCAACTCTGGCGGGTTACGCATGGCCAGCTGCAGAGAATTGAATCCGCTCCACGAGATGCCCATCATCCCCACATTGCCGTTCGACCAGGACTGATGGGCGAGCCAGGTAAGTATTTGCAAGCCGTCGAACTGTTCCTGCTCCGAGTATTCGCGGTCGGGCGGGACGCCTTCGCTGGAGCCGAAGCCGCGAATGTCGACGCGGGCGCAAACATACCCGCGGCGGGCGAAGTAGGCATACAGTCCGTAGTCGCGAGACGCCGTGGCGTCGTCTTTGCGATAGGGATGATATTCGAGCAGGGCAGGGAATCTCTCGCTTAGCTTCGCACCATCGGGCATGTAGAGAGTCGCAGCAAGGCGAATCCCATCTTTCATGGGAATCCATGTGCTCTCCATGCGCACGCCATAGGCGGCCGGTGAAGGAGGCTCGACCGCGAAGGTAGATAGAGTCACAGCGCTCAGCAGAACGAGAACTGCTGCGGATCTGATCAAAATTCTAAGTTCCTCACTTACCCATTGGTCGGGACCAGCGAACCACCGCACACCACTGCACAAAACGGTATCGGCACAGTCGACCTCAGGAGAAATTTGTGAAAGCAGGGCATTATAGTGCTTGCCAGTTTTCCGCTCGGCCTAAATGAAAACGCGGAGAGCTTTCGCTCCCCGCGTTAAGTGGACTTCATGTCTTATGGAGCGCAACCGCCGCCCACTTATTTTTTGTCTAAAAGGGCAGGGCCGGTAACACTTCCGTTCCCTCGACCTTCACTGACCGTAGGCTCTGGGGATCTATGCCTAGCGCATGCAGAAGACTCGGCGCGACCTGCGAAGTAGCCACCGGAGTCTTCACTACGCTGGGTTTGAATCCCGGGTTCGACACAATCAGGCCAACGTTGGTGTCGCCGAAGCTGAAACCGCCATGCTCCGCGTTCTTCGCCGTTGAGGCGGTATAAGTGGTGCCGTACACCGGTTGCACGATGATGTCCGGTGTGCGGCTGTCTTTCGCCGGGTCGTTGAACTTGAGCAGGAGTTCATTCCCTCCCATCACCTCATCGATGAACAGCGCCCGAGCATGGATGTTCAGATAGTCAGCAACCTGCTGGGTAGCGATGTTCTGGCCCTGCAGCCAGATCAGCGCGATGTCGTCATCCTGGACGAAGCCGCAAGGGCCAGTGGGGCAGTTGGCGGCGCTGGTGATGGCAATCGCGGCCGGGTTCGTTTTCCCATCCGGCAGGCTCGCAACCAGATCCGCGAAGTGGCCGGGCTTGCGCACCTTCGCCGGGTTGATGGGCGACTGGCCATGCTTGGCGGTGACGATGAACAAAGTGGAGTCATAGATACCTTGGTTCTTAAGCGCAAGGATCATGCTGGCGAGGGCCTCGTCGGTTTTCTGCAATCCATAAGCGAGAACGGCGCTCGGAGTTCCGGACCCGTCCATGTAACCGCCACGCTGCTGGTTCAGCTTCGGGTCCGTATCATCAATGCAGCTGCTGTCGTAGTTGTCTTTCACAAGCTTTTGTCCCACGCTGACTGCCTGGAAGTTCATGCCAAAGACTTCCGGAATGCCGGGCGCGGATGACCCGTCGTGAGTCAGCCCGTTGATCTCGTTGATGATGGCCTGGACCTTCTTCTGGTCGTTCTCCACCGTGCAAACCACGCTATGGGTGTTATCGAGCCCGCCGACATTGGTGACCTCCGGGGTATAGAGGTCATCAACGCCCCTGCCGGAAGGACCGTTGACCAGATCGTAAGCCGGGTGCTTGTCTGCCCAGGCCGTGTGTCCGCCCGCGGTCTTGACCACCTCGAAGATGGTGTTGGTTCTTATCGCGTTGTGGGGAAATACTCGCACACAATTGCCATTCACAAGACGATTGGGTAGCTTCGTGGGATCGATCACGTTTAGCGATACATTGTTCGAGTTGTACCGGTCGATGCTCTCGTCAAACACCATGAGATTCCCGGGAGAACCGGAGCACGTCGTATTTGTGGGATCGAACAGGGTGCGATCGTAGCTGACGTCATAGAACAATCCGTGGCTAATTGGTGAGCCGCCAGTCACCAGGGCCAAAAGGCCAGGGAAAGAATCCGAGTTCGCCGGCGTGCGTGCGTTGGTGTAGGTAATGCCACTCCGCGACAGCTCGGCTAGAGCGGACTTGGGGTTGTTGGCGACATAGTTGGCCACGTCGAGAGCGTGTAAGCCGTCCACGCTGATCAGAAGAACATGTTTCATCCGACCTGATTGGGCATAGAGTGATGGTGCCGAGACCGTGGCGAGCAAAAAGAGACCAATGAAGGCTGAAGCCTTCAGCCTGCCTGCAATTGTCATTTGTGTCCTCCTGGGAGAGTTACCTAAAGCGAAGGATTCCACTGTAGTCGTCGGCTTATGACAGGCAGGTTAATGGGATATGAATAATCTGTGAAAAGGGCTTGCGCTTACGCTGACCGTGGGTTTCCTGGGCCCGTGTCTGTCGTGCGGTTCAGCACTCTCAGGGTGCCGGTTTAAAATCTATGTTGTGACAACGTTCGAGAAAGAGTTCGTGTCAGATGGGTGCCGGGTTTCAATGCGCCGGGTGCGGTGAGTGGAATGAGACCACCGTGGATAAATCGGCTGGTCGCGACCAAACCTACGTCGACGACTGTCAAGTCTGCTGCAAACCGAATGTGCTCCACGTATCATGGGACCTGAACATGCAAGAGGCCGTTATTACGGCGGAGTTGGAGTAGTACAAGAGAATTAGGGGCGTTATATTGGATGACTGAAGAGGAAGGATAAGCTCGATGGGCACAAGCTACAGTGCACCGATCCGAATGGTCGCCCATAACATGGTGACTACCCAGTTCGAGCTCGACGGGTTTCGCGTGGTCCGGACTTTAGGAGTCGTGCGCGGCATAGTGGTCCGCTCACGCTCCATTTTTGGCACCATCGGAGCCGGCCTGCAGACGATACTCGGCGGCAATATTACTCTGCTTACGAACCTATGCGAGAAAACGCGCGCCGAGGCCTTTGACTTGATGCTACGACATGCCGCCGAACTAGGTGGAAATGCTGTTGTCGGTGCCCGCTACGATGCCACTGAAGTCATGCAGGGTGTCACCGAGGTGCTCGCGTATGGGACCGCAGTTGTCGTCGAGCCCACAAAGTAAGGTCGCTCTACCTGGCTGGTGTCGAGGTGAATAGGTTCTCCAGCATGCCCTGTTCATAGGCCTGGACAGTTCGGAATTTTTTCCACAAGGCGTTCAGCGGTTGAGATGCGGATTTTTCACGGCTGAATACATTCAGTAAACGCAATGCGTTGTGGTCATCTAATGAGTTAGCCACAACTTCTGGTATTTTGTCAGCTAAGCCCTGTAGCCTCCCATCGACCTATAACTTTCCTATTGACAACAAATGGTTTAGGCGTAGGATGTGGACAAAAGTGGTCTAAAGTGGTTCTTGCGATAGAGGTCGTGGGCAGAAGCGCAACCATGAGAGGCGCCAGTGGATTTTGAAGCTGACACCCCCAAAAACAGCCCCATCGAACCGAATCCGACCCGCATTTTGGCTGCTTTTACCTCCCTCGTTTTTGTAGCAGCGGTAACTGCCAAGAGATTTTCCGCCCCGGTAAAGGGCAGAACAAATGTTTCGCGGCAATCACCCAACCCGCGTGGACGAAAAAGGACGGCTCAAGGTCCCCGCGGAATTCAAGCGCGTGATCGACGAGAAGTACGGCGCGCAATTTTACATCACCAGCTTGGATGGCAAGGTTGCCCAAGTATATCCCTTCGAGGAATGGGAGCGGATCGAGCAGAAGCTGGCCGCGCTTTCGACGTTCAATCCCACGAAGAAGAAATTCTTGGACCGGGTGAACTACTACGGGCAAGTAGTGGAAATGGATGGCCAGGGGCGGCTGCTGATGCCGCAGTTACTGCGGGAAGCGGCCCAGATCAAAGGTGAAGTCGCGGTCACGGGCAATCTGACGCATTTGATCGTTCGGAACCTGGAGGCGTACCGCAAGGAGATTGAAGAGCAGCCGTTCACGCCTGAGGATGAGAACACGCTCGACGAGCTGGGCATCTAGTGGGCGAGGGTTTAACAGACACCCCCGAGTGGGGTGGGCATGGCAGTGGCCATGTTCCGGTTCTTTTAAAAGAAGCGATCGACTTTTTAGCCATCAAGCGTGGTGGGACTTATATCGACGCCACGGTCGGCCTGGGCGGGCACAGTTTCGAAATCGCAAAACGCCTCGGCGCACCGGGACATTTGATTGGGCTCGATAAAGATCCTGCGGCGCTCGCTATCGCGCGGAAAAGGCTGGCAACACAAGGCCCCTCGACTTCGCCTTCCGATTCAAAAAGCGAATCGGAAGACGTGGCTCGGGATCACAAAGCGGTCCAAAGGGACTGGCCGAAGATCACGCTGATTCATGGTTCGTTTGCGGAACTTGCTGAGCGATGCGAGGTGAAATCAGCTGACGGTATTTTGGCCGACCTTGGCTTAAGCAGCTTGCAGCTCGATAACGCGGCGCGAGGCTTTAGTTTTCAGGCGGAAGGACCGCTCGACATGCGAATGGATCCGCAAGCCGAGCTGACCGCCGAACAAGTGGTAAATCAGGTCGACGAGGTCACCCTCGCGAATCTGATTTACGAATTCGGTGAGGAAAGGAGGTCGCGGAGAATCGCCAGAGCCATTGTCCGGTCGCGGCCGATACAAACTACTGCGCAACTTGTGGATGTCGTATCAGCCGCGGCCCGGCCAATGAATCCGGCACAAAGAAGAATTCATCCCGCGACGCGCACTTTCCAGGCACTCCGAATCTTCGTAAACCATGAACTGGACGATCTGCGGGAGCTGCTGAAGGCGGCTCCACAGGTTCTGAAACCGAGCGGAAGGTTGCTGATTATTAGCTTTCATTCGCTGGAGGACCGCATCGTCAAAGATGCTCTCCGCGAAGGCGTAAAGCAGGGTCAGTACAGATTGCTGGTCAAGAAGCCAGTGACAGCTGGGCAAGAAGAGATTGATCGCAACCCGCGGTCGCGCAGCGCGAAGATGCGCGTGGCGGAACGAATTTAGGATTGAAAGTTTCCGGGACGGCATCGCCTCTCACGTACAAAGGGCGAAAGTAACGGTTAGCTCCTCTCTCGATGCCGTCCCGGAGAGAGAACCAGAATAAAACGGAGGCTGGCGATGTACACAGGCACACTGATTAACGACCTGACAGCAGTGGTGGAACGCGCAGAGTGGAACGCTCGGCAGCGGGTTGAAACGGCAGAAGTCGAACACTGGCATGTGCTCGCTACATACCAGCTCGGGCCGGCGGAACAGAATTTACTCGGGGTGGCATAAATGGCCGCGGCAGCCAAGGCGATTCCGGGTGCAACTTCAGGTAATCGGCGCGCGCAGCGCGGGCGGCGGATACCGGAAGTCTACTTCACCAAACCGATCGACAACTCGCGCCTGGTGAAAGTTGAAGATGCCGGACGTAGCCGGGAAATGAGGCACTTCAGCACCGCCCTGTGCTGCTTATTCCTGCTCGTGATGACGTACGCATGGCAACATTTCAAAGCTATCGAATACGGCTACAAGATCGAGTCGCTGAAAACGCAACGCGACGGATTGGCCGAAATGAATCGTGCCTTGCGGCTGGAAGAAGCTTCATTGCGCGACCCAGAGCGAATTGACACGTTGGCGCGACGGCTCGGTCTGCAGTCGCCACAAGCAGGGCAGGTGATCCGCATGGATTCGGACTTGCCGGATGCGAATGCTTCGGTATTGGCTAGCGTCGTCTCAGTAATTTCAGTGCGCTGAGAAAATCATGAGCAGGGCGGTTTTTCGTCCGGCCAAGTAAGACTCAGCAGTTCAGTCCGGAGTGGCGGCCACGCTGCATCAGCGGGCCGCCGCGTTTGTCTGAGGGACGAGAACGGTGGCTCCGCACACACTCCGGAACGGCAAGAACTCCCGGCTTTACATGCTGGGAGCGATTCTGGTTCTGTGGTGCTGCGGTATCGGCCTGCGCTTGGTCTACCTGCAGATCTTCCGTTACGGAGACTTTGAACAACGGGCCCAGCACCAGCAGCAGCGTACCACTGAAGTCGCGGCCAAGCGCGGGATCATCTACGATCGCGCCGGACGCGAACTCGCCATGTCAATTGCGGTAGATTCTGTGTTCGCAGTGCCTACCGAAATGCCGGACCTCGCCGGCAGTATCTCGCTCATCGCCCGCATCGCCAAATCCGATGCACGCGAACTTTTGGCCAAATGCAAGGCCTCTCGGACCTTTTGCTGGGTGGCGCGCAAGGCGGATGCGGAAACCGCCGCCCGCATCAAGTCCCTGAACCTCAGAGGCATTTATTTTCAGAAGGAATCGAAGCGCTTCTATCCCAAGCGGGAACTTGCGGCTCAAGTGCTGGGTTATGTTGGGATGGATGATGAGGGCCTCAGCGGTATCGAGCGCGAATACGACGGCAAACTTCGTGGTCTGCCCGGGCGCATGCTCATCTCTGTGGATGCTCGCCGCAGGTGGTTTGGCAGCGTGGAGAAACAACCGGAGCCCGGAGAAAATGTCGTTCTGACGATTGATCAGCAAATCCAATACATTGCCGAACGTGAATTGCAGACTGCCATGGAGCAGACCCACGCGGAGAGCGGCGCTATCGTCGTCGAAAACCCACACACAGGAGAGATTCTTGCACTTGCGAACCGCCCAACATTCAATCCGAACTTGTCGAAGGAAATCAGTCCGGCCAGTTTGAAGAATCACGCCGTGAGCGACGTTTACGAACCTGGGTCGACTTTCAAACTAGTCACTATTTCCGCCGCCCTCGATGAAAAGCTGACGCGTCCGGATGAAGTGTTTGATTGCCAGATGGGTTCCATTGTGTTCAATGGGATGCGAATTCGCGACAGCAGGCCACATGGACTACTGCCTGTATCCGATATTCTCGCCCAATCGAGCGACGTGGGTGCGATAAAGATTGGTATGCGTTTGGGCGATGATCGGTTTTACAAATACATCCGGTCGTTTGGATTCGGGCAGCAGACTGGCATTGAGTTGCCGGGAGAAACTAAAGGCTTGAGCAAGCCTCCGAGCCGCTGGTCGAAGGTCTCGATCGCCGCAATCTCCATGGGTCAAGAAATTGGCATAACGCCGCTGCAGCTGACCGGGTTGATTTCGACCATGGCGAACGATGGCGTATGGGTAGCACCACGGATTGTCGCGACCACGATCGGAGCGCAAGGCGTTCCCCGAACTATCGCCTTTCACCCCGGGGAGCAGCGGCGTGTGATTTCGCCGCTGACTGCCGCGCAAATGCGCCAGATGATGCAGGGCGTGGTTTTGCATGGAACCGGTAAGAAGGCGCTACTTGAAGGCTACAGCTCGGCGGGCAAAACTGGTACGGCTCAGAAGGTCGATCCTGCCACTCACACCTACTCACACACGAAATACGTCGCATCATTCGCCGGCTTTGCACCCATCAATGATCCGGCTATTACTGTGGCTGTGATTCTCGATTCGGCGGTCGGACTGCACCAGGGCGGCCAGGTCTCCGCGCCAGTGTTTCAGCGAGTGGCACAGCACGTGTTGGAGTATCTGCACACCCCTCACGACGTCGAACTTCCCGCGAATCGCCAGGTCCTGATGGCAGCACGGCAGGTGAGGGAACAGGATCTCGCGGAGGGGTCACCCGACCATTTGGGCGATACAGTTGACCCAGCAGAGGCAGGCAGCACGGAATCGAGTCCCGCCGTGGCGGCCGCTTTGGCAAAGCCTTCTCCCGAGGTCACTAACGATGCAATCGTTTCGGCCAGCTTGCGACAGCGCGAAGCAGTGAACTCTCCTGCAGGCGATCGAAGGCAAGCGCCCAGGACAACCCAAGAGCCAACCCCCGCAATCCCGAACCAGCTTCCCTCTACCGGCACGGTGGTATTGGACGCAGAGCAGGGTGGAATTCCGGTTCCGTCCTTCCTTGGAAAGAGCGTGCGTGCCGCGATCGAAATGAGCCAGGAAAACGGGTTGGACCTGGACGCGGTCGGCAGTGGACTGGCAAGGGAACAGTCGCCAGCGCCAGGGACGCACGTGGTCGTAGGGTCGAGGGTGACTGTGAAGTTTGGACGATGAACCATCGCCGCAGAATGACAACCTTCCTTCGACTCCGCCAGGGGTTTCGCCGGGGGACCAATTCGTGTTGTTCAAGGTGACAATCCGACTAGGTTAAGCTCAGAATAGAACGCAATGACCTTCCTTGAGCTCCTGCATGGAGCGGAAATCCTCTCTCAAACCGGCAACCCAAGCATCACGGGGTTGGAATACGACTCGCGGCGAGTGCAGGGTGGCGATGTATTTGTTGCCATGCGGGGCGAATCGAGTGACGGCAACAGGTTCATCGACAGGGCTATCGCCGCGGGTGCGGTCGCCATTGTGACTGACTCAGCGGCGGAGAAGCCACGGGCAGAAATTGCCTGGGCCCAAGTACCCCACGGACGCCGAGCACTAGCGCGCCTGGGTGCGAACTTTTATAAGCGGCCGGCGGAGCGGCTGGCCATCACTGGTGTCACGGGTACGAACGGGAAGAGTACAACTGCGTTTCTGCTGGAGGCGATTCTCGCTGCAGCCGGGCGAAAGAGCGCGTTAATCGGAACCATCGAATACCACGTTGCTAGCAGGGTTCTTCCCGCACCGCACACTACTCCTGAGCCCTTGGATCTGAATCGACTGCTGGCGGAAGCGCTGGGCCACGGTGCCACTGAAGCCGTGATGGAGGTCTCTTCCCACGCGTTGGCCCAACAGAGGGTCTACGGTATTCCATTTGATGTGGCGGTATTCACGAACTTGACTCGCGACCACCTTGACTACCATCACACCATGGAAGAATACTTTGCATCCAAGCAAATCCTTTTCGCGGGTTGTGGAACCGACGCTCCCCGTGCCGCGGTGGTCAACGTCGAGGACGAATTCGGCGAGAAACTGGTGAAGGTCAGCACGAAATGTGGTTCTGAAGTTCTTACCTATGGCCTCTCGAAGGGGAACTTCCGCGCCGAGAGAATTGACATCACGCCACGGGGAACACGACTTGATCTGGCTACACCAGAGGAAACCATCCCGATTTTTTCACATCTGATCGGAAAAGTTAATGTGTACAACATTCTGGCTGCGGCGAGTGCTGCTTATGCACGTAACTGCAAACCTGAAGCCGTAGCTAAAGGGGTGACATCGCTGACTCGCGTCCCCGGACGATTCGAGCGAATAGACTGCAAACAGCCGTTCACGGTGGTCGTTGACTATGCGCATACCGACGACGCTCTGCGAAACCTAACAGCTTTGGCACGTGAGTTTGTGGAGCAAGCCAGCCAGAAGGGGCGAGTCATCACGGTTTTTGGCTGCGGTGGCGACCGGGACCGCGCCAAGCGCCCGCTCATGGGGCAGGCTGCAGGCCAGGGCAGCGACTTTGTCGTGTTGACGTCGGACAACCCGCGCAGTGAGGATCCGCTGGCGATCATCAATGACGCCATGGTTGGCTTGCAGCGATCCGGTTCGAAATACAAGATGGAGCCGGATCGCAGGGCCGCCATCGCGTTGGCGATCCGTGAGGCACGGCCGGGCGACATCGTTCTGATCGCGGGGAAAGGGCATGAAAAAGTACAGATCACGTGCACAGGATCGATTCCCTTCGATGATGTGGAAGTAGCGCACCAGGTCTTACAGGACGCGGGATACGATTGTGAAGTGGCGAGTGCCAGTGCCGGAAAGAATTCATGAAGCTTTCACTCTCCCGCGTCGCTGAGTTTCTCTCTGCCAGGGGTGAATTTGAACACCAGGCGCTCGCTCAAGGGTATTCCATCGATTCGCGGACTATTCAACCGGGGGAGCTCTTCTTCGCGGTGAAAGGCGCGCGCTTCGACGGGCACGATTTTGTTCAAGCTGCATTAGAGAACGGCGCGGTAGCCGCCGTCATCGGCAAGGATCACTCTGCGTGTTATCCCGGGGATGCGCGGCTTCTCACGGTGGACGACACCCTCATAGCGCTGCAGACGCTGGCAACCTCGGTCCGCCGACTGTGGGGAAAGGCACTGATAGGGGTCACTGGATCGACGGGCAAGACTACGACGAAAGACGCAATTGCTCATGTGCTCTCAACTCGTCTGCGAGTGCTGAAATCGGAAGGCAATCTAAATAATCACTTTGGATTGCCGTTGATGTTGTTGAAGCTAGAACCGCGGCAGGAGATTGCCGTCATTGAAATGGGTATGTCACATAGCGGGGAAATCACGGCACTGGCAAAGATCGCTCAGCCCGAAATCGGTGTCGTGACCAACGTGGCGCCCGTCCACCTGGAGTTTTTCGCGTCCGTCGCCGAAATCGCACGGGCAAAATATGAACTGATCGAATCTTTGCCCGTGCACGGAACCGCAGTACTCAACGCGGACGACGAGTATGTTTCGCAGTTTGGTCGCGATTTTCACGGCAGAGTAGTCTTGTATGGTCTGCGGCCAGTTGCGGACGTTCGTGCGGAAAACATCGAGCGACGAGGACCGGCAGGTTCAGCTTTCGATGTAGTGGCGGGAAACAAACGCGAAAGGGCCACTTTGCGCCAGGTTGGCGTCCACAATGTCTACAACGCGCTGGCAGCAGTAGCGGTGGCACTGGAGCGGGGGTTGAGCCTCTCGGAAGCCGTTGGTGCGCTAGCTTCGCTGCTTCCCGCCGACAAGCGCGGGCAGGTCGTCCAACTGGGTAACATCACCATCATTAACGATTGCTACAATTCGAATCCGAAAGCTTTGCAAGCCATGGTGGAAGCGTTGGCCGCAATGCCTGCTAAGCGGAGAATTGTAGTTGCGGGTGAAATGTTGGAACTAGGGCCGGCTGGCGAAGAGATGCACCGTCATGCTGGCCAGGGTATCGCGGAGAAGAAAATCGACATGCTAGTGGGAGTACGAGGTCTGGCTCAAGCGATGGTTGAGGCGGCTCGGGAGGCTGGTATGCGAGCCGAGTTCGTCAACACATCAGAAGAGGCGGGAGAATGGCTGGCGCGGGAAACTTGCGAGGGCGATGTGGTATTGCTGAAGGCATCCCGTGGCGTGAAATTGGAGCGGGCTATCGAAGCTTGGACAGCGCAAACACGGAAGGCGCCGGCGGTGGCGCAGGTTGGCAACAGAAGCAGGCACGGAGGCTAATTGCTTTATTGGCTGCTCTACTTGAAGCTTTATCATACCTTCCCGCCGTTCCGCATTTTCCGCTACCTTACTTTTCGCACGGCATTCGCTAGTCTCACGGCCTTGTTCACGGCTCTGATTGTCGGCCCGCTGGTCATCAACCGGTTGCGGGAGTTTCAGATTGCCCAATTCATCCGTGAGGAAGGGCCTAAGGCCCATCAGAAGAAGGCGGGTACACCCACCATGGGTGGCTTGCTTATTGCGATCTCCATCGTGGTTCCGACTCTCTTGTGGGCAGATCTGAGCAATCGATTCGTCTGGATTGCGATTTTCTCCACCTGTGCGTTCGCTGCCATCGGCTTTGCGGATGATTACACCAAAGTCGTCCACCGTCGCAATCTGGGCCTCACAGGCAAGGCCAAGATAGGCCTCCAAGTCGCCACCAGCATTCTCATCGCGGTCGCTCTAATCGCCATGCAAACGGCAGGTCTGTATTCCACCAAGCTGCTGGTGCCATTCTTGAAGCAGTTCCGTCCGGACCTGGTTATCGAGACTCTGGAGCACAATCCCAGCCTCTGGCCGTTGGCTTTTCTTCCATTTATTGCTTTTGTCGTGCTGGTGATCGTGGGCGCAAGCAACGCCGTGAATCTTACCGATGGCCTGGATGGACTGGCCATCGGTTGCACCGTGATTGCCGCTGGCGCCCTGGCCATACTGACCTATGTAAGTGGCCACGCGGCGTTCGCCTCTTATCTTGATCTGCAGCGCATGCCACAGGTCGGCGAGTTGACGATCTTTTGCGGTGCTATGGTGGGATCGGCCATCGGTTTTCTCTGGTACAACGCGCATCCGGCCGAAGTTTTCATGGGAGACGTAGGTTCACTGGCCCTGGGTGGCGCGATTGGAACCGTTGCCGTGATGATCAAGCAGGAACTTCTGCTGCCTTTCATCGGCGGGATATTCGTGGTCGAAGCGATCTCTGTAATCTTGCAGGTTGGGTCGTACAAGTTACGCAAAAAGCGGATTTTCAAGATGGCGCCGCTGCATCATCACTTCGAATTGCTGGGCTGGTCAGAGTCGAAAATCATCGTCCGCTTCTGGATCGCATCTCTTGTATTCGCATTGTTCGCGCTGACCACACTGAAATTGAGGTAAGGCTGGCAGCGAAGAGCTAGAAATGTAGGAGCTGTGGATTTAAACAACAAACGCGTGCTCGTCGTCGGCCTGGGCAAGTCGGGTGTGGCTGCCGCCCTTTTCCTGAAGGCACGAGGCGCAAAGGTTACAGTTTCGGACGTGAAGCCTCAAGACGAGTTGGGAGAGGATATCCCGGTCCTGCTCGACCACGGCATTACCGTGGAAACTGGCGGACATGGCGAACGCACTTTCCACGGACAGGATCTGATCGTTGTCAGTCCTGGAGTACCCTTCGACGTGGGGCCGCTGGCGCAGGCCCGAGCGCTGGGCGAGCCGGTGATCGGCGAGATTGAACTGGCGGCGCAGTTCCTCCAGGGGCCCATTGTCGCCATTACGGGATCCAATGGAAAGACCACCACAACCACGCTGGCGGGTGAGGTCGTCGCGGCTGGCGGGCATTCAACCTTGATCGGCGGGAATATTGGCACGCCTGCGATTTCGCTCGTCGACGGGTCCACTCCCGCTACCATCGTGGTGCTGGAAGTGTCGAGCTTCCAGTTGGAGACCATCCAGACATTTCGCCCCAAAATAGCTGTCGTACTTAACGTCACGCCCGATCATTTGGACCGGCACCGGACATTTGCGGCCTACACCGACGCCAAGGCTCGAATCTTCGAAAATCAGCAGAACGATGATTTTGCGGTGTTGAATGCCGATGATCCGACTTGCGTGGAACTTGCCGGCCGCACTCGTGCGCAGGTTTTTTGGTTCAGCCGCCAGAAAGAGGTGAAGCAGGGCACGTATGCTCGCGACGGGCGAATTCTGTTCCGCGATACGCAAGGCCAACACGAAATCATGCTGGTTTCCGAAATCCCGCTTAAGGGTGGGCACAACGTCGAAAACGTCATGGCGGCGATTTGTGTGGGCGCTCTGATGCGCTGCAAAGCGGAGCAAATCCGGCAGGCGGTCCGCAGTTTCAAGGCTGTGGAGCACCGGCTCGAGTACGTGGCCACCGTCCGGGGAGTGGAGTACTACAACGACTCCAAAGCCACTAACGTAGATGCGACCATCAAGGCGCTCGAGTCGTTTCCGGCCAACGTCCACCTTATTCTTGGAGGGAAAGACAAAGACAGCGACTACTCACTGCTGAACGATCTGCTGCGGCAGAGGGTAAAGCGGGTTTACACGATCGGGGCGGCCGCGGGGAAGATCGAATCACAGATCATTTCCTCGAAACACGGAGGTCCGGAGATTGTTCACGCTGAAACCCTGGAAAACGCGGTCAAACATGCAGCCGCGGTTGCCCATCCCGGAGATATTGTGTTGCTGGCCCCTGCCTGCGCCAGCTTTGATCAATTCCGCAATTATGAGCACCGTGGGCGCGTATTCAAGCAGGTTGTGAGCGATCTGGCGAACCCGATCAACTAAGCCCCAGAACCAGAGAAGTCAACCCTTGACATAAAGTCTGGCACTAAAAACTCGGCTGTCCCCGAGTCGACCGTGGTGAAATGGAATCTCTTCCATGGCAAAGCGCGTGAGTGTCGATCGCTGGTTGTTCACCATTACCTTGCTTTTGGTCTTTGTCGGACTAGTGATGGTGTTCAGCGCCTCCGCGGTATTAGCTAAAGAGCGCTACGGCTCCGGGTACTACTTTCTACTGCGGCAGATTGGCTGGGCCGCCGGCGGAATTGTGGCGATGGTCGTCGCGATGAGGGTCGACTACCGTCGCTACAAGCATCCCGCAGTGGTGTTTTCTTTCCTGGGTTTCACCACCCTGATGTTGATTTCCGTGTTTCTTCTCGATCGTGCCCACCACACGCATCGCTGGATTCACTGGGGCGGATTTTCCTTCCAGCCATCAGAGATGGCTAAGCCGGCCCTGATTCTGTTTCTCGCTTTTTTTCTGGAGAGCCGGACCAAGTTGATGAATGACTGGCGGAACACGTTGCTCCCGGCAGTCATCCCCACCCTGATTTTCCTTGGATTGATTGTTTTTCAGCCTGATTTGGGCACAGCGATCGCCTGTGCTGCAATCACTGCCTGCGTGCTATTCGTAGCTGGAGTCGACCTGCGCTACTTCGGCTACGCGATAGGAGTGGCTCTTGTTCCACTCTATCTCCTAATCTTCCACGTGGCCTATCGGCGGGATCGTATCCTGGCGTTTCTCGATCCATATTCCGATCCTCAAGGGCGTGGCTTCCACATTATCCAGTCCATGATTGCGGTCAGCACCGGAGGCATTACTGGCCTGGGATTGATGGAAGGAAAGCAGAAGCTCTTCTACTTGCCTGAACCGCACACCGACTTCATATTCGCCGTGACCGCGGAGGAATTGGGTCTAGTAGGTTCGTTGATCATAGTGCTTTTGTTTGCCATTTTCTTGTGGCGTGGCATCCGCACTGCTCTGCGCACGCAAGACATGTTTGGCCGTGTTCTCGCCGTCGGCATCACAAGCATGGTAGTCGTCCAGGCTTTCATCAACATTAGCGTGGTGTTGGGGCTGATGCCAACCAAAGGCATCCCGTTACCGTTCGTTTCTTATGGCGGATCTTCCCTGTTCTTCACGCTGGCCTGCGTTGGAGTGTTGCTGAATATTACTAAGCAGGCGGAGTAGCTCGGCGGCATCAGGGATAAGAGCCGACTCTCTATTCGGTGGTTTATAGTCACTGCATGCGGGCCATTCTGGCGGGAGGCGGGACTGGCGGACACGTAATTCCGGCGCTCGCCATAGCCCAGGAACTCCAGAAACAATGCGGTGCCGAAGTACTGTTCATCGGAACCGCGCGAGGCATCGAAAACCGCCTGGTACCGGCTGCGGGATTTCGGCTCCATCTGGTCGAAGTAGGCGCTTTGAACCGAGTAAGCTTGACCACCCGGCTGAAGACGCTTTTCAGTCTGCCGCGGGCGGTGTGGGAATCGCGGCGGATTCTTTCCGAATTTCGTCCCAATGTAGTGATCGGTGTAGGCGGATATGCTTCGGGCCCCGCTATGTTGGCTGCAATCGTAAGTCGCATTCCGACTCTGGCGTTTGAACCTAACGTTGTGCCAGGCTTTGCGAATCGACTCGTTGCGCCGCTAGTCTCCGCCGCCGCTGTGCATTTCACGGAAACCGCTCGATACTTTCGCCACGCGGAGGTCACAGGCGTTCCTGTACGGCAAGCGTTTTTTGAAATCGCTGGAACGTCCGCAGGCAATTCGAAGCCAATCGTTCTCATAATCGGGGGAAGCCAGGGAGCGCATGCCATCAATCAGGTGGTGATCGATTCGGTAGAGGCGCTGCGAGCCCGTCTTCCAGAGATTCATATCGTCCATCAGACTGGCGAGCGTGATTATAATGACGCGCAAGCAGCATATGCGGGGTTAGGCGGGGTAGCTGAAGCCTATCGCTTCATCGACAATATGCCTGACTTCTTTGCTCGGGCTGACTTGCTTTTGTGCCGTTCCGGCGCGAGTACAGTTGCGGAGGTAACGGCAGCCGGCAAACCGGCGATCTTTGTTCCGTTTCCGCGCGCCGCGGACGACCACCAGAAGCGCAATGCCCAAAACTTGGAGCGGGCTGGCGCTGCTGTCTTGTTGGAAGAATCGAAGTTGAATCGCGATAGCCTCGTGGAAACGGTCAGTTTGTTATTGAGCGACCGCGCGCGGCTGGAACGAATGGGTGACGCTGCGCGCAAGCTCGCGCATCCAAACGCCGCGCGAGATATTGTGGCTATGGCCGCCAGTTTGGCGGGGAAAGAAAGGGCGGCCGTCGTTTCGTCTGGGTGAACTTCTTAAGTATGATCCGCGTATTCTGTGGCTGAGATATTGATTCATGTTTGCCAATATTCAACGTATTCACTTCGTAGGGATTGGTGGCATTGGCATGAGCGGCATTGCCGAGGTGCTGCTGAACCTCGGCTACAAGATTTCTGGCTCCGACTTAAAGCCCTCGCCGATCACGCAGCGTCTCGCCAGTCTCGGTGCAACCACATTCGAAGGTCATCGAGAGGAAAACCTTGCCGGTGCGGAGGTAGTGGTAGTCAGTTCGGCCATTGGGAAAGATAATCCTGAAGTCGCGGAAGCACGCAAACTCCACATTCCTGTCATTCAGCGCGCGGAAATGCTGGCTGAGCTAATGCGCCTGAAGTACGGCATCGCTATCGCTGGCATGCACGGTAAGACGACGACCACATCCATGGTTGCGGCTGTTCTGGCGGCCGGAGGGCTCGATCCCACAGTCGTGGTCGGCGGGCGGGTAGATGCAATGGGTTCGAATGCGCGTCTCGGGAAATCGCAATACTTGGTGGCTGAGGCCGACGAGAGCGACCGTTCCTTCCTGAGGCTTTCTCCCATTCTGGCGGTGGTGACCAATATTGATCGCGAGCACATGGATTGCTACCGCAATATGCGCGAGATAAAGCGGGCCTTCCTCGACTTCATGGATCGCGTGCCCTTCTATGGAATGTTGGTGGTCTGCAACGATGATCCGCTCCTGCGGCGACTGTTTCCGCAGATTCGGCGCCGAACCGTTACCTATGGAACCAGGCGGGGCTCAGATTTCCATATCAAGCCGCGTGAGCCGCTGCGTAACCCTAGTGAAACTCCGCCTGTTAGCCGGTTTCAAGTGAGCTATCGAGGCCAGGACCTCGGTGAGTTCCGTCTACACGTGCCGGGTATGCACAATGTTCTGAACGCGACGGCGGCTGCGGCAGTCGGAGTCGGCCTCGACATCCAAATGGAGCAGATTCGCATGGCGCTGGAAAGCTTTCGGGGCGTGGATCGCCGGTTCCAACTGTGCGGAAAAGCCGGCGGAGTGAGTGTGATCGACGATTACGGGCATCATCCGACGGAGATTCGTGCCACCCTGGCCGCTGCGCGGGAATGCGGCTTCCGCAGGATCCACGTGATTTTCCAACCGCACCGCTACACCCGGACGCGCGATCTCATGGATGAATTCGCCCACGCTTTCCACGGTGCGGACACGCTTTTTCTTCTGGATATCTATGCCGCCGGTGAGCAACCTCTCGAGGGCGTAACGGGAGAAACCCTAGTGGGACGCATTCAAGCGTCCGGTCGACAGGATGTTCGATATATGAGCTCGTTTGCCGAGGCTGCGGAATCCGCCGCCGCTTCAGCAGGCGATGGAGACATGATCTTGACCTTGGGCGCGGGCAATGTTTTCCAACTCGGACCGATGATCATGGAAGTGCTCCACGCCCGGGAGGCTGCTGTCGGAACCGAGCTGGCCGTCGCTAGCCCAAACATCGCTGCCAGCTCGAAGTAGGAGTTCGGGGGGGCAATGCCTTGGACTTCTCGTTCCCTCGTCCGCACATAACATGTGGCAACAATCCCGGATAACGAATTGCCCACTCTGTCGTCTAAATCCAGGTAAGCAGGAGTAGAGACATGGCTTCCGACAAAGCATTGTATTGGGTGGCCGCCGCGGTGATCGTCCTGGGCATGAGTTATCATCATGGATTCGTAGATAGATCCGGAGACTGGACTCAGCAGCTAGCCGACCGCTCTCTCTCCCTCGCCGACGAGGTTTCAGATCAAGCAGTGCGCCTGGCGGGCATGGGGCAAACGATCTTCAGCCGAAGTGAGTTAGGCTTTGTTCGCCCTGAAGCAGGTATGGCCCGGGTACAGACTCGTTTGGCCTGCGTTCAGACGGAACTGGCCCGGCGGCGAGCCGAGATGGTCCGATCGCAAGCAGAAAGAGCTCGCGCAATTGCTCTCGAGCAAATGCACCATGCGGTCGAGGCTCGCCCGCGGCGGGATTTTGTGATGGAACCGCCGCGACCTCCGGCAATACCGACCGACGACACGATTTAATGCCGCGAACCCGGTAAAAAAGTCCGCCTACCCGGATTCGCTGAGTGCAGAACCTGGATGGTCCCCGACCGAAACTGCTTAGGTGCACTTCTGTGCAAAACGAACCAAATTTTCTCTATCTCAATTGTCAAAAAGCAGTTATAGTAATTTTCGCTCAGCGATTCCCTGACGACAACTGACCTGGGTTGATGGCGAGGAAAAGCAGTCCCACCATCTCGCAGGAAGAGTTGTATCCACTGACCGACGACGTGGTCCGCGAGGATCTGGACGACGCGCGACTGCTGGACTTGGACGTGGAACAGGAATCGCCCTTCCTGCGAGCCCAAAAACGCGTATCAGTTCGGCGCGCTTCACTTCCGAGGAAAACTGCCACCCTACTGATCTGGGCCGCAGTGGCTGCCGCCCTCATCTTCCTGTGCAGCATAGCCGTTGCTTCTCTTTACCACTATGGTGAGAGATCCTGGCGCTTCCGGGTCGAATCAAGCGATGACGTTGAAATTATCGGGCTCGAAAACGTTACTCGCGCCCAGGTAATGGAGGTCATGGGCGGTGATATCGGCCGCAACATTTTTTTCGTACCGCTGGCCCAGCGGAAGGTGCAGTTGGAGCAGATCCCTTGGGTCAAATCGGCCAGCGTGATGCGATTTGTCCCCAACCGCCTCAAGGTGGAGATCCACGAGCGGACGCCGGTCGCGTTCGCCCGCGTAGGCTCGAGGATCCTACTGGTCGATGCCGCGGGCATGCTGATGGAATTGCCAGGTAAGAAAAAGTATTCATTCCCCGTCATGCTGGGAATGAATCCTGGCGAACCGCTTTCGACTCGCACTGCGCGCATGAAAATCTACAACGACATGGTGAGCCAGTTAGATTCCAGCGGCGCTCACTACTCGCAAGAACTCAGTGAAGTCGATCTTTCCGATCCAGAAGATGTCAAGGTTCTCGCCAACAATTCAGGGGGAGAAGTGCTCGTGCACCTTGGGTCCTCCAACTATCTCGATCGATACAAAGTTTATGTAACCCATGTGCAGACCTGGCGGCAGCAATTCGACAAGCTGGAATCAGTAGACCTGCGTTACGACCGACAGATCATTGTGAACCCGGACTTGCAAGGCACCGTGCAGCGGGCTCCACTCACGGCGTCCGCCGCCAAAAAAGCTATGGCGGCAGGAGTGAAGCCGGCCGCGCTGTACAGTCGTGAGACGGTGGCGGCGAAACCGGCTGTCACTGTGCCCAACAATAAGGCCAGCCAGGCCTCGGCGAAGAAGAACCCTGCCAAGCCGGTCCACCACAAGGCTACGGCAAGAAAAACACGGCCAAAGACAAAGACCAAGGCAATAGCTGGGTCGACGACGGGCGCGCAAAAAACGGCAAATCCGTCAGCGCCTTCAACTAACAGCAGCGCCGCCCAAGCAACGAAGAAACCAAGCCCAGCGATTATTCGGGGACAGGAACCTCAATAAGTATGGCAAATCAGTACCAGCGTCTTCTGACTGCAATTGATGTGGGCAGCGCCAAGACCTGTGTGCTGGTGGCGGAGACCACGGACGGATTACGGTATCGCGGACATGGTGTGAGCGAATCGCGCGGTTCACGCAAGGGCGTCATCGTCGACTTGGAGAAAGCCGTTGGCTCGATCCAGAAAGCCGTGGAGCAAGCCGAAGACGTGGTCGGCGCTCCCATTGAGCATGCGCTACTGGGAGTTGCGGGGGCCCATGTTCGCGGCGTGAATGGACACGGAGGTGTGAGCTTTGGCACGCGCCCGCGAGAGATTACGCGTGACGAAATTCGCTTAGCGGTTGATAAGGCCCGCGCCATTTCTCTGCCGGCGGATCGTGAGATCCTGCACCTCTTGCCACAAGAGTTCATTCTCGACGATCAGACCGCGGTGCACGATCCTCTGGGAATGATGGCGACACGCCTGGAGGTGCGGGTCCACATAGTGACCGCAGCCTCAAGTGCGACCCAGAACGTAGTCACTGTGGTCAATCGCGCTGGAGTGCACGTCGATGACACCGTATTTGAACCACTCGCGTGCGCCGATGCGGTCCTGCGTGCCGATGAACGGGAATTGGGCGTGTGCCTGGCCGAGGTTGGCGCCGGCTCGACCAGCTTGATTGTCTTTCAGGAGAGTGCAGTTGCTCATACCGCAGTGATTCCGATTGGCGGCGATCACTTTACCAGTGATGTCTCGCTGGGCCTGAGTACTCCGGTGGCGGAAGCCGAGAAGATCAAGAAGCTTTATGGCAATGCGATTGCGACCCTCGTTCCAGAGGGAAATGAAGTAGAAGTCCCGTCGGTAGGAGATCGGCCGTCACGTCTGATCTCTCAGCGCATGGTCGGAGAGATTCTGGAGCCAAGGGCCCGTGAACTGTTCGAAATGCTACGTGACAACCTCCGCCAAACCGGCATGCTTGATCTTTGCGCTGGTGGCGTGGTGCTTAGCGGAGGAGCATCACGTCTACCAGGGACCCTCGACATTGCGGAATCGGTACTGCGACGCCCCGTGCGATTGTCCTGGCCCACGCCTTTGGCGAAGATGCCCGCGACTTTGGCAGAGCCGGAGTACGCCACAGTTTTGGGGATGATTTTCTACGGGCACCGGGCCCGGCTCGCTCGCGGCATTCAGGACGAGCGCTGGAGCGCGCGCCTGAAGGCCATGTTCGTGGGAAAGGGTGCATAGATGCCTGGAGACATAGATCGCAAGGTCTTTCGGCGAAGGCAAGAAGGTAAGTGGTAAGTAGACACGTGAAGTGAAAGGCAAATTCAATAAAAGGCGGCGGAGATGAAAAAAGAAAACGATATTCGCATCAGTTTTAACGAAGAGGCCCGCAACGACGCCAAGATCAAAGTCATCGGCGTAGGTGGGGGCGGCGGCAATGCTGTGAACCGCATGATCGATGCTGGCATGGAGGGCATCGAATTCGTGGTAGCCAACACTGATCTGCAGGCGCTGCGTATGTCGCGCGCGCCGGTGAAAATCCAACTGGGCGTCAAGCTTACGAACGGGTTGGGCGCAGGGGCCAACCCTGAGGTCGGGCGCAAAGCAGCGCTTGAGGATTCCGACAAGATCATCGAGGCGCTCGAAGGCGCGGACATGGTATTCGTTACCACTGGTCTCGGAGGAGGAACCGGCACCGGAGCAGCTCCCATCATCGCCTCGCTCGCCAGCGAGATGGGTGCGCTCACGGTTGCGGTAGTCACCAAGCCCTTCGCATTCGAAGGAAAGCGCCGCATGCAACAGGCAGAGCGCGGCATCTCTGAGCTAATGGACTCCGTGGACACCACCATCGTTATCCCCAATGAAAAGCTGCTCGCAGTCGCGCAAGATGCCGGTTTCTTCGAGTCCTTCCGCGTGGCCGACGATATCTTGCGTCAAGGCGTGCAAGGTATCTCCGACATCATCACAGTCCCGGGGATTATCAACCGCGACTTTGCAGACGTGAAAGCCATCATGGCTGGAATGGGCTACGCCGTGATGGGAACTGCCAGCGCCAGCGGTGCGCGTCGGGCCACTGAGGCGGCGCAAAAGGCCATTGCCTCGCCGCTGCTCGAGGCCGGCGCGATCGATGGCGCACGCGGTATTCTCATCAACATTACCGGTTCGACGTCGCTTAAATTGGCCGAGGTGCAGGAAGCTTGCACAATTATCCAGAGCGCCGCGCACGAGGATGCCAACATCATCTTTGGCGCCGTGCTTGACGAAAAGACTAAAGACGCGGTGAAGATTACCGTCATCGCGACCGGCTTCAAGGATTCGGACAAGCGGCACCGCCATCTGGAGGCGCGAAGCAGCTTTGCCTCGCACGACTATCCTGAGTCCGATCCGGAGTTCGATTCCGAGCCTGCGCCTCCGCCGCCGATGGTGATGGAGCAAGCCGGGCAGCAGACATCTGTCGCGCCGTCCACGGCCGTGTCAATCGAGACCATGCGCAGCGCGATCATTGCCAACTTTGAGCAGGAGGACCTTGACGTGCCTGCGTTCTTGCGTAAGCGCGGCGAACCAATCTAAGGTTTCGAATCGGCAAAGGCGACATACGCGCCTAGTCCGATGAGAGTTAAACCCGTCGCCGTGCGTTGCCGGCGGCGCAGGAGTGCCGATGTCCGTAGTCGGACGCCGATCGGGGCGGCCATGAGCGTTACCACCACGTCACAAGCCGTGTTCAGCGTGACCGACATGCTGCCGAGTATCAGGAACTGCCAGATCACGCTGCCGTGCCCGCGGCTTACAAATTGAGGAATGAAGGCCAGAAAGAAGAGGGCGGTCTTCGGATTTAAGACCTCGGTCGCAATCCCTTGCCAGAAGGGGCTCTTGCGCGCACCGACGGCAGGTAGGGAAACTTCCTCCTCTCTCCTTGCGCTCAGTATCATCCGGAATCCCAGGTAGACGAGGTAAGCCGCGCCAGCATATTTGACCACCGCGAAAGCGGTCGCCGATGTCGCCA
>Ga0210401_10001266_pt1 | contig 29580 bp, 28 predicted proteins | sample IncBWH32MmetaG_FD_150866 | JGI IMG/M metagenome (GOLD analysis project Ga0210401, IMG submission 150866) | Forest soil microbial communities from Barre Woods Harvard Forest LTER site, Petersham, Massachusetts, United States - Inc-BW-H-32-M | ecosystem: Environmental > Terrestrial > Soil >...
GCCCGGCAGCATCGCGCGCCAGATTACGCGTGCCATTCACGAAGTGGATCCGCAGGCGGCTGTTACGCACGCAATGACTTTGGAGCAGGCACGTTATGAGTCCATGGCATCTCCGCGCGTGACCACTACCCTGCTGGGGTTATTCGCGGCACTCGCGTTACTGATCGCAGCATCGGGCATCGGTGGAATTATGGCTCTCACAGTGAGCCAGCGTGTTCGCGAGATCGGAATCCGCATTGCTTTGGGGGCGCAGCCTTCTGGGATTCTAAAGATGATTCTAGGGCACGGCTTGCTGCTCGCCTCGATTGGCCTCGCAATTGGAGTCGCGGGAGCACTCTCACTCAAGGGGCTGGTGAAGTCACTGCTGTTTGGAGTTGCGCCCGCGGATCCGGTGACGTTTGCGGTGGTTGCGATTGTGCTTGGCGGAGCGGCGCTGCTCGCAAGCTATGTGCCTGCTCGGCGAGCCGCCTCGATTGATCCCATCGACGCGCTGCGGATGGAGTGATGGCCGCCGGTTCGAGCGGTAGCGTTGTCGCATGTTACGTTGGGATCCTTTGCCGCGCTCAGGATGACAGGCGTTTCCACAGCTCGATGGAATATCGTGCCGGTGAAGACTGCGTTTTGTATTGCACGGTATTGGTTCCTACAACTTCCGAATCCCTATAAACTGAGATAGCGTTCTTCTTTCGCGGTTGCCATGCGTGCGGTGGTTTGCGCGAAGCGTTCCGAACAAGCGTCCATGCCATGCTGAAACGACTATTCCTACACTACATCGCCGAGGAGGCGCGCCCGATGTTGCGCCTGGCCATCCCGCTCGTTCTTGCAGAACTGGGCTGGATGACAATGGCGATTGTGGACACGATGATGGTCGGACGGCAGGCTCACAGCGCCGAGGCCATCGGAGCGGTAAGCTTGGGCAGCATTCTTTTCAACGCTGTGGCAATCTTTGGTACCGGCTTGATGCTCGGGCTCGACACGCTCGTTTCGCACTCCTACGGAGCCGGCGATGTAGAAGATTGTCACCATTCGCTTGTGAATGGTGTGTACTTGAGTTTGGGGATCACGCCTTTTCTGATGGGGATCGTGCGGCTGTTCGAACCCGTGCTCCGCTCGCTCGATATTCCGGCTCCGGTGCTGAATCAAGCGATTCCATACCTGCGTGCGTTGAATTGGGGCACGCTGCCGCTGTTGCTCTACTTTGTCTTTCGCCGCTATCTCCAAGGCATGAACCTTGCCAAGCCGGTGATGTTCGCTCTGATTTCCGCAAATTTCGTGAACCTCGTGGGGAACTGGGCGCTTGTGTACGGTCATCTAGGGTTTCGAGCGATCGGGACTGTCGGTTCCGGATTGTCCACTTGTATCGCGCGAATTTACATGATGACTGTGCTGCTCGTTTACGCGGTGTATTACGATCATCGCTATCAGACTGGACTCCGCGACACGCCGCGGCTGCCGAATTTCCTTCGCATGTGGAAGCTCGTCCAACTGGGATTTCCAGCAGCGACACAATTTGGAATGGAGGTCGGCGTGTTCGCGGTGTGCACGGCGCTGATCGGAAAGCTTGGTGCGGTTCCGCTCGCAAGCCATCAGGTGGCGCTTAACAGCGTAAGCCTTACTTATATGGTCCCGCTCGGAATTGCGTCTGCAGCGGCAGTGCGAGTGGGGCAGGCGCTGGGGCGAGGCGACCCGCATGGAGCAAGCCGCGCCGGATGGACGGCACTGGCGTTGGGGATGAGCTTCATGTTCTGCATGGGCGTGATTCTGTTTTTGGCGCCGGATTCGATCGCGCGAGTGTACACACCCGATCCCGTGGTGATCCACGCGGCGGGCGTGCTGTTGTATGTGGCTGCTTTCTTCCAGTTATTCGACGGGATGCAAACCGTGGCGACCGGCGCGCTACGCGGGGCAGGCGATACGCGGACACCAATGCTTTGCCACTTGATTCTGTACTGGGGAATTGGATTGCCTCTGGGCGCATACCTTTGTTTCCGGCTGCGTTGGGGTGCGCCGGGGTTGTGGACGGGTCTATGCGTCGCGCTAATCCTGATCGGTTGCGCGCTGCTCTACTTCTGGCGACGGAAAGAACGATTATTCGCGACGGATGAGTTCGCCCGGCTGAGAGAAAGCGTCAGTATCGAGGAATCTGCGTAAGCATCTATCGCTGACGATGAGAAAAGGACATTGTTGAGCCGCCACCCGAGCGGCTGAGCTACAATCGGGCATCAGGCAGCCTTTATAAACATGCGCAATTCATTCATGGCTCGCGCGATCGAGCTTTCTCTTGAGAATATCCGTGCCGAGCGAGGGGGACCTTTCGCGGCCGTCGTTGTGAAAGACGACAAGATCATTGCGGAAGGGACCAACTGCGTCACGTCGACGAATGATCCAACGGCGCATGCGGAAGTGGTGGCGATTCGCGCGGCCTGCAAACATCTGGGGAACTTCGAATTGAAAGGCTGCGAAATTTACACCACCTGCGAGCCGTGTCCCATGTGTCTGGGCGCGATCTATTGGGCCCGGCCGGCGCGCGTTTATTTCGCGAATACGGCTGCGGACGCGTCCAAGGCCGGATTTGATGATTCGTTGATTTACGAAGAAATTCCGCGGCCGCACGCGCATAGGAAAATTCCCCTGATACCGATGATGCGGGAAGAGGCGCTCGAAGCGTTTCATTTGTGGGTGTCGAAGCCGGATAAGACCGCCTATTGAGGGAAGCTTGATGGCAACCCGGGTTATCGGAAAGTCCGTGCCGCGTAAGGAAGGCCGGGAGAAAGTGACGGGCCGCGCGAAATATGTGGACGACCTGAAATTTCCCGGCATGATCTTTGGCGCGACGATTCGCAGCCCCGTGGCGCGCGGACGGATTCTTGACATTCATTTCGAGCCCGGCATTCCCTGGGAAGAATTTACAGTCGTCACCGCAAAGGATATTCCCGGCAAGAATTGCATCGCACTTCTCATTGACGATCAGCCGTGCCTTGCTGCTGAATTTGTGAACCATCCTGAAGAGCCTGTGGTCCTGCTTGCGCATCCTGACAAATATTTGCTGGAGGAGGCTCGGCGCGGTGTGCGCATCGAAATCGAGTCGCTGCCCGCGATTTTTTCGATGGATGATTCGCTGGAGCGCAAGCATGTGATTTGGGGAACGGACAACATTTTCAAATCCTATCAAGTGAACAAAGGGCACGTGGAACACGCGTTGCGGGAAGCCGACTTGATCGTCGAAGGAATCTATGAAACCGGCGCGCAGGAGCAGCTCTACATCGAGCCGCAGGGAATGATCGCGCAGGCCAACGCGGAAGCAGGCGTTACGGTATGGGGGTCGCTGCAGTGCCCGTACTACATTCACAAGGCGCTGGTCGTGCTGTTTGGATTGCCGAAAGACCGCGTGCGAGTGGTGCAGGCGGAGACGGGTGGGGGATTTGGCGGCAAGGAAGAATATCCGTCGATGATTGCCGGGCACGCGGCGCTTCTTGCGTGGAAATCTGGGAAGCCGGTGAAGATTATTTACGACCGAGCGGAAGACATGGTGGCGACGACGAAGCGGCATCCATCGCGGACGAAGCATCGGACGGCGGTGACACGTGACGGAAAATTGGTGGCTATCGACATTGACTTCACGCTGGATGGCGGAGCGTATGAGACTCTGTCGCCGGTCGTACTTTCGCGCGGGACGATCCACGCTGCTGGACCGTACCGCTGTCCGAACGTGCGAATCCGCAGCCGGGCCGTCGCAACGAATGCTCCTCCTCATGGTGCGTTCCGCGGATTCGGGGCGCCGCAGAGCGTGTTCGCGCTCGAGCGGCATCTCGATTGTGTTGCGGAGGCTGTAGGATTGGCGCCGGATGAATTCCGGCGACGGAATTTCATCCAGCAGGGCGAGACGATTGCTGTCGGGCAGGTGATCCACGAAAAAGTGGACATGGGCCGATTAATGGATCGCGCGTTTGAATTGAGCGGCTATCACGAGAAGCGCAAACGATTCGAAGCGGAAAATCCGGGGAAAATGATTCGGAAGGGCATTGGGTTCGCTTCGTTTTTTCATGGCGCCGGATTCACGGGCTCCGGCGAGGAGCACCTTGCATCAGAGGTGGCGGCTGAAGCGACTCGCGACGGCCGAGTGCGCGTGATGGCTGCGAGCACCGAAATGGGCCAAGGAACCAATACGATTTTTTCTCAGATTGCGGGCGAGGCCCTCGGCATTGACCAGGATCAGATTGCAATCGTGCAGCCTGACACGGCGAACGTGCCGAACAGCGGACCGACGGTTGCATCCCGGACGTCGATGATCGTTGGCAAGTTGGTCGAAACTGCTGCGCTGGAGATTCGCACGAAACTGATAAATGGCGGTTATCTTCCAGCCGAATACAACGCAGCAGAGTTCGCCGAAGCGTGTCGGCGATATTTGGATCGAGTCGGACCGCTAACGTCATTCGCGAAATACGAACATCCTCGCGATTTGTTCTGGGACGACGAACGCTATGAGGGGCACGCCTACGGTGCTTATGCCTGGGCTGTGTATGTGGCGGAGGTGTCGGTTGATATGCGCACCGCCGAAGCGCGCGTCGATGATTTCGTCGCGGTGCAGGAAGTGGGCAAGGTGATTAATCCTGTTCTTGCGGCGGGCCAGATCGAAGGAGGGGTCGCGCAGGGAATCGGCATGGCGCTCTATGAGAACGTCGTGTGGCGGGAAGGCCGCATGGTGAATGGGCAGATGACGAATTACATCATGCCGACGTCGATGGACGTTCCGCCGATTCGCGTTTTCTTCGAAGAAAATCCGTACGAGCGCGGACCTGCGGGCGCGAAAGGGATCGGCGAGTTGCCGCTTGACGGTACGGCTCCGGCGATTGCTAACGCGATCGCGCACGCCACCGGTACGAATATTACCCGCGTGCCGGTAACTCCGGAAGTCCTCAGCGAACTGCTTGAGAGCATTCATGTCTGATCGCGCGAAAAAGATTCGCGTGAGATGCACGTTGAACGGGACTGCGGCGACCCTGGAAGCGTACCCGATGGCGCGGCTTCTCGACGTGCTGCGCGACGAAGTGGGCTTGACCGGCGTGAAAGAGGGTTGCGGAGAGGGGGAGTGCGGCGCGTGCAGTGTGGAGCTGGACGGCGAGATCGTGAACAGTTGTCTAATTCCGGTGCTGCAAGCGGAGGGCGCAACGATTCGGACGATCGAGGGCGTAGCGACGGGAGATCAGCTGCACGCGGTGCAACAGGCTTTCATTACTTACGGCGGTGCGCAGTGCGGTATATGTACACCAGGCATGGTGCTGGCAGCCGTGAACCTTTTGAAGCGCAAACCTCACGCGACGGAAACAGAAATTCGCGAGGGGCTTTCGGGGAACCTTTGCCGCTGCACCGGTTACACCAAAATATTCACTGCCGTGATGGCGGCTTGCCGCGATATGGATCGCACAGTTGAGGGCTAGCCTTCCGTCTTACGAGCTGCTCGCGCCGCGGAATCTTGGTGCTGCGCTCGAAATGCTGGCACGGGAGACCGGCGTCTGGCGGCCTCTTGCCGGCGGCACGGATTTGATGGTATTGCTCGAAGCCGGAAAACTGCCGCATCGAAAATTCCTGAGCATTTGGAAATTCGCGGAATTGCGCGGGATTGACGTGTCGTCTGAATCGTTGTCTATTGGCGCGCTTTCGACCTATACCGAGATTCAGCGAAACGCCATTTTGCAGCGTGAGTTTCCTCTGTTGTGCCGCGCGGCATCTGAAACCGGAAGCGTAGCCACTCAGAATCGCGGAACACTTGGCGGAAACATCGCCAATGCTTCGCCGGCAGCGGATTCACCGCCGGCTCTCGTGGTCTACGACGCTGAAATCGAGCTTATTTCTGCGAAAGGGGCTCGGCGGGTGGCGTACGGTGATTTTCACACGGGCTATAAGAAAATGCGGATGCGCAACGATGAGCTGGTCTGGCGCATTCACCTGAATCGCACGTTGAATCGACGCAAGGAATACTATCGGAAGGTGGGAACACGAAGAGCGCAGGCGATCTCGAAAATATGCTTTGCGGCTTCCGCGAGCGTTGAGAAGGGCCGAATTAACGACGTAAGGATTGCACTGGGCAGCGTTGCTCCCACGGTTTTCAGGGCTACAGAGACAGAGAAGATTTTGGGAAGTGAAAAGCTCACTAGTTCTCTGCTGGAAGCAGCGCAAGCCACACTGGGTCGGGAAATATCACCGATTGACGATATGCGCTCGACTGCGGTCTACCGGCGCCGCGTGGCGCAGAACCTGCTCGGCGAATTCTTTCACTTGATGAATACCTAGACGTGCATGCCAAATTCACCCAGCTCACCGGCCGACCTCACAGAAGTACCAGATCTGATTGTTCGCGGGCGGCGAGTGGTAACGTCAGAAGGCGAGCGTGCGGCTGCGATTCGCGTGCGGGGTGGCGTTATTTCCGCGATTGCCGCGTTTGACGACTTACCGAAGGGCTCCGTCGTACACGAGGCTCACGACTTTGTTGTGATGCCGGGAATCGTCGACACCCACGTCCACATCAACGAGCCGGGCCGCACGGAATGGGAAGGTTTTTCGACGGCCACTCGTGCTGCGGCGGCTGGTGGAATCACCACTCTGATCGAAATGCCGCTCAACAGTATTCCCGCAACGACGACCGCGGCGGCATTCCGCGAAAAACTGGCAGCGGCTGCAGGAAAACTTTGGGTGGACGTCGGTTTTTGGGGCGGCGTCGTTCCCGGAAATGCCAGCGAACTTCGGCCGCTGTGGGAAAGCGGCGTCTTTGGGTTCAAGTGCTTTCTCGTGCCCAGCGGCGTCGAGGAATTCGCGCAAGTTACCGAGGCCGATCTTCGGTCTGCACTTCCGGAGTTGGCTCAACTCAAAGTGCCGTTGCTCGTCCACGCTGAATTGCCGGGTCCAATCGTGCAGGCCACCAAGAAAATGTCCGGATCGGATGTAAGACGATATTCCACGTGGCTCGCGTCGCGCCCGCGTGCAGCGGAGAACGAGGCAATCGAGCTTGTTCTGAAACTGGCGCGTGAATTCGGTGCTCGCCTGCACATCGTGCATTTGTCTTCGTCGGACGCGATCCAGGCGCTGCAGCAAGCAAAGTCCAAGGGGCAGCCGCTCAGCGTTGAGACCTGCCCTCATTACCTGACCTTCGACGCTGAGGAAGTCGGTAACGGGAGAACCGAATTTAAATGTGCTCCGCCGATTCGTGAGAAGGACAATCGCGAAAAACTCTGGGCGGCGCTTGGTGATGGCACGATCGATTTCATCGCGACCGATCATTCGCCATGTCCCCCTGCGATGAAGTCGCTCGAAACGGGCGATTTTCTCAGCGCGTGGGGAGGAATTGCGTCGCTCGAGCTGAGCCTGCCGGCGGTGTGGACGGCGGCCTCGTCGCGAGGCTATGCTGTGCCGCGGCTAGCAGAGTGGCTGTGCAGCGGTCCTGCGCGTCTGGCGGGACTCGAGCGGAAAGGAAGGATCGCGGTGGGTTGTGATGCCGATTTTGTGATCTGGAATCCGGATGGCAGGTTCACGGTCGATCCCGCAAAGCTTCATCAGCGACACAAAATCACTCCGTATGCAGGGCGCGAACTTTTGGGTGTCGTCGAGACGACATTTCTTCGCGGGCGCAAAATTTTCGAAAGAGGCGAGTTCTCTCCCAGTCCGCTGGGCCAGATTCTTCGCCGAGGCAGCGCGTGAACCAGTTCACTCGCTTTGTCGATCTGGCATCGCAGCGGCTCGGTGGCCGTGTGCTGGAAGCGAATGACGATTTTTTTGCGCCCAAGGACAATCTACTGAAGCCGTCAAAGCCGATTTTCATCCAAGGCAAATATACCGAACGTGGCAAATGGATGGATGGCTGGGAGACGCGGCGGCGTCGGACGCCTGGCTACGACTGGTGCATCATCCGACTGGGCCTGCCGGGAGTGATTCGCGGCGTTGTGGTGGACACAAGCTTCTTCACGGGAAACTTTCCTTCGCACTTTTCGCTGGAGGCCTGCGACCGGGGAAACCGTCCGTACCGCGGCGAAAAGGCGCTCTCGAAATCTGACGGGACAAACTGGATCGAAATCGTGCCGAAGACGTCGCTCGAAGGCGACTCGCAAAATCAATTCGCCCTGGATGACTCCCGCCGCTTCACTCATCTTCGCCTGAAGATTTACCCGGACGGCGGGGTAGCCCGGCTTCGCGCGCACGGGGAAGTAGTGCCGGACAGCAAATTATCCAAGCGCTCGGAAACTGATCTCGCCGCGGTCGAAGCCGGTGGAAGCGTGCTCGCATCCAGCGATCAATTCTACAGCGAGCCGCTGAATCTTCTGATGCCAGGACGCGGCAAGGATATGAGCGACGGCTGGGAAACTCGCCGCAGGCGCGGGCCCGGGCATGACTGGGTGATTTTGAAGCTTGGAATGCCCGGAACTATTCGTCGCATCGAGGTGGACACGGCTCACTTCAAAGGAAATTTTCCAGAAAGCTGTTCACTCGAAGCCAGCTACGTCGCTCAAAAAGAAGACACGAACGCTAGTTTAGAATCCGCGGACTGGAAAGAAGTGCTGCCTCGGATGCTACTCCGAGCCAACAGGCGTCACTTCTTCCGAAAGTTGCAGGAAGTCGGCGCGGTTTCGCATGTCCGATTCAATATTTATCCTGACGGAGGCGTGAGCCGCCTGCGTATTTTCGGCCGTCCCGTGGGCTTTCAGGATCAGCTAAAGGGCCTCGAACAAATCAATAATTTGCCGGCTGCAGCGGCGCGCAAGGCCCTACTCGATTGCTGCGGTTCAATTACCTGGGCCGACCAGATCATTTCACAGCGCCCTTTCACGACGGACGCAAAACTGTTCGAGAGCGCCGAAAAAATCTGGGCACAGCTCGACCCAAAGGAATGGTTACGCGCGATCCGGCAGCATCCGCCGATCGGCAGCAAGCGCCGCAATTCAAAGCAGTCTGGAACCGCACGTAAATGGTCGACGGGCGAACAATCCGCGGCGCAAACGTCATCCCCTGAGACGCTGGCTGTTCTTCACGCCGCCAATCAGGCCTACCATGCAACATTCGGGTATGTGTTCTTGATCTGCGCAACCGGGAAAAGCGGCGACGAAATCCTGCAATCGCTTCGTCAACGTCTGGCAAATGATCCTGACAGGGAATTGCGCGTGGCTGCGGATGAAATGCGAAAGATAATCCGGCTGCGCTTGGAGAAGCTACTCAGCTCATGAGCGACATCACGACACACGTGCTCGACGTTTCGATAGGCCGGCCTGCCGCAGGCGTCCCTGTCATCCTGGAAATTCAAAAGGCAGCCGACTGGAAGGAATTGTCCCGCGGCGCCACGGATTCGGATGGACGGCTCCGGCATCTCCTCGCGCCCGGCTCACTCGTGAAAGGAACGTACCGGCTGACGTTTGAAACGGAGTCCTATTTCAAATCGCGCAGGGTGGAGGGACTTTATCCGCTAGTTACGATCGTATTCCAAGTTCGAGACGCGAAAGAGCACCACCATATTCCGCTGCTGCTGAGCCCATTCGGATATTCCACGTATCGCGGGAGCTGACGGATGGCCATCAAGCTGGGCGCAAACAACTACGGTAAGTCCGGCATTAGGCTGCTCCGCGTAGTAAAGCAGCAGGGCCGGCACGATATTAAGGAGCTGACCATTCGCCTCCGCTTTGAAGGCGACTTTGAGACGGCGCACACGAAAGGCGACAATCAGAAAATTCTGCCCACAGACACGATGAAGAATACGGTGTACGTCCTTGCGAGGCAGTATCCGGTGGAAGCCGTCGAGGAATTCGCGCTACATCTCATCGAACACTTTCTCACCTACAATCCCCAGGTGTCGCGTGTTCGAATCGAAGCGAGTGAAAATCTGTGGGAACGGCTAATCCTCGGCGGAAAACCGCACTCCTCGGCCTTTACGCGAGCCGGAGACGAGAAACGCACGGCCGTGTTGATAGGTACCCGAGAAGGAACCACCATTCGCGCGGGCATCGACGATTTGATCATACTGAAGACCACCAAGTCTGCGTTCGAAGGATTTCTCCGCGACCCTTACACGACGCTCAAGGACGATCGCGATCGCATTTTATCAACGGTGATTCACGCGGACTGGCTTTATGAAGGCGGCGATGTCGAATTTAGCCCCATTTGGCACGGCGTGCGCCAGACGATGCTCGAAACCTTCGCCGAACACGATAGCCACTCACTTCAACACACACTGTACGCGATGGGTGAGGCGGTCCTTAACAACTTCGATCGCATCGGCGAAATTTATCTCTCGCTTCCCAACAAGCATTTCACTCCCGTCAATCTTGCTCCCTTTGGAATGGACAATCCCGGCGAAGTTTTTCTGCCTACCGACGAGCCTCACGGCTTGATTGAAGCAACCCTGCGCAAGGGATGATCGCTGGACTTATTTCTTGCGCCCATCGAGAATCGTCACGAACGACACGCTGCGTAGCTTCGGTAGTGCTAGGCGCAAGAGAAAATATCCAGTCAGCTTCTCGCCACTCGATCGTCTCCTGCGTAAACCACGAATCGGTTGCCGCGCAGGAATCCGATGAGCGTCAGTCGAAGCTCGCGTGCAAGCTGAACCGCGAGGCTTGACGGCGCGGACACTGATGCTACTACCGGAATTCCAGCGACGATGGCTTTCTGAATAATTTCGAATCCCCCTCGTCCGCTGACAAGCAGTACGCAGTCGCTTAGCGGAATACGTTCATTGAGCAGGGCCCACCCGATGATCTTATCTACCGCGTTGTGCCGTCCAATATCCTCGCGAACGATCAATAGTTTCCCTCCGGAATCGAACAGCGCTGCGGCGTGAAGTCCACCCGTCCGTTCAAATACGTCCTGCGCAGAACGCAGTGCTTCGGGCAGGCTCACGAGCAGGTTAGGTGCGACGCGAAAATCCGGATTAGGTATCCGCAGCAGCCGTGAACGCACAGCATCAATCGAAGCCTTCCCGCAAATTCCACAGCTCGAGGCTGCAAAGAAGTGGCGCCGCAGCTTCTCGAAATCCGGCAGCGCTTCCGAGCTCAACTCGGCGCGCACAACATTGCCCCGCTTCCCATCGTTATCGCCAGTGACACTCTCGAGCGCGACAATCTGCTCGCGCCGCTGTACAAGACCTTCGGTAAACAGGAATCCCGCGGCGAGTTCCACGTCGTGCCCCGGCGTGCGCATTGTGACGCTGAGCGGATTTTCGCCGATCCGAATTTCGAGCGGCTCCTCGGCAGCCAGAAAATCGTCCTTGCGGGTCGCGATGCCGCCATTCCATTCCGTAACTTGCGTAAGATCGACGCTACGAGATGCTCGAGCCATCAGTGCTCCGGTTTCGCAATCCAGCTTCGAGAAAGAGGATAGCGCCGAATACGCTGTGGAAAGCAGCTAAAACGGGGCTGGCCCGTCCCGAGGGATTCGGGCCGAGCCAGTGGGCGTGCTTGGCATGAGGTAATGCGGGCGCTCCACTAATAAATGGTCGTTGTTAGCTGCGGGTAAATGAGGCGTGAAAAGTGAAACACAAAAAATGCTTCCATCGAGGCAGCGCCAAACAAAAACTTGGTCGCGAAATCAAGCGAATTCCACGAAATCGCTTCTCGTAATCCACAGCTGCTATAGCCAAACTGCGGTCACAGAGGTAGTATCTACGTTCTGTTTCGACCTTAGAAATGGTAATCGATGGCACAAACGATCACCCTGCCTGTTTCCGTGTTGGCTAAGAACGACGCTTTAGAGAAGTGGATGGAACGTGTCCTGAACCGGGGACAGAAGGTTCGCAAGACCTGGAGCGCCGCCGACGTCCATGATTTGCGCGTGGCATTGCGAAAATGCCGAACGATGGCGGATGCCCTTACCGACACCAATCCAAGCCCTGGCTGGAACAAACTCAAGAGAAATTCTAAGAAGATTTTCCATGCTCTCGGCGAATTGCGAGACGTTCAGGTTGAGCAAGAATGGGTCAAGAAACTCCTCTCCGGTGCAACGGACGCCAGGACCCAACTGTTGAAGCGATTGCGAGTGCTTGAGGTTGCACGATTGCGGGAAGCGCAGAAGGATCTCGATCACTTCGATCGCAAGGAGTGGCGAAAATTATCAAGAAAACTGCGCAACAAAGCCGATATGTTTCCGGTTGGAAGCGTTGTGTTTCAGCGGCAGGCTCTAATGAAGTTGAACGACGCGGTTGCGCTCTACCATCAGGCGAGGAAGCGGAAGAGCGGCGTCGCCTGGCACCGAGTTCGAATCGCCATCAAGCAATTTCGCTATATCGTCGAGAATTTCCTGCCGCAGCACTACGAAGCTTGGGCCAGAGATTTGAAGGAAACGCAGGACCTGTTGGGAGAGATTCACGATCTCGATGTGCTTCGGACCTATATTCGCCGCCGCTCCCGCGAACTGGAGCCGCAGCAGACGGTTGCGTCATGGCTGGAGCGAATTCAATCGGCGCGCACGGAGCGCCTCGAGAAGTTTCTCGCCAAAACAAACGGCAAAGAATCGCTCTGGCTTGATTGGCGGTCAGGGCTACAGGGAGGAAACACGCTGCTTCCCGTACTGGCCCGTGAAATCAGAACTGCTTACTCGGCCAGCTGACGCAGTGTTTTTGCCGTCACCAGCCACAGAAGTTCCCAATGCCCGTGCGAAGCGCCGCGCTCAAAGCATGCAACTCCCGCTTTCTTCATCGAAGTAAACACGCCGCGCGCCCCAGCCAGCTGCGAAATCATGGTATCCACATGAGGCGCATGACCAAAGCAGATCACTTCTTTCGCCTTCAGCCGCGAAAGTTCTTTCAAAAACTCCGCCGGGTCAGCTGCAGGCTTCAAGTGCTCACTGGAACGAATTTTGCTCGGAGCAAAGCCCAGCGCCTCCGCGAAAATTTCCGCGGTTTGTACCGCGCGTATTAAGGGGCTTGTGATGAAAGGGTCGGGCTTGATATCAAATTTTGCCAGTCCCAGCGCCGCTAAGCGCGTTTTCTTTACTCCCCGCGCAGTCAGCGGCCGCTCCGGGTCGGGCGGGCTGTTTGGATCTGTACGATCCACTGCAATTCCATGGCGCACGATATAGAGGATCATGTCTTAATCTTACGCCACCTTTTCCTTTTCTTTCCGCGGCTCCCGGCGAAACTCAGGCTTCAAATGGAACTCCTTTTCAAAAAGGTCGGCTTTTCGCTCCAGACCCAAGACATCTAATCGCGTACCTTCCGCCGCGCGAACATTGAAGATCGCCTTGCGGCCCGCAATTTGAACGTCCACCGCCGCAACATGCTGCTCGTGCTCGGATTCAAGTTTTTCTGCAATACGCAGCAAAGAGGTGAGAAGCCGTACTTGTCTTCGCCGCGCGCCGTCCAGCGCGGCATAGGACGCATGTTCAAGCTCAGGCTCCGATTTCGAATTATGATAACGCACCAGCGCCGCCACCATATCGCATCGCCAGCCGCGCAGAGTCGGAATCTCACCGTTGCGGATCAAGTATTCGCCATGCCGGTGATGCGATTTGTGGCTCACGGCGTCGCCCACATCGTGCAGCAAAGCAGCTATTTCCAGCACCAGCCGCAAGTCTGCTCCCATCTCATGCAACGGCCGAAGCTGATCAAACAGTGAAAGCGCGAGCCGAACCACCTGATCGGCATGCTGCTCGTTGTAATTGAAGCGCCGCCCAAACCATCGAGCGCCAGCAAGAAGCTCCTCGGCACGATCCTTCTCTTCCTCTGATGAGAGACAAGTCGAATATTGCGCCGCCACGAGATCCAGCAAAATGCCTTCGCGTACGCCCACGCCCGGCACAAGCATTGTGCGAATGTCGAGCCATTTCGCGAGCGTCGTGATAATAATAGCCGCGATTCCCATCACTTCGGCGCGGTCTTGTCTCACGCGGAATACTTTCATCCGCCCGGGGATATCCAGAGCAAGCAGCCGCCAGGTCTGATCTTTCAACAGCCGCACATTGATCGTTGGTGTCCGCCCAACAAAAGGCCCCGAAGCCAGGCGAACCAGGGCTTCCGCGTTGCCTCCGCACGCGACAGCTATAGTGCGAGACAATTTTGGCGGCGACGGCATCGCACTTCGAAGCAGCGCTAGGGTATGGAGCCGGAGCCGGTGTGCGTGATCTTCGTCGATGGCGCCCTGGATCGAATAAGTCTCCATCAGCCGAATCGTTCCAAGAGGCAGCGCGATTCGATGCTCCAACACACCGCGCTCGAAGAAGTTCAGCTCCAGGCTACCCCCACCTAAGTCGAAAATCAGTCGAGGTTGCACTTGATCGCCGAGCGCTCGGAAGACTGCCGAACAAACAAGCCGCGCTTCTTCTTCGCTGCTGATCACTTCGAGTTCAATGCCCGTCTTCCGCCGAATACGTTCCATCAGCGTGCGATAGTTGCGAGCTTCGCGTGCAGCGGCCGTCGCAACCGCGCGATAGTCGCTCACGTGATGCTGGTCCATCCGCTCGCGAAACCCTTCAAACGTACGTGCGGCGCGCGCAATCGTCTTCGAATCAAGAAGCCGGCGCGTAAACGCGTTATGGCCCAGCCGCACCGCCGCCCGTTCGTTGTCCAGAATTTGAATATGGTCGGGGGAGGTCGCTCGCGCGATTACGAGACGAATCGCGTTCGAGCCTGCGTCAATCGCCGCGAGCTGGACAGGGGCGGCCAATTTTCAGCGCCAGAGGTGCGCAAGTGCATGTGAGGGTTTGTAGTGGGTGCTCCGGATTCCCAGCGCGGACGCGATTCGCTTGCGCAGCACCCGGTTCACTTCGGAGACGCTTTCTTCGCCGTCTATTTCAATAAAGCCGTGCCGCTGCGACAGATAATCAAATTCCCGCCGGATCAGCGATTGATACCGGATAAATGATTGGAACAGATCGTTCGATAGCGACATATCGCGCCCCGACTCCCAGTAGCTGATTGTCTGTGATTTCTTGAACTCGCGATCGAAAGCAATCTCAGGTTTCACGTTGAGCCAAAAAGTCAGGTCCGGCCGCAGCGCCATTTCGTAGATTCCGTGCAGATAATCACGCCCGATTCCTCGCACCGCGGACCGCGCAATTAGCGTGTAAATATATCGATCGGCCAGAACGATTAAGCCTGATCGCAACGCGGGAAGAATTCGCCGTTCCAGTTGGTCGAAGAAGTCGGTGCTGTACATCAGCGCCAACGTCATCGGTGTTACCGAATTTTCGGCGAGCAACGTATCGATGTCGTCCGCAACCAAAAAAGACCGGCGCAAGCCCATCGTCTGTACCGCGAATCCTTCCGATTCGAGCCATTCGGTGAGCAGAGAAATTTGCGTCGAGCGTCCCGAACCGTCTGTGCCTTCGAGAACGAACAAAGTCCCGCTCAATTCTTCGAGCTTTACGCCCGGAAGCGGAACGCCATAAAAACGCGAGGGTATTTCGCTCTGCCCGTTCTTTTTCTTGCGTTTTTTTGTTTTGCTGGATGGATTGCCGTTTTTTGAGTTCACCGAGACCATTTTGTTGTGTGCGTCCATCCTATTTTTTCGGTGCGAACTGTGTGAGTTCCACTTTCTCGCCGAGCACTTGTCGCATAAGCTTCTGCAGCTTGTTCACCTGAACAGTTCCGTCCATCAACACGAAATGATCCGACTCGACCATGGAGTCGTAGTTCGAAAGAATCCGCTCCTGAAATATTCGGAAGCTCTCGGCGCGATCCAGCGAAATTCCCAGGTCCATTCCAGCCTCGTAATATTTCAATTTCGGCCGGCCCGCCACAATTCGGTTAACCGCCACGTCAAGCGGTGCGCGAAAGTAAAATGTGATGTCCGGGACAGGCGCAAAACTGTATAAATTCCGCAACCAGTGGGGCGAGCAGCCTCGCGCGGCGTCGCGAGCGAAAGCCGTGTAGATGTATCGGTCAGCAAGCACCAAATAGCCGCCATGCAGAAGCGGCAAAATCTGGCGTTCACAACGATCGGCGAAGTCCGCCGCATGGAGCAGCGAAAACGTGGTGGGCGTCAGCAGCCGGCGCTGTTTACCTCGCCGTGTAGCGGATTTCACGAGGGGAGAAGAATTCCATTCCGTGAAGTGAATCCGGTACCCGCCGATTTCCAGCCAGCGCTTCAGCAGATAAAGCTGCGTGCTTTTTCCTGACCCGTCGATGCCTTCCACCACTACAAGTGCGCCCGGATACTGCCTTTTCGGGGCAGGAGGCCTCACTATTGATGTTCGAGTCGTGGTCGATGCTTCGAGCAAAACCGTTGCCATAAGGGGCGCGCCTGATGAGAAACTTATCATACTTCGGAACTGTGAATCCCGAGTCAAAAAAGTGTTACAACCTAACAGCGGCCAACGGGTTGAACTTGGAGCCGAGAGCTGCGACTGCGCGAACGAACAAGGTATGCTTTAGATTCCGGACAGCTTGAGCCGGCGCACGAAACTGCAAAAGGAAGCCGATGCCAACTAACTTCACGAAGAAACTCATAGTCACTCCCGGGAAGAAGCACGTAAACCTCTCCAAGTGGGACCCTGACGACACGCTCGGTTGGGAGAAGGACCACAAGACGAAGGACAACCTCGAAAAATGCGCCAACCGGCTGGATGACTTGCAATACCTGATGTATGCGGAGAGAAAGCACGCTCTCCTAATCGTTTTGCAAGGGCTGGATGCGGCCGGAAAAGACGGTACGATTCGCCACGTAATGGATGGCGTCAATCCTCAGGGCTGCCATGTTGTATCGTTCAAACAGCCGTCAACCGAAGAGCGCTCCCACGATTTTCTCTGGCGCATCCATAAAGCGGTGCCGGCCATCGGCGATATCGGTATCTTTAATCGCTCCCAGTATGAGGACGTCCTGATCGTGCGCGTTCACAATCTGGTTCCGAAGTCGGAATGGTCCAAGCGCTACGATGAAATCAATAATTTCGAGCGAATGCTGACCCAGAATCGTGTTCGAATTTTGAAATTCTTCCTGCACATCAGCAAGGACGAACAAAAGAAACGATTCCAGGAGCGTATCGACGATCCGGACAAGCGCTGGAAGATCTCCGTGGACGATTTTAAGGAGCGACAATTCTGGGACGACTACACTGAGGCTTACGAGGACACGTTGCAGCGATGCAGCACAGACGAAGCTCCCTGGTTCGTGATCCCAGCGAATAAGAAATGGTTCCGCAACCTCGCCGTCTCCCACATTATCACGGAAACTCTGGAAGGCTTGAAAATGAAGTTCCCGCCTCCCACGGTGGACGTCAAGAAATTGAAATGGAAATAACCGTCGTGCTCTTGCAATTATCCGCGGTTATGAATACGCTCGGCGCGTCTCACCGTTCAGTAACCCTTACTTGCTTATCGGCCGATAGTTGAGATAGTTGCGGGCTCCGTTGTGCAAAATCGCCCAAGCGCCGTTTAATTGAGAAAGCAGCGATGAGTGACGCCGTCTTTCCTAGAAATTTCCTGAAGACGTACCCTCAGGCGGTACGCGGCGAAGGATGTTTTGTCTTCACCGCAGGAGGCCAGCGCTATCTCGATGCCTCCGGCGGAGCTGCCGTCGTCACCATTGGTCACGGCGTCCCAGAGATTGGCCAGGCGATGGCCGAACAGGCTACCCAGCTCGCCTACGCTCATTCCTCACAGTTCCACACAGAACCCTCTGAGAAACTCGCCCATCGTCTTCTCGCCCTCTCGCCCCGAGGAATGCGTCAGGGACGCGTATATTTCACCTCCGGTGGCTCCGAAGCCACAGAGACTGCCTTAAAGCTAGCGCGACAATACTGGGTCGAGCGAGGCGAAAAGAAGCGCTACCGGGTCATTTCGCGTTCCCAGAGCTACCATGGCGCGTCGCTCGGCGCCCTTTCGGTTTCGGGCAACGTTCGTCGCCGCGAGCCTTTTGCCCCAATGTTGCAGGAGTGGGGACATATTGCGCCCTGCTATTGCTACCGCTGCCCGCTTGGTCTCGAATACCCATCCTGCAATGTCGATTGCGCCGATGAACTCGACCGCTTGCTCGAGCGCGAGGGATCGCAGGATGTAGCTGCCTTCATTTTTGAGCCGGTGGTGGGAGCTACGCTAGGCGCTGTCGCGCCACCCGACGGTTATGCCCAACGGATCGCGGAAATCTGCCGCCGCCACAATATCCTCCTAATTGCCGACGAAGTGATGAGCGGCATGGGCCGAACGGGCAAGCCTTTTGCCGTCGACCATTGGAACGTTTCTCCAGACATGATTCTGGTCGGGAAGGGAATCGCGAGCGGCTACGCTCCTTTAGGAGCAGTCTTGGTTGGCGCAGATGTTGCCGAAACGATCTCTCGCGGCTCCGGCACCTTCCTCCACGGCTTCACGTACAGCGCGCATCCGGTGGCGACTGCGGCTGGGAACGCTGTGCTCGATTACATCGAGCGGGAGCGCCTCTTCGAACGCGTCGAGCCGGTCGGGCGTGAACTGCTTGCGGCGCTTGAAGCGCTTCGGCAATACTCCGTCGTCGGTGACGTACGGGGCAAGGGCCTGCTTCTTACTGTCGAAATCGTTCGCGACACGAAGACGCGCGAGCCTTTTCCGGCCGACGCGCACATGGCCGCGCGAATTCAGGAAGATGCGCTGGAAGCGGGTGTAATGACTTATCCGATGCAGGGCTGCGTGGATGGTACTCGCGGCGACCACATCCTGATTGCGCCGCCGTACACGATTACCTCCGCCATGATCCAAATGCTTGCGACCGGTCTGGGCCGCGCCTTCGCAGACCTCGAGAGGACTCATCTCGCCGGCATGGGAGGTACATCTGCGCTTGTCTGACCGGCCCTCCCGGTTCCCCCGATGGCTGATTTTGATTCTCTTCTTTTCTGTGGCCATGCTCGGTGCTGCCGAAGACATCGTCCCTATCACTGGCTTTTCATCAGGCGCAGCAGCACGAGAGAATGCCACCGAGCTGCGCTATCGAGCCAACGTCTCCACAGACCAAATCTCGAAATTTCACCGTTATCTCACAGCGGAGCCGCACCCAGCCGGATCGCCTCGGAACAATGAGCTTGCGCAATGGGTTGCCGCCCAATGGCGTGAGGAAGGGCTCGAAGACGTAACGATTCATCAGTACGAGGTCCTGAACTCATCTCCCCGCGACGTCTCGCTTGAGATGATTGCGCCCAAGAAGTATCGGGCGATGCTTCGCGAGGCCCCCTACGAAGTTGATCCGGATACGAAGAATCCAAATGTTTCGGGCGCATACCTCGGTTACTCGGCTTCAGGTGATGTGACTGCACCGCTCATCTATGCGCACAGCGGAAACCCTGAGGACTATGCCTACCTCCATAAGCACGGAATCGATGTCCGCGGGAAAATCGCGCTCGTGCGATATTCCAATCCATACAGCTATCGCGGGTTCAAGGCCCTCACCGCCGAACGGCTTGGCGTCGCCGCTCTTTTGATCTATTCCGATCCTGCCGAGGACGGCTTCAAACGAGGCGCCGTGTTTCCGGACGGCCCCTGGGGCCCAGAGACTCACATCCAGCGTGGTGCGATCACTTACGATTTTCTGGAGCCCGGTGATCCGCTCACTCCCGGCTGGGCTTCGGTGCCTGGCGCGAAGCGCATCCCTGCTGAGCAGGCTGTGTCGCTTCCAAAGATCGTGGCGGTGCCTCTTTCATGGCACGATGCTGAGCCGCTTCTCCAAAATCTCGATGGTGCGGTGGCGCCGGATGAATGGCAGGGCGGGCTTCCGCTCAAATATCGTCTCGGCGGAAAACGTGTGCGCGTTCATGTGAAGGTCGATATGAACACAAAGATCGAGCCTTACTACGTCTCTGAGGCGCGCATTCGAGGTTCAGAATCGCCCGATGAATGGGTCATTCTCGGCAACCATCGCGATGCTTGGGTATTCGGCGCCGTAGATCCTTCGAGCGGGACGGCTTCAATGCTGGAGCTCACTCGCAGCCTGGGGCAGCTCCTGAAACAGGGAATTCGCCCAAAGCGCACCCTGGTGATATGCAGCTGGGATGGCGAGGAATATGCACTCACGGGCTCCACGGAATGGGGCGAGCAGTATGCCGACGAACTCAAGAAGAAGGCGGTCGCTTATCTCAACGTCGACGAAGCCACCTCGGGCAAAGACTTTCAAGGAGACGCCGTTGGCTCACTCGCGCCTCTTCTTGTGGAGGTGACGCGCACGCTGCCCGCGCCTTCGGGCAAGATGCTTTACGACGAGTGGAAGATCTCCCGCCAATACGAGCTTCACGACGGGCCCATTTCCGATTCCGAATTGGCGAACACGCGAATCGGCAGCGGATCGGATCACACGGTATTCCTGAACTTTCTCGGGATACCGACTGTAGGCCTCACGTTCGTCGGCCCCTACGGCGTCTATCACTCAATGTATGACGATTTCTACTGGATGAATCACTTTGGCGACCCCGGGTATCGCTATCACGCGTTGATGGCCCAACTCTGGGGTGTGATGGCTCTGCGGCTTGCCAACGCCGACATCCTGCCATTCGACTTCGCTTCTTATGGAGCCAACATTCGAAGGTTTATCTCCAGCCTCGATTCTGCGACTCACCTGAGCGCAAAAATCGACCTTGTTCCATTGCAAGATCGCGTCGCGGCATTTGAAGCCGCCGGCCGAGAGCTCAACGAAAGCGTGTCGCGCGCGATCTCGCACGGCCGCCTAAACGCCGCTGAAACCGATCGTATAAATGAAGAACTGATGCAAGTGGAGCGCAACTGGTGCAATCCGGCGGGGATTCCAGGCCGTCCCTGGTGGAAACATTCCTTGTACGGTGCTCGTTATACGTATGCCCACCTCGAATTGCCCGGGCTAACGGAGGCCTCCGAAGCTAGTGACTGGACCCGCGCTTCAGAGCAGGCGAAAATTTTGGAGTCGGCGCTAACAAAGAATACAGAACTCCTACAGCATGTGAGAAACGAACTCGATTCCGTTGCTGCCGGAGACCAGCGATGAAGATTTACGCCCTCACGATTTTGCTCGTCTTGGTTGGCTCTGTCACAAACGCTAACGCGCAGACCGCTCAGCGTGCTCGCGACCTCGGGGTTCCATTTGAAGGAACACCGGGCCCCCTTAATTCGATTACAGACGTCAACGGAGTCGAGGTTGGCTATCGCACCCTGATCAACGGTGAAGGAAAGTTGCAAGTCGGCGTCGGACCTGTTCGCACCGGCGTCACGGCAATCTTCCCCCGAGGGAAATCCTCGGTGGATCCCGTATTTGCGGGATGGTTCACGGAGAATGGAAATGGCGAGATGACCGGCACCACGTGGGTTGAGGAGTCCGGATTTCTCTATGGCCCCGTGATGATCACGAACACTCACAGCGTAGGGGTCGTGCGAGATACCGTCATCGACTGGCAGTTAAAACATGGAACGCCGATTCCACTCGAGGACTGGTGGTCCCTACCGGTTGTCGCCGAAACGTGGGATGGTGAACTGAACGACATCAACGGCTTCCATGTAAAGGCGGACGACGCGATTGCCGCAATGCAAGATGCGCACCCGGGACCAATCGCTGAGGGCAACGTGGGGGGCGGCACCGGCATGGTCTGCTTCGAATTCAAGGGCGGCACAGGCACATCTTCGCGCAAACTTCCGGAAAATCTTGGTGGCTACACAGTGGGCGTGCTGGTCCAGTGCAATTTTGGCGTCCGCCACCTCCTTCGCATCGCCGGAGCGCCTGTGGGCTACGAGATCCCGCTCGATACTCATCGCTCCGATGTCGGCTCGATAATCGTCGTCGTCGCCACAGATGCACCCCTTCTGCCCCATCAAATGAAACGGATTGCCCGCCGCGTTACTTTAGGTCTCGGGCGACTTGGCAGCATCTCCGGCAACGATTCCGGCGATATTTTCATTGCATTCTCGACAGCAAACGCGGGCGCCGGGCTGGCCCAGAAGTCCGCGAACGTCCGAATGCTAGCCAACGGGCTAATGGACTCTCTGTTTGAGGCCACCGTTCAAGCCACTGAGGAAGCTGTGGTGAACACAATGATCGCCGCCAAGACCATGACGGGCATCAACGGCCACAAGGTCGAAGCGTTGCCCCACGACCGGCTTCGCGAAGTCTTGAAGAAGTACAACCGTCTCACTGTAAAATGATTTCACCCTGCTCTTCAGCAAATTGCGTCCTAAAAGGAGACGATGATGCGAAACTTTCTTTTGGGAGTCGTTGCGACAGTTCTTATCATCATCATCGGCGGCTATATGTATGCGAAGCAGGGCTACATGGATTTTTCGGCCGACCAAAAACCCTCTTCGGCGGAAACGCATTTCGCAATGGCCGCAGTGGACGCATCCACCGATCGTCACGCGGGAGATCATAAAAATCCGCTGCAAGCTACCGACGAGAATGTCGTAGCGGGCACCGTTCTTTACCGGAATCACTGCGCCGGCTGCCACGGCACTCCTTCGAATCCCGACAGCCAGTTCGGACATTCTTTTAATCCGCCCGTCCCTCAGTTTTTCAAAGAAGGTTCCGACATGGCCGATAATCAAAGCTTCTATATCATCCAGCACGGCATTCGATGGTCGGGCATGCCCGCGTGGAACAAGACCCTGAGCGAAAACGAAACGTGGCAGATCGTCACGTTTTTGAGCCATCTCGAGAAATTGCCGCCCGCTGCTCAGAAAGAGCTCGCACCGGCAGAATCTCCCGCGCCAGCGTCGACCACTCGCTGAATAGCCGCCCGGAGAAAATCGACGCGCTGTGCAGCGCCCACTCCTGCTAGAATTTGACTTCACTCTAGACGATGCGTTACGGTCTGGTGTTCAGCGGATTGCGGTTACGAAAGGCATATTCGCGCGAATTCGCGGTCTCAAAAATGCGCAGGTAGTGCGGGAGGGCAAGCTCGATGTCTGATGCTGTGGCGGATAAAGTGATTGCTACGCTGGCGTCCGTAAAGCGGATTCCGGCGGACAAGATCACTCTCGATACCAATTTACAGGAGCTCGGCATCGATTCGCTCGACGTCTTCACGCTGCTCTTTGAACTCGAAAACGCCTTCAAAATTTCGATACCTGACGACGACGTGCGCTCCATCCGTACCGTCAACGACGTCGTCGAAGGCGTCAAGAAGCTTCTTGCCGCCGCTCCTCCGGACACTTCGATGGGCTCGGCCACGCCGGCGGCCTGAAGGATGGCACCGCGCCGAGTGGTCGTCACCGGGCTTGGAATCATCTCTCCTCTGGGACTTAATCTCGCCGATAACTGGAAAGCGCTGAGCGAAGGCCGTCCGGGCATCGGGCCGATCGAATCCGTGGATGTTTCGCACATTCCGATGAAGCTCCTCAACGCAGCGCAAGTGCGCGGATTCCATGCGGAGAAACACTTCGAGTCTGGCCGTGAAGCGTATCTCGACCGTTTCGCACAATTTTCTGTGGTGGCGGCGCGCGAAGCGCTGCGTGATTCCGGCGTCGAGTTGAACGCTGCACTTCGTGAAAACGGCGCCGTCGTCTGCGGCACAGCGGTTGGTGGCCAATCCGCCATCGAGTGCGGGTTTGAAGATCTCTACGTCTCCGGCCGCGGCCGCGTGCATCCCCTGACGATTCCCAAGACCATGGCGAACGCCGGTGCAAGCCAGATTTCGATGGACTTAGGGTTTACAGGGCCGACCTACACGGTAGCGACTGCGTGCTCATCCGCCAACCATGCAATCGGTCAAGCCTTCCGCCTCGTTCGCGACGGCGAGGCGGAGATGGCAGTCACGGGCGGTAGCGAGGCGCCGTTCGTAATCGGAATGCTAAAAGCTTGGGAAGCGATGCGCGTGATCGCTCCAGATACTTGCCGGCCATTCAGCAAGGATCGCAAAGGCATGATTCTGGGCGAAGGCGGCGCGATGATGATTCTCGAGCCGCTCGAAGCTGCGAAGGCGCGTGGCGCGAGAATCTACTGCGAAATCTGCGGCTTGGGCATGAGTTCGGACGCACACCACTTGACCCAACCACTCGTTGAAGGCCCCTCGCGTGCCATGCGCGGAGCTCTCAAAGATGCCGGTATGTCGCCGGAAGAAGTCGGCTACATCAACGCTCACGGCACTGGCACTCCCGGCAACGATCCCGTAGAAAGCCAGGCAATTCGCGCGGTGTTCGGCCCCCATGCGGATAAGCTCGCTGTGAGCTCGACGAAATCTATGCACGGCCACGCGTTGGGCGCAGCCGGCGCTCTCGAAGCGATTGCCACGATACTTGCCCTCTACCACGGCATCCTGCCGCCCACCGCGAATTACAACGAACGCGACCCGGAGTGCGACCTCGATTACATCCCCAATCAAGCTCGCGCGCAGAAAGTGGGCGCGGCACTGTCAAATTCATTTGCCTTCGGCGGCCTGAACGCAGTAATTGCATTCCGGTCGGTTCCCAAATAGCCGCTAGCTAATCCATCGGACACCTGCGTTATCATCCGGCTCACGCCGCGTTCGGCTCCATATGAACGCGTGTATCGAAACTTATATTTGGGAGGGCTATGTGCCAGACCAGGAATTGCTTGAGGAAAGGGCGGAGGTTGACCTTTCCGAGAAGGTCTTTACGAATTCGCCTAATATGCTGGTGTTATGTCTCACCGTAATCGGATTAATCAAAATCTACACGCGGTTTGAGAAAATCACCACGCTCGCCGACAACTTTCTCGCCTTTGTCTGCGTCGGCTACTTTATTTCCACGGTCTTCGCTTACTTGGCGCTGCGAACCCAGCAAAAACCAAAACGGCTGAAGCTCGCCAGAATCGCCGATTTTCTTTTTCTGGCGTCGTTATGTTGCACCGGCGCTGTAGCCCTGTTTATGACGTTTGCGCTGGAAGGTTAGGTTGGCGCGCGGGACGCGAGCTGGGCTAGGTCAGAAGAAAGGGTGAAAAACGGGCAGCAACAAGCTCCACGGCTGCGGCGTGCCTGTCCAACCCCGCGAAAGCTCATCGGACAGGGTCAGGGCAATCATGATGGCGAGCCAAAAGAATCCGGCAAGGATTACCAGCCGCGTTAATCCCGGGCTGTATTTCACATGCATAAAGAAAAGTACAACCAGAAGCATCTTAACCACCGCGATGACAAGCGCGGCCACAGTGTTCCAGTCGATCACGTGAGTCTTGCCAATCGCAGTTTGCCCCAAGTCAATATACGCAACCTTGGTGGTAAGCGCGGTGAGGATCAGCAGCGAGAGAAAAACAGCCACGTAATTTTTAACCGGTACGATGTGCTCGGACATTAGTGCCCGCCTCCGTAACGTCCGCCGATTAAATAAAGCAGCGGGAAAAGAAATATCCAGACGATATCCACGAAGTGCCAATAAAGCCCGCTGACTTCAAGCGGCGCATAATATTCGGCATTGAAACGCCCGCGATAGGCCATCACGGTCAACGTCGCCAGTATGCCCAAGCCGATAAACATATGCAGGGCGTGCAGCCCGGTCATAAAAAAATAAAAACAGAAAAATAGCTGCACCCCCGGCGCGTGCGGGCCGTTGTACGTGAAATGCAAACCAGGAACCAGCCCTTCGGTCCAATCGTGAGTCCACTCGAAGGTGAACTTGATAAACAGAAAGGCCGCGCCAAGCAGCATCGTCAGTACCAGAAACGTGATAATCGTAGACTTGCTCTTGCCCGTCTGGGCCGCGCTGATCGCCAACGCCATCGTCAAGCTGCTGCAGATCAGCACAGCCGTGTTGGTGGCTCCGAAGGTCACATCAAGGAAATGGCTGCCCTGAATGAACGCTTCCAGATGCAGAGCGCGATAGACGATGTACGCCATGAAAACGCCGCCGAAGAACATGATTTCGGTGGCCAGGAAGACCCACATGCCGAGGCTTCCAGCATCATGCTGCTGTTCCTTGGTCTCGAACTGATGCACCAAGGCCGGCGAATGAGGGGCGGTATGAGCCATATCAGCCAAGAGTTTGCCTCGCGCCTGTGTAGTTGTAAGCCTCTTCGGTAACGACGGGAATATCTTCGAAATTTTCTGTCGGCGGAGGCGACGGCACCTCCCACTCCAACCCTCGCGCGCCCCACGGATTGGGTCCCGCTACTGGCCCGTACCGCATGGACCAGATCAAATAGATCAGCGGAATTAAATATCCGATGCCTAGAATCGACGCCCCGGCTGAGGACATCACGTTGAGCACTTGAAATTCTTCCGGGTACACGGCGTAACGCCGCGGCATGCCCAGGTACCCGAGCATGAATTGTGGAAAGAAAGTGAGGTTGAAACCGACGAACACCACCAGCGCCGCGAAGCGCGCCCAGGCGTCTGGATACAGCCGCCCGGTGATCTTTGGCCACCAGAAATGAATCCCGCCCAGGTATCCCATCACCGCGCCTCCCACCATGATGTAGTGAAAGTGCGCGACGATGAAGTACGTGCCGTTCAAATGCACATCGGTGGCGAGCGAAGCCAGGAACAGGCCGGTCAACCCGCCCATCGTGAACAAGCCGATAAATCCGAGAGCGTAGAGCATCGGCGCTTCATAGGAGATCGAGCCTTTGTAAAGCGTCGAAGTCCAGTTAAACACTTTAATCGCCGAGGGAATCGCCACCAAAAAGCTGAGTACGGAAAAAATCAGGCCTGCATAGACGGACTGGCCCGTGACGAACATGTGATGGCCCCACACCAGGAAGCTGATCACCGCAATCGCCATGCTCGAAAAAGCGACGATGCTATAGCCGAAGATCCTCTTTTTCGAAAAGCAAGTTACCACTTCGCTGATCACTCCCATCGCCGGCAGAATCATGATGTATACCGCCGGATGCGAGTAGAACCAGAATAGGTGTTGGAATAGTATGGGGTCTCCGCCCACCGCCGGATCGAAAATACCCACGTGCAGCAGCCGCTCGAGTCCCAGCAGGAAAATCGTTATCGCGATCACCGGCGTGCCGAGAATAAAAATCACGCTCGTCGCGTACATCGCCCAGATAAAGAGCGGCAGGCGGAACCAAGTCATTCCCGGCGCGCGCATCTTGTGGATCGTGACGATGAAGTTGAGTCCTGTAAGAATCGAAGAAAAGCCGGTAATGAACACACCCAGAGCCGCAGCAATCACGTGCGTCTGCGAATACAAGCTGCTGAAGGGCGCGTAGAACGTCCAGCCTGTGTCAACACCGCCGGAAATGACGGCGTAGAGAGTAAAGATTGCGCCGACCATATATACATACCAGCTCAGCAGATTCAGCTTCGGAAACGCCAGATCACGCGCGCCGATCATCAACGGGACAAGAAAATTCCCGAGGGTAGCCGGAATTGACGGCACTAGAAAGAAAAACACCATCACGATCCCGTGGATCGAAAACAACTTGTTATAAGTCTCCGGCTGCACCAGCGCGCCGCTCGGTTCGATCAGGTGAATGCGCATCAAAACCGCAGCCGTGCCGCCGACGAAAAACATGAACGTGATCGAAGCCAGGTAAAGCAGGGCGATGCGCTTGTGGTCGGTGGTGAAAAGCCACGATTTGATGCCGTAGCTGGCGTTCAAATAATTGACGCGCGATCCGGCAGGAACTTCGTGGATGTCTGCTACAGCCGTACTCATTTCCCTGTCCTTTCCTGCGTTCCGAGCGATTTCACGTAGGCAATCAGCTGCAGGACTTGCTCTTCATTCATCTGCCCCTGAAAAGTAGGCATCACCGGCGGATAGTTCGGCAGAATTACTGAATTGGGAAATATGATCGCCTGCCGAATCAAGCCTTCATCAACGATCCGTGTTTCGCCGCTGCGCAATTTCTGGGGCTTTCCGTAAAGCCCAATGAGTGACGGCCCGCGTCCGGTATTGTCCCCTGCGTGGCACGTGACGCAGCCCAGTTGGGTAAATAGACGTTCACCCGCCTGCGCCATCGATTCGTGCGACGCGCCGCCCGAAAGCCACGCAGCATAGTCGGAAGGCTCCATCACATACACCCAGCCGATCATCTGCGCGTGGTCCGCGCCGCAATATTGACCGCAGAAAACATGGTACGTTCCCGTTTTCGTCGCTTGAAACCAGAGGGATGTGTATCGGCCCGGCAAAACATCCTTTTTCACCCGAAACGCGGGGATGTAAAAATCGTGAATCACGTCTTCCGACGTCATCGTCAGCTTGATCGGAACGCCCAGTGGCACGTGCAGCTCATTTATTTCGCGGACGCCTTCGGGATGCTGCAGATGCCACATCCACTGCTTGCCGACCACGAAAATCTCGGTCGACGCGTCGGGCGGGCGGGCGTTGCGAATATAGAGGCTGGCAGACCAGAAAAATATCACAACGCAGATTAAAGTAGGAATCCCTGTCCATAAGATTTCGAGCGGAACATTCTTCTCGATTTCCGGCGGTATCTCATCTTCCGATTGCCGCCGGTACTTGATCATGAAAAAGAAAATCGTGGAAAAAATAATCACCGTGAAAAACAGCGTGATTCCCGTCAGTGCGAAATGCAGCCTATCCACGCCTTCCGCAATCGTCGAAGCCGCTGGCGGACGAAGCGGAATCGGCGCCAAAGCACTCGTCAGCAGGCGTGCCCCGGCATCAACAAAAACTTCCGCAATGCCTGCGCCTATCATGCCCGTCGCTCCGGCAGTGCATAGTGTTCGCTACGAGCCAGCAGAAAAATTCCAATCCCAATCACCAGAATCGTGAAGACACCCGCCGCCTTCAGCACGCGCGAGATCAACAAGCTGTATTTTCCGGTCGCCGCATCGTAGTGGTAGCAGAAGAGCAGAATCTGATCCACTGGCGTCCCAATCTTGCCCTCGGACGCCTCCACAAGGCCAAGCCGGAGATCTCGCGTCGCATACTGGATCCCATAGAGGTAGCGCGAAATTTTGCCTTCCGGGGTAAGAATCATGATCGCGCTCGCGTGCGCAAACTGCTTTGACGCTGGATCGTAGGCGTAGCGGAATCCCACTGCGTTCGCGAGCTGCTTGATCTGCGGCTCGTCGCCCGTCAGGAAATGCCAGCCCTGAGTAGCCTCAGGGCGGCCGTAGAGCCCTGTATAGAGCGCGCGCTTTGCCGATGCGAGAGTGGGGCGCTCCGTCGGATCGATGCTGACGGTCACGACGCTGAATTGCTTACCGATGTCCATCGGAACGTCTTTCAGGCTTCGCTCCATCCCATTCAGCACCTGCGTGCAGAGCATCGGACAGTTGTAATAGACCAGCGAGAGCACCACGGGTTTGCCGGCAAAAAATTGCGCGAGCTTCACAGTTTGTCCGGTTTCATCGCGGAATGTGAGATCGAGCGGAATCGAATTGTTCAGCTTCTGGTCGATCCCCACGTCTTTTAGCAACTCCGGGCGGACGCCGATATTCTGAGTGGGATACTGAAACTGCGCCTGGGCCAATGCTTCGAAAAATGGAGAGCTCAGCAGGAACGCTGCCGCAATAATCGCGCGCCACGCTGAATTGACTCGCACAGCCGCCGACTTTTGCACATCCAGTTTCACTTCAATCCTTCCGCTGTTTCGATTCCGCCGATTCGTTCGCCGGCTGACCCAGGTAACCGCAAGGCCCTGCAATCCCCATCGCCCGTGGCTCCATCGCCGATCCCACGGGCGTCACGCTTGTCTCGGGGGGAAGCTGATTCGCAGGCCGCGCCGGTAATCCCTTTTCAAGAACTATTTCCATCGCGCGGTCCACCGGAATTCGAACCAGCCCGTTGTTTTGGTCCACCCAGCCGTACGTGGTCAATTGCTGCTGCTC